>Ga0182018_10000230_pt1 | contig 73558 bp, 64 predicted proteins | sample 812P2MmetaG_FD_120490 | JGI IMG/M metagenome (GOLD analysis project Ga0182018, IMG submission 120490) | Permafrost microbial communities from Stordalen Mire, Sweden - 812P2M metaG | ecosystem: Environmental > Terrestrial > Soil > Wetlands > Permafrost | place: Sweden: Stordalen | collected... | reverse complement strand
GGGCCGCCGAAGGTGTTCACGTCGACGATATCCTTGGCCGATTTCAAGGTCTTTTCGACCGTCCAGTCTTCAATCGACTTCAGGTCCATCACGTCAAACTGCGGATTGGTGTTGTGCAGCGTGAAAAAGTAGATCTGGCCCACGGGGCTCCAGTCCGTTCCCATCTGGGGCTGCACGCCCGGCGGCAAAGTGGCCTGCGTCAGCCGTTCGAGCGCCCGCTCGCGATTCCAGGCATTGTCAGTCTCGTCTTCGAAAACCAGCTTGATATCCGACAGCCCGAAAATGGAGAACGACCGGAGATGCTCCACCCCTGGAATCCCGTTCATGGCGATTTCGAGCGGGATAGTCACCTGCTGCTCCACCTGTTCCGCCGAGATCCCCGGCCACTGCGTAATGATCTCGACGTAGTTGTTGGCCACGTCGGGATACGCTTCCACCGGAAGTTGATGAAATGCGATGGCGCCGCCGACGAACAGCAGAATCGCGAGTGCGATGACGAGAAAACGATTATTGAGCGCAAAATCGACGAGGCCGCGGATCATCTATTGCTCCATGGTGTTCTGCAACACCAGCGCATTGGCCACTACCCGGTCCCCCGGCTTGAGTCCGGAAACGATTTCCTGCCGATTATTGGGAAGCATGTTGCCGGCGACCACTTCCGCGCGCCGGAACCTTCCGGCTTCAAGCGGCTCATACACCCAGTCGCGATCGTGCAGGTGCAGGATGGCCGTTGCCGGCACCGCCGCGTGTTTTTCGGTGGAGAGCCCATGGAAGGTGGCCGTAACGAACATGCCGAAGCGCATCAAGCCCGGGTTTTCCACCTCCAGCCGCACTTTCGCCGTCCGCAGATTGGGGTCCATGATCTGCCCGATATTGCTGATGCGCCCCCGCAGCACACGGTCAGGGTAGGCGTTCAGGTGGATGTCCGCGAACTCCCCGAGATGCACCTGCGCCATGTCGTTCTCGTAGACGTCGCACAGGATCCACACGTGCGACACGTCCGAGATGGTGAACGGATTGGGCGGAGTCAGCGCCTGCACGCCCGAGGCGATGCTGATCTCCTGGTCGGTAATCACGCCCGCCACAGGAGCCGGGACTTCGACGATGCCGGTGGGATGGTCGGGGTCAGACCCGAGCAAATGCAAATGCTCCTGCGTGGTTTCGAGATCGACTTTGGCGTTGTCTTCGGCGTTCTGCGCAATTTCCAGAAAGCTCCTGGCGATGGCGCCGTTATCGTAGAGGGTTTGCGCCCGGGCTAGTTGAACCTTGGCGAGCTCCTCGTTTTTCACCGCCTTGCGATAGTCGGAAAACGCCCCGGCAATATCGCTGCTGCGAACTTTGAAGAGGATCTTCCCTTTGGTGACCTCATCGCCCAGCTTGGCGTCGATCTCCACGATTTTTCCGGAGGCCAGCGACGGTACCGGTACTTGCCGCGATACATCGGGATTCACCACACCGGTGACGTTCAGTTCGGGCGCCGCGGCATATTCAACGGCGGCCGCCAGCGGATACTGCTCCGGATGGTCCACCTGAAAGTTGTTGGGGTCCATGTCGGGCACAACGGCCGACTGTTGCGGTCCCCGAAAATTCGCCTGAGTCTGCGCCGAAACGCCTTTGCCGCATCCCGTAAGCGAGAGAGCGGCGCATAGGCACAAGCCGATTTCGAGAAGATACCAACGGTTCATAGAATCGCCTCCCGGCCCACTGCGATGTTCATTTGGGCCGCCGCGGTCAGATAAGAGCCAATCAGATTCAGGTAAGCCAAACGGGTGTCGCGGAACGACTTTTCCGCGTCCAGGTAATCCAGCAGCGACGCTCCGCCGTTTTGATAGGAGAACGCCACTTTGTTGCGCGTGTCTTCGGCCAGCTTCAAGTACTTGTCACGATAGGGCCGCAACAGATTGAGCGCGCTCACTACCGTGTAGTACGCCGAATCGACGTCGGAAAACACCTGCGCCCGGGCGGTGTCCTCAGCGCGTTGGCTGCGCCGGATATCGATCGCGGTGCGCGCCTTTTCGCCCTGGTTGCGGTCGAAGATCCGCAGCGGAATCGAGATGTTGACACCGAAGTAGAACGGAATCGGTGGGTTGCGCGCGAGATCGAGGCCGAAAGTCGGATCGGTCGATCCGTTGGCTACCGCCAATTGGTGGTTCGCCTTGGCCAGTTCTACAGTTTGCACGGCCTCTTTCAGATCCGGCCGCGCTTCCAGGGCTGCATTCCGAAATTCTTCCAGCGGTTGGAGCCGGTCGACGAATTCGTACGGTCCGGCGACGTCGAACCGATCGATCGTCGTCCGATCGTTCAAGAGCATCAGGATCTGGATTTTGGATGTGCGCAAATTCACTAGCGCGGTTTCGAGGTCGCTTTCGAACTGCACGCGCTGCAGCTCCAGCCGGTCCATGTCTACCTGCGCCAAATCGCCGGCCGCGAGCCGCTTGCGATTTACATCGAGCTCGCGGTCCCAATACGCCAGGTTTTCCCTGGCATTCTGCTGCACCGCTTTAGCTTGCAGTACTTGCACGAAGGCGTTTCGCAAGTTGAAGAGCAGATTCCGCTCCTGGTCGGAGTAGGTGGAGGCGGCTATATCGGTCTGTTTTCGAGCGGTCTCCCGGCGCAGTTCGCGCTTGTAATCTCGCTCATGCAAGTAGCTGAGACTCAAGGACGGAAAATTATTGGTCAGCGGGCGGTAAACCTGCAGGCCGGAAACCGAGGACGGCTGAGTCGAGAACAGCACGATCTGATCGAGCCCGGTCCCAATGTTGGGATTCGCGCAAACCTCATTGACATGGCAGCAGATTAAGGACAAGTTCGAAGCGTCGCCGAGTCGGCCGATGCCAAGAGTTCGGCCATCGCCATCAAGCTGGGCGCCTCTGGAATCTTCCTGAAGTCCGAGGCGCCCCGGTGCTGCTGGGAATCCTCGCAGGCCTGACAAATCGAAAGATTGGGGAAAATCTGGGCGTTTCCGCAAGCTCGGTCAAGACGGCGGTACAGCAGTTGTTCTATCGCAGCGGTGTGCGCACGCGCGGCCAGTTGGTGAGAGTGGCACTCGAGGGATCTCTGCAACTGAATGGCAAGGTAAACGCCGTTCAAGTCCTCCAATCGGACGATTAATCGGGCTGAGGTAGGACGACTTTAGTCCGCTTGGGTCGCGAGACTCCGAAACTCATGGGTCGTGGAATTTGACACGAGCCCCGCATCCCGCTCCCTGTGGTCGCGGCTCGGAAACGCAATGTGCCGATACCGAGCCGCGACCGAAGGGAGCGGGATGGGTGAAGCCAAACAGGCTCAAACCAGTTTCCAGTGCCTACACCGCGCCCCGTCCCGATCACAGCACGTTGCGATACTCTTCCAACGCGACTCGCACCAACTGGCTGCGAGTGCGCACCCCCGTTTTGCCAAACAGTTGCTGCATGGTGTTCTTCACGGCGCTCTCGGAAATGTCCATGCGCGCGCCAATCTCTTTATTGGTGAGGCCCTGCACCAGCAGCCGAAGCACGTCCGTCTCGCGACTGCTCAATACTTGGGTGTCGCGACTACGCTCGTCTGTGCCGGAAACCTCCAGGCCTTCGTCCTCGCTGAAATCGGCAATAATGGCGGCCAGATGAGGCGCGTTGTTTTCCCGATAGGTGGAAAACCAGATGTCCGCCGTAAAGGGTTCTCCGTTACCGCGTTGCCCCCGGCACTGCATGGAGGCGCGGAATTGCGGCGCCTGTTCCCAGCGGAGCGCGTGATGTAACTCGGGGAGGAAAGCGGAAATCGGATAGCCAATCAAATCGCCAGCCCTCGGCGCCAGAAGCTCTATCGCCGCCCGATTGGCGATTTCGATGAAGCCCTGTTCCCCAACGGTGACGATGGCCGCCGGGCTGGTTTCCACCAATGCTTTGAGCCGCTCCTGCGATTGCAGATCCAGCCGCCGGTTGCGTACCAGTTCCCCAACGAAGAGTCCGCACCCAACCAGCGCCAGAGACTCGAATGTCAGGCGAACGAAGGAGGGCTCCAGCGAACTGAACAACTCGGCGAGCACCGCACAGGCAACCCCGAGTAACGCGAATCGTCCACCGCGGCAGGAACGCCGCCGCGAACATAATCGGAAAGAGATAAAGAAAGCCCAACGATACGTACGGTTTCGTCCACCAGTCCACGGCGGCTACGATGAGGATGAGCGCGCCGCTGACGGTGAGCACCGGAGTCCGGCTCTGTTCGCGCCACAGCCGTTCGAGGGGCAGCATGAGGAATGTTATTGTCCCTCATTTGACGCTCCCCCAGTCTTAATCGATTGGGAGTACGAGCCAATCGGCAGATTGGCCGCTCGATTAGCCTCAGAAGGAAAACCGAAGAGAGAGTTGCAAGGTCCGGATCAAGCCGCTCTTGCTGGTGATCACGCCGAAAGTGCCGGAGTTGGCAGTGAAGCTCGGCGCGCTCAGGTTCGGGTGGTTCGGGAAGTCGTAAGCTTCGGCGCGGAATTCGAAGCCGGAGCGTTCGTTGACCCGGAACGTCTTGAATAGCGACAGGTTCCAGTCCTGGAAGCCAGGACCATAGATCGAATCGCGCACGCCCTGTTGCAGATTGAACGTTCCCGAAGGCGGGGCAGAAAAGCTCCCACTAAAGTACTTTGGCGCGCCGTTATTGACATTGCCAGTCGGGCCGCCGAAAGCACCTGTGTGGATCTGAACGGGCCCGTTCATCACCCAGAATTGACCCTCGCTTCCGCAGCCGAAGCTGCCGTACTCGCCGACGCCGGCGTAATCGTTGTTCACGCCAACGCCGCAAGGCGTCCCGGTCTGGAACTGCGCGGTGCCGGCGATCGACCATCCGCCCAGCGCCTTGTTGTTCTTCATGAACGGTATGGCATAGATGTAATTGATCAATACCACGTGGCGCTCGTCGTATTCCGATGGACCCCAGAGATTGCTGGTGTTGTAGGTGTCGGGTACGATGTCACGATAGTTGGAGCCGTTATCCATGCTCTTCGAAAGGGTGTAGCTGACACCGAAACTAGACCCGTTGCTGAACCGGCGATTCCAGTAAAGCTGCAAAGCGTTGTAGGTGGAATTCACCGTGCTTTCTTCTTCCTGGATTTCGGCGAACCCTTTGTAGGGCCGCACGTAGTTTACGTTCGTTCCGGCCACAACGGTGCCGGGCTGGGGTTGATTGATATCGTAAACCTGCCAGGCATGTACGCCGCGATGCGCCACGTAGGCGACCGTCAGCACGCTCTTCAGTGGCAGTTTCCGCTCCACCGTGACATTCCAGTTATAAGCCTCCGGCGGCTTCAGATTGGGGTTCAGGGTGGTCATGGTCAGAGCCGCGGCTGTGCCCGTGGTCAACGACGCGCCGGGGTTATCCACCGACACGTTGCTGACCGTAAGAAACGGCTGGAAGGGCGAGTTGCCGCCGGGGAAAATGTTGTCGATCTGCACCATGCGAGTGACGAAACTGCCGGCGCCGGCGCGGATGACGGTAGAAGGAGTGATTTCATAGGCGATGCCCACACGCGGCTGGAAAGTGTTGGTGGTGTGAATATAGCCTTTGGGCAGGTTGGGATCGAACAACCCGTTGCAGGACGCGCCGTCGCATTGGTTGGAAGTGGCGGCGCCTACGCGTCCGTTGGCAGCCGACGGGAAAGCGCTGAGACCGGGGATCACTACGCCGTCATATGGATTGCCGGTGCCGAGGATGACATTGCCGGTTTTCTGATTCACGGTTACGGCGTCGGTGGGGTTATACACCGCACCATCGAAGTAATCGGCGTTGCCCCAAAGCGGGTGTTGGCCCTGAATATTGGTCCAACGCAAGCCATATTCCAGGTGGAGCTTAGGTGAGACTCTCCAGGAATCCTGCGCGAAGCCCTCCACCATCCAGGATCGCCAGATGGTGAGAGCGCGCGGCCCGATTTCCGTATATGTGTCGGCCAAGCCCAAAGCCAGATTGGCCATACCGATACCGGACGTAGCGCCCAAACCGGAGCGCGCGTCGGTAAAGGTGAAGTTGCCGTTCTGGTCGCTGGCGCCTCCGGGAACGGTGCTGACGTTGATCTGGTCGCCGTCGTTTTCACCGGAATATTCGGCTGAGATGCCAGCCTTGATGGTATGATTCTGCCAAACCTTGGTCACGGTATCGGAGGCGGTCCAGATGGTCCCGGAAGAATGCGACGGGTACGGTCCGCCGGCCAATCCGTAAAAATTCGGCACGCTGACCGTGGGTATCTTCGTCGGAATGTCCTTGCCGTTGGGCAGAATGTATGGGAAGTCGATGCAGCTTCCGGTAATGGGAGCGCACAGGGTCCCGCGATTAAAACCGGCTAGCGCGGTATTCACCGGAATGTAAACGTCGTCAATGCTCAGGGAGATTTGCGCCTCGTTGATGAACGTGGGGCTGATGGTGCTGGTGAACGACGCCACGTTGGTCTGGTTGGGGCGCCGGAAATACTTGCCGGTAAGGCCCGAGCCCTGATCGAAGGGTTGGTATTCGAAATAAGCCGCATCGGTGCGCCTGCCCGATAGCCTGTTCTTCTCGTTGGCGTAGATATCGATGTTGATGGTCTCCTTGCGCTGGTTGATCGGATGTTCGGCTTCAGCGATAAAGTTGGAGCTGCCATTTTGGAATCCGGGCGTCGGTAGCGGGTAGGCATTGATGATCGCGATGCCATTCGGGCTCAATTGGCTCACCGGGATAATGTTGCCCGGGTACGGGACGCACGAGGCAGCGCCCGTACTGGGGCAGGTGCCGGGTTGGTAGATCGCATGGCTGCCCGAATACCAGGGGTTGGGGCTCAGCAGGTCGCTGAAATTCCCGTTGCGCATGTTCAGCGTCGGTACGGCTTCCTGGGTGCTGTCTTCGTAGCGATAGCGAATCCAGTCCTCGGCCACGAAGAAGAAAAGCTTCTGCCGGAACCGGTCGCTCATGCCGGGAGCCCAGATGGGTCCGCCGATGGTGCCCCCGAAATTGTTGTAACGAAACGGTGCTGCCACGTTGGTCAAAGTGCTGAGATTGCGCGACCAGGTATTGGCGTTCATGGCGGAATTGCGCAGGTACTCGTAGAGACTGCCGTGGAAATCGCGCGTGCCGCTCTTGCTGACGATGCGGATCTGGCCGCCGGCCGCGCGTCCGTACTCCGGAGCGTAGTCTGCGGTCATTACCTGAATTTCCTCAGTGGAATCCACATTGGCCACGCCGATGATGGCGCCGTTAGCGCGGGTGCGAACGGCGGGGGCGCCGTCGAAAGTAACGTCGGTGTCCTGGGGCCGCGCGCCGTTAACGTTAAAGGGAACGCCGCCGCCCACCGCGAAATTGAAGTCCCCCATGGTGGAACCGCTGCGCAAACCCGGCAGCAGTTGCGCGATATAGAGCGGATTGCGGCCGTTCAATTCCTGCATGTCCACCTGTTTGCCGCTGACTTCGGTCTGCACCGCCGACGAGTCCGTCTGGAGCACCTCCGCGGAAGCCGCAACTTCCACCGTATCCGTGATATTACCCACAGTCAGGGTGGCGTCCAGCGACAGGGCGGAATTCGAATCCAATTTGTTCTGCCTGCTTTCAAAGCGCTTAAACCCCGGGGCTTCGGCAGTTACAGCATAGTTACCAGGCTGCAAGTTCGGTGCGACATAGTAGCCCGCCTCATTGGTGGTCAAGGTTTGTACCACATTGGTACCCTCGTTCTTGATGGTAACGGTCGCTTTGGGTATGACCCGGCCACTGGGATCTTTGACATAGCCGCCGATAGATCCCGTATCGGTTTGAGAGCTGGCGAGCGAGGCGAATAGAAACAGAAGAGTGACAGAAAACACAGCGACACGATTGTGCGAGCGGCTCATGGACACACCCCCGGATGCGTCGAGATTTGGGCGAGAAGAACTGACGCGTTGACAATAATAGGCCTGTCCTCGCGCGCCGTCAAGAACTAATTGGTGTCAACTTAGTAATATGAGATATTAGTTACGGTCGACGCCTTCGAGTAATCCGGATATCGGACTGAATTGCGCGCCGATATCGATGGTTTTGCGGAGCGAAACGGGGGCCGCGCTCGATGAGGTCGCGGAGGGATTCGCCTTCCACCGGCTCGGTGACGAGGTGGGAGACCCTATCCCGATCGCCAATGTCGTAGACGGTGACGACATTAGGACGCGAGAGGGCGCTGGCGGCCGGGATCGCGGGCGAATTCGGCGGGGAGAATCTTCAGAGCAACGTCGCGGCCCAGACGGCTAACGTAGCGGGATAGACCTCGCCCATCGCGGCGCCCGAGACGGGCTCCCGGGTTCAGAGACATGGCGTCTCGCAATTCTGTCGCGGTGTATACTGAGGGCTCGTCAACGACGAAATGTCCATCATCCAGAAAGCAGCTATCTTCGGCGCGGCCGGCGCCATCGGCCGGGCAGTCGCTCCGGAACTCGAGCGGCGCGGAATTGCGTTTCGCGCCGTAGGGCGCGACAAGGCCAAGTTGCAAGCGGCGTTCGGCCAGATGCCGCATGCCGAGGTATTCGATGCGGACCTGACGGATCTACGCTCGGCGGGAGCGGCGGCGCGCGGAGTGGACACCATCATTTACACGGTGGGGGTTCCCTATACGTCCTTCCAGTTGCATCCGGCCATGATTCGCACCGCCATCGAAGCGGCCGTCACCATGCAGGTGCAGCGGCTGGTGCTGGTGTCGAACGTGTATTCCTACGGAGTGCCGCGCACCTCGCACGTTGCAGAGACGCACCTTCGGGAGCCGCAGACGCGCAAAGGCAAGTTCCGCAAAGACCAGGAAGACGCCGTGCTAGAGGCGCACCTGAAGGGCCGCCTGCAAGGAATGGTGGTGCGCCTGCCGGATTTCTACGGGCCGCATGCCGATCTCAGCATGGCGAATCCTATTTTTCGCGCGGCGATCGCAGGGAAGACGGCGAACTGGCTCGGCCCGGTGAATGCTCCCCACGAATTCGTCTTTGTGCCCGACGCCGGAGCAGCCATTGCCGATCTGGCGGAGCGCCCGGAGTGCTATGGCGAAGCGTGGAACGTAGCCGGCGCGGGCGAAATCAACGCCATGGATTTCATCACGCGCGTGTATCGTGCCGCGGGGCGTAGTCCCAAGTACCGCTCCGTAGGGCGCGGAATGCTAAAGATCATGGGGTGGTTCAGCCCGCTGTACCGCGAACTGCCGGAGATGTTGTACCTGGGCGAGACACCGGTGCTGCTCGACGATTCCAAGTTGCGGGCCAAGCTTGCCGCGGTCCACAAGACGAGTTATGACGACGGCATCCGGCAGACGCTCGCCTGGATGCGCCAATGATACAATCGCGCTTCGCCTACGGTGACCAATCCAAGCACCTCTAAGAATTCTCCACTGCTGATAGCGACAGGTGTGTTCGCCATGCTCTGGACAGTGGCGCGCGCCTGCGTGCAGTCGCTGACCATCGACGAGGCGGATACCTACCTCGCCTGGGTGCGGCCGGAAGGGCCCACACACTGGACGCCGCACGCCAACAATCACGTCCTGAACTCCATGCTGATGCGGCTTTTTACGTCGATCTTCGGAGCGTCGGCGATCGCCATCCGTCTGCCGGCGCTCATCGGGACGGCGCTGTATCTCGTCGCGGCGTATTGCCTGGTGCGGCTGTTATCGCCCCGGCGCCTGCTGCAGTGGGCGATATTTGCATGCCTGACGTGCAATCCGTTCGTCATGGATTACCTGTTGGCGGCGCGCGGGTACAGCATGGCTGCGGCGTTCCTGCTGTGGATGGTGGTCATCGCGGCGTGGTATCGGGAGTGCCAGAGCGAGCTGTGGCGGACGTGCGTGCTGATTTCGGCCGGCGCGGGGCTCTGCATCTCTGCGAATTTTTCATTTGCGATCGCGGCCGGGCTGACGGCGCTGGGACTATTTTTGTGGATTTGCCGCGAGCATCGCCGGGAGTATTTGAGGGTTTTGGCGGCGTGCGTGGCGCCGGGCATGGCGGTCGTCTATTTCCTGGCTGGCTCGGTGATCTTGGCGTGGCCAAAAAATCAACTCAACTGGGGAGCCACCTCGCTGATCGAGATGATCAGGAGCCTGGTTCATGCCTGCCTCTACCAACCGAGCGAATATCTGTTGCATCCCCGCCTGCGCCATTATTTCGTCCATTTCGGAACGTTGTTGTACCCGATCCTGACTGGCTTGGTAGTCTGGCGAGTCGTGATGCTCTTCCTCGAAAGGCCGGCGAAGGACGATGAGGCGCGTGTCGCCGGACCGGTCGCGATGGTCTGCGGGTTCGCGTGTCTGGGCGCGATCGTGTGCCACGAGTTTCTGTTTCTGGCATATCGCATCCCACTTCCTCTCGACCGGACCGCGCTTTGGGTGGCCCTGCTATTTCTGGCGGCGGCGGGGGCGTTGGCAAGTCCGCGGCTGTCATCGCTCGCTGGACGGCTTTCCGGCAATGCTTTGACCGCCGTCCTCCTGCTCATCGGCTGCTATAACATCGGCTGCCTGCGTCTGACTTACTTCAATGAGTGGAAGTACGATGCCGACATGAAAAATGTCTATTCCGTTCTGGCATGGTACAACCATACTGATGCCGTCATCAAAGTGTCCACTAATTGGCGATATGTAAGTGCGCTCAATTGCTACCGCCTGATGTCCACCCATGAGACCATCGAGAAGATTCCCGACGCGCCATCGGTAGCGGAAGAATATCCCGCGGGCTACCAGGCATACGTGGTCTATTACCCGGTGGACCAGGATTTCGTGAAGCGCGAAAGTCTCCAAGTCGTCTACCATGACGACTTTTCGGGCGCGGCAGTGGCGATCCGGCCAGAAATCCTAAAGCAATAACCCCACCGAAATGTGGTGGCGGGACCTTGGAGGCCAAGGTAGAATAGAACCGGTGCCACTCGTCCCTCCGAATATCGAAGCCCTGCGGCCCTACGAAGCCGGACGCACCATCGAATCCGTACGCCAGCAGTATGGCCTCACCCGCATCGCCAAATTGGCTTCGAATGAGAATCCGCTGGGGGCATCGCCCAAGGCCATCGAGGCGATGGCAGGCACGCTAAATGCATTGAATCTCTATCCCGATGGCGGCCTTCGGCTGCGCGAAGTACTGGCGGCGCAATTCGATCTCAAAGTGGAAAACGTCATCGCGGGAAGCGGGTCGGAGGGCATCATGTCCAACATCATCCGCGCATTCCTGTGCGATGAAGACGAAGTGCTCACCACCGAAGCGGCGTTCATCGGTTTTCAAGTGCTGGCGCGCTCGCGCGGCGTGAAATATCGCACGGTTCCTTACCGCGACTGGCACTACGACCTGGAGGCCCTCGCGGCAGGGATCAACGAGCACACTAAAATCATCTACCTGGCGAATCCCAACAACCCCACCGGCACGATTTTCACCCGCCACCAGTTCGACCAGTTCTACCAGCATGTGCCGGAGCGCGTTCTGATCATCCTGGACGAGGCTTACTTCGAATACGCCAAGGACAATCCGCGCTACCCCGATTCCATGCACTATCGCTACGACAACGTGATCACGCTGCGCACGTTCTCGAAGGCCTACGGACTGGCGGGCGCGCGCATCGGGTACGGCTTCGCGCACGAGGAACTGATTCGCAACTTACTCAAGGTGAAACTACCGTTCGAGCCGTCCACGCCCGCGCAGGCGGCCGGAATCGCGGCGCTGGCCGACAAGGAATTTCTGCACCGGTCGCTGGAGTTGAACGCGCGCGGCCTGCGCTATCTTTCCGAAGGACTGCGGGAACTGGGACTCCCGCTGGCGCCGCCGGAAGCGAATTTTGTAATGATCGACATGGGCTCCGAGGGGGAGGCCATGCGCATGTTCGAGGAATTGCTGTCGCAGGGGGTGGTGGTGCGTCCGCTGAAGGCCTTCGGATTGCCGAATTGCCTGCGGATCTCCACCGGAACGGATGAAGACAACCGTTTTTGTATGGAAGCATTCAGGAGGAGTTATGCAAGCTCTGGAGCAACCCGCACAGGTTGAGAAGGATTTTCTGCCGCTGAACGGCACCGACCACGTGGAATTCTACGTGGGCAACGCGCGCCAGGCGGCTTACTATTACCGCGCCGCGTTCGGCTTCCGCCTGGCGGCCTATCGCGGCCCCGAGACAGGCACGCGCGAGAGCGCGTCCTATGTGCTGGTGCAGAACAAGATTCGTTTCGTGTTTACCACTCCGCTGGCGCCTGAGCATCCCGCGGCCGATCACGTGCGCCTGCACGGCGATGGCGTGCGCGATGTCGCGCTGTGGGTGGACGATGCCGAATCGGCATGGCGCGAGACCACCAAGCGTGGCGCGTGCAGCGTGCGCGAACCGGAAACCCTGCGCGATGGCGATGGCGAGGCGCGAGTGGCATCGATTGCGACCTACGGCGACACGATTCATACCTTCGTCGAGCGGCGCGATTACAAAGGCGTATTCCTACCTGGATTTCGCGCGGTGGAGACCGAAGACGCGGTGTCGCGTCCTGTGGGCCTGCTCCACGTCGACCACATGGTGGGCAATGTCGGATGGGGCGAAATGAATCGCTGGGTCGATTTTTACCGCGACGTCATGGGCTTCCGCATGTTCAAACACTTCGACGATAAGGACATTTCGACGGAGTATTCGGCTCTCATGTCGAAGGTGATGTCGAACGGCAACGAGCGTGTAAAGTTCCCCATCAACGAGCCGGCCGAGGGCAAGAGGAAATCGCAGATCGAGGAGTACCTGGATTTTTATCGCGGCCCCGGAGTGCAGCACATCGCCATGGCGACAAACAACATCATCGAAACGGTGGGGACTCTGCGCCGCCAAGGTGTGGAGTTCCTGCACGTGCCGAACAGTTATTATGAGGACCTGGTGGCGCGCATAGGACCGATCGACGAACCGATGGACGCCCTACGGGAACTGGGCATCCTGGTGGACCGCGACGACGAAGGCTACATGCTTCAGATTTTCACCCGCCCGGTGGAAGACCGTCCGACGCTGTTCTATGAAATCATCCAGCGCAAGGGGAGTCGGAGCTTCGGCAAGGGTAATTTCAAGGCTCTATTCGAGGCGATCGAGAGGGAGCAAGGGTTGCGGGGCAATCTGTAAAGAGATTGTTCACCACAGAGGCACGGAGACACGGAGAAACACAAGGGCAAACAGCAAAATCCGAGCACACTGAGGTAGCGGAGATCACGGAGGCGTTAGACTTCAGCATGGAAATGGATCGGGGCTTGGGACAATCGCCGCGGTACTTGGAGGCTATCTCAGTGCCCTCAGCCACCTCCGTGTGCTCGGATTTGCTCTTTAGCCTTTGCCTTTCTCTGTGTCTCCGTGTCTCCGTGGTGAAATCAGGAGTTATATGTATCCGCTAAAAAAAGGTAAGTTCGCGCCGCAAGCGCACGTCGGCATCCCGCCGGGGACCTTCGAAGAGGAGCATGGCCGAAAGGGGTTCTACGGCAAGAGCGCGCATCTCTATCACACGCATCCGCCCACCGGCTGGATTCGCTTCGAGGGGAAGCTCCGGCCGCACTTATTCGATCTCAACCGCCTGACGCCCTCCGATTGCGCCGACCCGCAAGGCATGCCTTTGCCCTTTCTGGGTAATGCAGACGTCACGCTGTATGTATCGCGCCGTTCGCAACCCATGCCGTTTTACTATCGCAATGCCGATGGCGACGAGCTGATCTTCGTGCACCGCGGCATCGGCATAATCGAGACAGACTTCGGCCCCCTGACGTTCGAACCGGGCGACTACTTAGTAGTCCCGCGGGCGGTGACTTACCGCATCGTGCCGGAGACGCAGGACAATTTCTTCCTGATCATTCAGTCACGCACGGAATTCGAGCCGCCCGATAAGGGACTGATCGGCCACCATGCGCTCTACGACCCCGGCGTGGTCACCGTGCCCGAGCCGGACGCGCACCTCGACGAAGCGCCATCAGATCAATCCGGTGAATGGGAAGTCCGCATCAAGGTCGACGACGAGATTTCCAAAGTCTTCTATCCGTTCAATCCGCTCGATGTGGTCGGGTGGAAGGGCGACCTGACGGTGTGGAAGCTGAACATGCGCGACATCCGGCCCATCATGAGCCATCGCGCCCACCTGCCGCCGAGCGCGCATAGCACTTTCGTCACGGAAGGCGCCGTAGTGTGCAGTTTTCTGCCGCGTCCGCTGGAGCAGGACGAGGCCGCGCTCAAGGTGCCGTTCTTCCATCGCAATACCGATTACGACGAGTTCATTTTCTACCACGACGGCGACTTCTTCAGCAAAGACAACATCAAACCCGGGTACGCCACGCTCCATCCGCGCGGCATTCATCACGGTCCGCACCCTAAGGCGCTGGCGAACCAGGGCAAGAAGACCCATACCGACGAGTACGCGGTGATGCTCGACGGGCTCAATCCCATCCATGTGCTTCCGGCGGGCGAAAAGGTGGAGTGGCCGGATTATTGGGCCAGTTGGCAGGAGAAGAAATCGTGATCGTAGATCCCGCTGCAAGCAGCATCCACGATATCGAGAGGCTGCTCGTGGGAGTGATTCTGCCCCGCCCCATCGCGTTCGTCTCCACCCTCAGCCTGGATGGCGTGGCGAATCTGGCGCCATTCAGTTTCTTCACCGCGGTGTGTCCCAAGCCGCCGGTGATCTGCTTCTGTAACTCGATTCGCACCCGCGACGGACAGAAGAAGGATACCCTGCGCAATGTGGAAGCCACCGGCGAATTTGTGGTGAACGTGGTTTCCGAAGATTTTGCCCAGCAGATGGTGGCCTGCTCGGGCGACTATCCGCCGGACATCAGCGAGTTCGATATCTCCGGCCTCACGCCCATCCCCAGCGACTTAGTCAAACCGGCACGAGTGAAAGAGTCGCGCGTGCAGATGGAATGCCGATTGTTACAGGTAGTTACAGTCAGTACCGAGCCCGGAGGGGGAAGCCTCGTGATGGGAGAAGTACTGCGATTTCATGTGGATGACAGCGTGATCGAGCAAGGCAGAGTGGACCCCAATAAGTTACGGCCAATCGGCCGCATGGGCGGGACCGAATATGTGCGCACTACCGATCGCTTCTCCATGACCCGCCCGAAAGTTTGAAATATCTGGCAATTAGTATTGCGCTGTTATACACTGACCTCTTAAATGAGATCACGGACTCTTTTATCCAACAGGCTATTAGGGATTGCCATTATCCTCATTCTCGCCGGCCGAGCGAACGCGCAGATCGGTGTGATCAACGGTCCAGCCAATTCGCCCCTCTCGTGCACGGCCAGCCCGGCGGGCACTGCGCTACTCCGGCCGGAGGGGTACACCGAACTGGTGGGCGATATCGTGATCAAGTGCACCGGCGGTCCGACTCTCCAGGTGGGAGCATCGATTCCGACGGTTAATGTGATTGTATATCTGTCGCCGTCCGTACCGATCACCAGCCGCGTTCTCGGACCGGGCACCGATGGCTCCAACAGTTTTGTTTCCGAAGCGATGCTGATTATCGACGAAGCCGGCGCTATGTTGTAACTGGCGCCACCGGCGGCTACGGGCCACAGGCGCCGCAATCGCTGTGCACAACAGCGCAGCAGCAGAATCCCAACTTCCCGTGCCAGGCCGCGGTAGGCCTCGACAACAGCGGGAATTACCAGGTAGCGGTCGTTCCTACCACTTCCACGCCCGCGCAGAATGTCTACCAAGGCGAGATTGGCGATTTTGGCGTCAACTCGGTTACTTTTTACAACGTGCCCGTTTTGCCGCCCGCACTCCACGGCGTTATGCGGATGTTCCGAATCACGAACATTCGCATTCCAGCGATAGGCGGGAATGTTGTCGGAACCGTCTCGGCTATTATTTCCACATCCCCAAATCAAGTACTTCCGGTCGGCGGCGCCGCGGTCGATATCGGCGTCGGGGGACCGGTGCTCATGACGTCGGCGATGGGGGCCAGCGTGAATGGCGCACCGCCGGGAGGCGGGAACCCGTTCGCCGCCTGCGTGCCGGTCACTTCACCCACCCTCGCGGCGCAGCTGACGTTCACCGAGGGTTTCGCCACGGCATTTAAGACTCGCGTTGTGCCGCTAACCAACACAGCCTGGGCGTCCACCGCGCCGAACACCGGGACGCCCGGCCAAAACCTCCCGGGTGGCATCTATGGCGGGTTCGCCTCCAATAACGAGTCGGGGTTCATTCTGCCGGCAGCCGCCCTTACCAATGGCAACAACGTCACCTATACGGTGGGGTTAGCCGACTACGGTACCCGGTTAAAGGCTGTCTTCAATGGCCTTCAGCCGGGGGTGACCTTGTACGTCTCCACCACCAGCACCTCCAGCTCTGACGTACCTGGAGGAACCAGCGCCACGCCGTATGCCGTTCTCGTGGCCGCCAGCCAAAGCGATGAAGGAAATAACGATGGGGCCGCCATCACACCTCTAACATCCGCTGTCATCGGCAGCGACGGTCTCGCCGCCTATCCGCTGACTGCGGATGGATCCGGCAACTTGGCAGCGATCTGGGAGGTGGTCAACGCAAATCCTTTCGGCATCGACTCTCTTACGTTCAGCGTGTATCTCGCGCACAGCACGCTCAACTATCTGAATGGCCCCTATGTCGCGTCCCTCACTTTCTCACCGGAGCCTGGAGGCGGAACATTCTCGACGGCCAACGCATCCTTTGGGTTAGCCAGTCCAGTGCCGCGTTTCGGCGTTTACCAGCCGCAAGGAGGCACGTGGGCCCAGTTCAACCTATGCCCGCTGAGCACTAACGCCTTGACGGTTCCGTTTTCGTACACGACCGGCGGGGCCGTTCCAGCGAGCCAGACCGTAACGATAAGTGCAACCCCGGCCAATCCGGCCGTCGCCCTCGCCCCGACCACATCATCCGGGGGGAACTGGCTGTCGGCATCGCTCAGCGGAAGCAGCCTGACCGTGTCGGCGAATCCGACCGGGCTGAGCGCAGCGGCAACGCCATATGCGGGAACCGTAAAGCTATCGGCTCCCGGCTATACTGAGGCGGACGTCGCAGTTACGCTCACGGTATCTTCCCCTCCTTCGTTGAGCATCAGCAAGTCGCACCTAGGAAATTTCATCGCAGGACAATTGGCTGCGGCCTACACCATAACCGTTAGCAACGGCGCAAATGCCGGGCCAACCAACGGGCTCGTCACCGTAACTGAGAATCCGCCTAGTGGGATGTCCGTGGTGTCGATGGCCGGAGCGGGCAACGTTTGGGCCTGCACCACAAGCACTTGCACGACGAATAGCTCCATAAATGGCGGCGGATCTTACCCGGCGATCGCCGTGAACCTTAGCGTTTCGCCGGACGCATCGAGCCCGCTGAGCAACGTCGCGAGCGTCTCGGGCGGCGGATCCTCGACAAGTCCCAGTTTCGCCGACATCACTAACATCGTGCCGCCCACCTGCACCGTCACAGGGGATCGAACAACCAGCGTCGCCGACGTTCAAATGCTAATCAACCAAGCCCTGGGGAGCGTTCCCTCGACCTACCACTTCACCTCCAGCGACATGGTAAGCGTGGCGGATGTCCAGATTGTGATCAACGCCGCGATGAGTTATGGTTGCCGATAATTAAGAAAATTTAAAAATATTCATTGAAACCTCAATAAAATTGATGTACAACTGAATTATGGCGAGTGAGCGAGGCGGTAAGCCATCCGACTGGCAGGAACTCACGCACCTCACTCAAGGGCAGCCGCTGGTAGTGGAACGCGTCCGGCTGTCCGGCAAAGACATCGTCGTCGAAGGCTCCTTCGAACTGCCGCAGTTGGCCCGATTGGGCATGGAAGACCAGGTTTTCATCACCGCGTTCGTGCGCTCGCATGGGTCCATCAAGGAAATGGAGCAGGTTTTCGGCGTCAGCTACCCCACTATCAAGGCCCGCCTGACGCGTATCGCCAACAGTCTGCCATTCGTGGAGAGCAATCCCACGCCATCGCGGACGGAAATCCTGGATCGTCTGCAGCGCGGGGAAATCACCGCGCAGGATGCCATCCGGGAACTGGAGACATCGAAGTGATCGATTTTAGTAAGTTTCGCAAAGACCGCCCAGTGAAGCACTATTCGGTGGGCGTTCCTTTCGTGCTGCTGTTGTTTCTGTTATCGCCGCTGGTGGTTCTGGGGCCGATCGCCATTATTGCCTGCCTGATCGCCAGGATCGATCCGCTCGAAGCGGGCCGGCTGCTGTGGCATGTGCTCACTGCGCTACGCGGCACGCACGTGGAGATCGCCCAGCGCGATCGCGCCGTGCTGGTGCATATTTCCTAAGGAGCCCGACATGAACGAGGATCGCCGAAAAATTCTGGAAATGCTCGCCACGGGTAAGATCACCGCCGACGAGGCCGACCGTCTGCTGGCCGCCATGGAAACAGGTCCCGCGGATTCCAGCGCTGCCGGCGCGGCGGCATCCGGCCCCAAACGCAAGCCGCAGTTCCTTCGGGTGCTGGTGGAAGACGAGGGCCGGAAAGGACCGGTCAAAGTGAACGTGCGCGTGCCCATGCAACTACTGCGCGCCGGAGTGCGGCTGGCCAGCCTCATTCCGCCGGAAGCTCGCGACCGCGTGAACTCGCAGCTGCGGCGCGAAGGCGTGCCCTTCGATCTGAATCAGGTGACGCCCGAGAATCTGGAAGAGCTGGTGGAACACCTCGACACCTTCACCTTGGACATCGATGAGCACAACACCAAGGTCCGGCTCTTTTGCGAATAAAGAACGCGCCACAAACGCGGAATCGGAGTGTGTAAAGGAGAGCGAATGACGATCCGACGGGAAATGGCAGTTCTGGCGCTGGCTTGCGCCATCGCGCCGCAGTGGCTGGCGGCGGATATAGTGGATTCATCCGCCACCGGATTCACCGTGAAGGAAACGGTCAACATCCAGGCGCCGCCACAGGATGTTTACACCAGGATTTTCCGGGTGAGCGATTGGTGGAGCTCGGCGCATACCTTTTCGCAGGATGCGCACAACTTGAGCATGGAAGATAAGGTGGGAGGCTGCTTCTGCGAGAAGCTACCGAATGGCGGCGCAGTCAAACACATGGAAGTGGTCAATATGTCGCCATCCAAAACCATCGTGCTGCGCGGCACTCTCGGGCCGCTGCAAACCATGGCTGCTACCGGGAGCATGCAGATTCAATTAACGCCGGCCGATGGCGGTACCAAGGTGGAAGTTACCTATGCGGTAGGCGGCTATCTGGCGGCGGGTCTGAATACCTGGGCCGGGCCGGTAGACGGGGTATTGAAACAGCAGTTCACGCGCCTGAAAAACGCAATTGAAAAAGGCGACCCGGCGGCGAAGTAATAACTAACTGGACAAGCTGAAGCATGTCCCACGTGGGGCACGCTTTAGCTTGCCCGCAAATTCCACTTCACTCCTTCCACAGCAGTTCCGCGTCCGGCCGCCGCACGTAATTCGCGTCGAGCGCGGCGGGATCCTGGGGCTCGGCCCGCGATGCCAGCCGCGCAACGGCGCCCGCCAGCGCGCGCGGAGCGATCGTCACCGCCCCCGCCAGCGGCGGCGTGAACCCCGACACCACGAATTCCAGTTCGCCCTCGGGCAGCATGGCGAGCCACGCCTCGAGCGGCGCCACCACTTCCGGAACTACCACCCGCGACGCAGCGTCGTACACCGCTCCGTACACTTCGCCGCGGTGCGCGTCCAAGACCGCGGCGCGCAGCGGTGCCGTTCCACACGACGCAATGGCCAGCAGATTCGACACGCCGACCGCCGGCCGGCCCACCGCCTCCGCCAGCCCCTTTATGCATGCCAGCCCGACCCGCACTCCGGTGAACGATCCCGGTCCGCACGCGGCGGCGAAACAATCGACCTCGGCGATCTTGAGCGCGTGACGCCCCAGCAATTCGGCCAGATGTCCATAGAGCAGGTGCGCGAAGCCTTTGGGCGCGTGCACCTCCACCTGGTCGATCAGCTCCTCATCGCGCAACAGGGCGAGGCTGCCATATTCGCTCGTGGCGTCCACCGCCAGGATCAGGCGGCTCACTGCTTCAGCCCGCAGCCGGCATCCACTTCGTAGACCTTGCCATTGGCGTTCATGCCGTAGAGACGCAGGTGCATCGTCGCCGGATAGGTCGACGTCAGATCCGGCGGCAGCGGCACGGAAGCGTTCTGGCTGCTGGCGAGCACGCGATAGCCCTGCGCCCCCGCGGAAGCGTCGCCCGTCCACTCCCACATCATGAAGCGTGTGGCGCGCGTATCGTGCGTGATTTTGGCGGAAAAGGTCACGGGCTTGGCGGCCGCGAGATCGCCGGTGGGCTGTTCGATCGTGAAGGGCACCTTGGGCGTGTTGGCCTCCACGTCCTGCAGCGCGATGGGCAGGAAATACTCCTCGTCTTTATCCATGCGCGACTCGAACTTGAACGACTTATTCATCCCCTCAATGTGGGACAGGCGCGCCAGCCGGAGAATCCAATCGTGCGAGCGATCGGGCGGCTCCATGGTGAAATGAATGCCGCTGAACTTCTTCCGGACTGTCTCGCCATCGGCGGGATTGATCCAGAGAACATCGTAGGAGTGGTTGATCACGCTCAGTTCGAGCGGCCCCGGCTTCTCGATGTAGATCAGATAATCGACGCCTTCCAGCGCCAGGCCGCGGCCGTTGTCCACGTCGAAGTACGGCTCCATCTCCCAATACCGCGTGCCGCCCATGATGTCGAACCAGACGCTCATCGCCTTCGCCCCGGGAGATTCGGTGTACTGCGCGCCCGTTCCGCTATTCGCGTAGGTCGGGGAAAGGCCGTCCATGGTGGCGTTCCAGAGCCGATGGCGGAACGTCGTGGCGTCCACATCCGCCGGGGCGGACTTCCCCGCCCCGCTATCTTCGCGGCCGATGCTCAGGCTCACGAACGGGATGGGAAACAGCTGATGCTCTACCGATGCCACCGAATCGTCCGCCGACCCGTAAGCCGCGAAATTCATCCAGCCATCGTCGAGCAGCGGCGCCGAAGTAATGCTCGCCCCCGCCGTGCGCGGGTGCTGATACGGATCGGCCTCCTTCAAGTCCGCGCCGAACTCTTTTAGAAGTGCACGGGCATCCAGTTCGCCTTCGAATCCCTCCACCAGCTGCCAGGTGACGTTCATCGACGCGTACCGGCCGGCAACATAGCGGGCAAAGCGGCGAAGCTGATCCTTAGTGGGGAAATAGCGCAGCAAATCGGCCGGACGGCGCACCAGCACCAGGTCGGCAATGAGTCCCTTTTGATTGAGATAACGAATGCGCTGGTCGAGGCCCTGGAAGAACGCGACATTGGGAACATCGGGACCGTTGAACAATGCCGGGTCGGAGCCCTGGCCGAGGATCGGCCCGCGCAGGTGCGTGAACTTCTGCGCCACGCGAGCGTCCACCACGGCGTGGAAAGTGGCGTCATCCAGGAACGCGAAGCGCGGTTCGCTCACCCCCATCCACAAGTGCCCCTGATCGAGCCCATTGGCTTTCTCGCTGTACTCCCAGTGGTGCAGCGCCGCGGGGTGGATGAAGCCTTTGGAATCGGACGCGGCCGCGGTGAAATTACCGGTCTTGTTGTCCCAGGTCGCCACGTTGCTGGTCACCAGGTAATCCCATTGGCCGCCTTCGATCGGCGCGAAGCGCACCACCATGCGCCGGCCGCCGTCCCAGAACGCCGGCAGCACGTAACTGTGGCCGCGCGGCGAACGGAAATTTACCGAGAGCTGCACCATTCGATACGGGTCCGGAAACTTGGCGGCGTCGGCATCGTTCAGCTCGAACACCAATTCGCAGGTCGAATAAGCCGGCGTCCCGTTGCATCCGGAGGCGGCCGGTGTGGACGATTGCGCAGCGGCCGCCAGGGAAGCCAGCGCCAGAAATCCGGAGGCCAATCGAAAGCCCATAAATTATAGTGTAAACTCACCAGATTGGGAGATGCTTTGAAACTCGGGGTAGTTCTGTTTCAACTGGGTGGGCCGGATTCCCCGCAGAGTATCGAGCCGTTCCTCTACAACCTGTTCTGCGACCCGGACATTATCGACTTTCCCTTCGCTCGAATCGCGCGCCAGCCGCTGGCGAAGTTCATCTCCACCACGCGAGCCCGCAAAGTCGAGCGCCATTACGCGGAAATCGGCGGCAGGAGTCCGATCCTGCCCAATACGGTCAAGCAGGCAGTGGCGCTGGAAGCGGCGCTGCGCGCGGATTACGATGCCCACGTGGTCGTGGCGATGCGGTACTGGCATCCGTTCACGGAGGAAGCCATCGAACAGTTGGAACGGCATCGCTCCGACGAAGTAGTGCTGCTGCCGCTCTACCCGCAGTATTCCAAGACCACCACCGGCAGCAGCTTGAACGAATGGCAGCGGAAATTCCATCCCAACGGATGGCGGCCGCGGGTCCACGCCATCGAAGAGTTCCACGACGATCCCGCCTATCTCGACTCCGTGGTCGAACGCGTGAACGGTACGCTCACGGGCATCGCGGACTTGTCCGGCACCGACTTTGTCTTCAGCGCGCACAGCGTGCCGGTCGCGGTCATCGAGCATGGCGACCCGTACCAGCGGCAGATCGAGCGCACTGCGGAGCTGGTGTGGCAGCGCGGCGCGTGGCCGGGCCGCAAGCACATCTGCTATCAAAGCAAAGTGGGCGCGGCGAAATGGCTGCGGCCGTCGATGCACGAGACTGTGAAACGCCTGGCGGCGGAGAATCGCAGGCACGTGGTAGTGGTGCCTATTTCCTTCGTCTCGGACCACGTGGAGACGCTGCATGAGATCGCCATCGAGCATCGCCAGCAAGCCCACGAACTGGGAATCGAAGATTTCCGCCTGGTACCGGGCCTGAACGACTCGCCTCGCTTCGTCGCGGCGCTGGCGGGCCTGGTAAGACGGAGCTTGTAGGTGGGGTAAGAATCCGCTTGCTCACGCGCGCGGCTCGGAAACGCAGTGTGCCGATACCGAGCCGCGACCGTGAGGGAGCGGTTACAGGCTCAGTACTTCGTCCCCGGACCGAGAAATTCCGCCAGCGCCTCGAACGAGATCCCCCACGCCATACTGGGCCCCTCATAGCCTTTCAGGTCCACCGCACGCCGGGTGAATGGACAAGACGGTCCCAGTCCGAGTTCGGTGAATGTCCGTTCCCCCAGCGCCACGCCCAAGCCGATCTGCTTGGTCGCCGCCTCCAGACGAAAAGCTGCGTTCACGGTATCGCCCAGCGCCGTATATTCGGAACCGCCGACAATCGCCGGACCGGTATTCACCCCTGCGCCGATCCGCAAAGGCGCAGGCAGCGGCAATGCGCGGCTGATCTCGGCGGTAGCCTCGTTGATCTCGCAAATCGCCCGCAACGCGCGCAGCAGATCGCCGCCGATGCTTTCCGCATTGTCGTGCACCCAGACCGCCATCACCGCATCGCCGATGTACTTTTGCGCCCAGCTTCCCAGACGTTGCGCGATCTGGCCGGAGCGCAAGAACCAGGTGCCGATGGTTTGCGAGAGCAGCGATTCCGGGACCTGCCGCGCCAGTGGCGTGAAGTCGCGGATATCCACCACCACAATGGTCGTCAGCGTGTGGGTGTGCAACGCCGTGGTGGGCATGTTGCGCGTGGTAAGCTCGTTCGGCTCGAAAACCGAGTTCGTCGCCACGGGATTGCGAAAGATCAACTCCTGGTCGCCGAACACCAGGCGATCCTTGTCGTTCAACAGCAGGGGCAGACTCACGCGCCGGGCGTTCACAAAGGAGCCGTTACGGCTGCCCAGATCCACCAATGAATATTCGCCGCCATCCTTGCGCTGAATCAGCGCATGCAGGCGGGAAACCGACCGGCTGTCGAGCATCACCGCGCAACCGTCGCCGCGTCCGATTGCCCATGACTGGCCGCTGGCCAGAAGAAAACGTCGGCCAGTCGATTCCAGCAGGAGAAATGCTTCCACCGCGGTGGGCGTCACTGATCCAATGTAGCAAAACGCCTCAAACGTTTTTTGGCGATGGAACGGCATCTCCGGAGTTCTTTGCTCTGTACTCGGTAAATTCCGCTGCCGATAGTACAAAGAGTACCTTTTCGCCCAGATTTTTCGGGGTAGACGAAGGTAAGCTATCGTTTGTATACTGCCAGTAGTACCGATAGAGAACAGCCAATGGCCATCGCCCAGGTATTTATCTACCTTCAATTGCTGGACCTCCTCACCACCCTGGTGGGTTTTAAGCTCGGCGCTCATGAGGCCAGCCCTTTCATCCGCATGTTGATGCACGCCGGCCCCGCCGCCGGCATCATGGTGTCCAAGCTTCTTGCCCTCGGCCTGGGCGCGATCTGCCTGTACTACAAGAAAAATCACCTGATCCGCTGGGTCTCCTACTGGTACGGTGGCCTGATCGTTTGGAATCTGATGGTGCTGCTGGCGTCCCCAAATCCGATTGTGCGCTAGTCTGCGAACTCCTGCTGTGGCGCCCCGGTATCGGCAGATTGCGTTCTTCCGAGCCGCGCTCGTGAGGGAGCGGTCCGCGTTCGGAGCCTTAGCGCACCGAAAAGAACACAGAAGCGGTCAGCATCATCGCCAGCAACAGCGCCGTTTCGCCGAATATCCCTCGGACGTTTACAGCAAATTTCCCAAAACGTTCCACTTTGTACTCCCGCAGGCCTCTCCGGCCCGTAAACTTTTCACCACCATCTGCCCGCTCGCGTCCAGGTCCACCTGGTAGAGCGGCAGATCGCGATCGTTCACCACATACATTCCCGCCTGCATGAGCCACGAATCCAGATACGAACTCGCTACGTACGGATTCTCCGCTTCGGCCCGTATGCGGAACTGTGCCGTCGAGGGTTCGTAGTTCGCATAGCTGTAGCAGCGGCCGATGCAGACGCGATCGATGGTGTGCGCCAGCGCGTCGACCCGCAAGCCCGGGTCGTCGATCGCGCTGATCACCCGCTGCCCCGCCGGAAGCGCGGCCACGGTTTCCTGCATCCGGTCCTCAAATGAGTTCAGGGCATGCTCATCGCGGTACAGAAAGGCGAAAAAAATCACCGCGATGGCCACTATTGCTCCCCGCTCGAAGCGGCGTGGACGCGCGCATGCCAGCAGCGCGCAAAAGCAGATTCCTACGCCCAGCGACATCCGCTCGGCGATGTAAGCCAAGGCGTGATGATAGCCCGGGATCAGAACCCACGTGGGTAGGATCAAAACCGCCGCGGCGCTAATCACGCAAGACTGGAAAGGCAAGCCTCTCAGCACCTGGCGGGCGTCGCTCAAGCGAATGAGATTGAGGAACAGAATGATCCAAAGGAACAGGAGCACCATCCTGAGGACGTAGTATTTGCTATCGAAGATGTAGGTTTGATCCAGGCCGGTGGTCAACGTGAACTGCTGGGTAGACCAATGCGCCTCCATTGTCTTGGCGACGATCGCACTCGCCCCTACCATCGCCAGCAACGCCCCGGCGATCAGATACGGCCGCAGCTTGCCCGACAGGTGGTCCGCCACAATCTTGTAAGCCGCCAGCCCAACCACCCACCCTACCGGCAGAGCATGCGCCAGGTAAGCCACCGCGAGAATCGGAATGGCGGCCGCGACCCGCCGCGGATTAGGCTCCCACAGCAGCGCCAGCGCCCAAAAACCGAGGCCCAGGCCGAGATAGAAATTGAAAAATCCCATGTGAAACACCCAGCCATACGCCAGCATCGCAATGCACGGCAGAATCGGCCAGGCTTGGCGGCCGGAGACCACGGTGGCAAAGGCAAACGCGCCCCAAATGAAAATCAGCACCGCCAGCGATACCGAGATGCGCTGCGCCGCGGCTGGTCCGGCGAGCTGGAAAAGCCCGCCGAGCATCAGGTCGAACAGGACATTGGTGGTTTGCCCGGCGATCCGCAACCCATGGATGTCGCCGCGCTCGATCGACTGCGCCAGCCAGGCATTATAGATGTGGCTCGAAAGATCGCCCGCCTGCACGCGAGACTGCCAGTAGCAGGGCGCCAGCAGGAGCAGCGACACCAGCACGTAAAGCCACCGGCTCCGTTTCAACGCGGCCATCGCGGGGTGTTCGGGTCTCGCAGCCGGACGCGGGATCGCGCGTGCTTTAGTTTTCGATCGCATCTAACCATTCTCTAACCGAAACGACCGGAATTCCGGGATCAAGTCAAAAGCCGTGGACACCGCGGCGATGGCTTCGCCCGATTGCCGGATATTCTGCTCGGAAATCTGCGCGTCCACCCCCCCGGTGGCCAGCCGCAGGTATTCCACGCGATATGGATTGATGCGCATGATGCGGCAGCAGGTCGCGTCCACGGCCACAGGGTCGCTGCCGGCCACCAGCACGCCGGCATATTTCGCCGTACCCTGGATGGGACCGTTGCCGTGCATCCCCACAATGCCGTCGACGATGGCAAATTGCCGCGGAAAGGCTGCGTGCAGGTCGGCAATGCTCTCCGCGATGCCAGCCCAGTGCAGCACGTTCTTGGGCCACCCGTAGACTCCCCCGGGGACCAGCCCGAAGAGGTTCTTCATCGACAGCGTGGCGCCCACCCAGTGGTGCGTCTTCATCTTCGGCATGGACACCAGCAGGCCCGCGCGGAGCGCCGTATTCGGCAGGTACAGCTTGCCGAGACGCGAGAATTGCCGCGGGAGATCGACGCGCGTTACGTCGTCGAGGTTAAGATCGATGAACAAATCCTCAAATTTCGGGACAATTTTGAAATAACCGGCGGCGTCGGCCAGATCGAGGGTGTTGCGGCGATGACCGGGACCTTCGGCGATGCGGACGCTCGCGGCTCCGCGGGCGCGGAGTGCCTCCACGGCGGCATGCACCAGCAGAGGGTTCGTATTGATGAAGCTCTCCGGCTCGAACTCCACCAGGTTGGGTTTGACCACCACGTCGCGTCCGCGAACATCGACGTTGTGCTCGTCGAGAATCTGGCGAACGGTTGCGTACACCCGTTGGTCGTATGCCGGTGCGCGAAGAATCGAAACGCGCGAGGGAACCAGGGGCTGTTCGCGATTGCAGGACGCAAGCGCCGCAGCGCCCGCCGCGACAGCCGAAGCGGTCAGCAGTTCGCGCCGTGTGATCCCCGCGCCCGTTGTCATCCGCACCGTACCTCCCGCCCTTTCCGGATAAGCTGAAGCATGTCCCACGTGGGGTATGCTTTAGCTTGCCCCGCCGGGCGACAGCCCGGCCAGTCCCCGATGCCCATTGTCATCCCCATAGAACGTCCCGCCCCTTCTGCACTTCGGCCATCAGCATGGCGAGTGACGTTTCCGGCAGCGTCCGGCATGCCACGCCGGCAGGACGGCAATAGTCAGCGGGCATTCCGCCGTGTGCCAGCAGCCCGAGGCCCAGCCAGTTGATCGCATCGGCGGAACGAGAATCGGCCAGAAATCCCTGTGCCGCGGCAATCGCGCGGCGCACTTCGGGACCATCCACGCCGCGCAGAGCGGCAAGCGCCATTCCGGTGGTTTCCGGATACGGTCCCGCGGCATATCCCAGGGCCTCCGCGGCGCCGTGATTCCAGCCGCCCTCGTGGCAGCAGCGCGTCATCAGAAACTGCCGGCCTTCTGCAATTCGCCGCGAGATCTCGGCCGAAGGCTTGCGGCGCGATTCCTTATCGAGCGCCAATATGGCGAGCGACGTGGGTCCCACCCAAGCGGCAGCGCCCTGCGTCCAGGGCCACCCCGCAAACTTTTGGTCCGCGGGGCGCGTCGCACCCAGCAGCCATTGCCGCAAGCGGTATAGCTTTGTGGATTCGTTTCCGGTGGTGCGCAACAACCATTGGATGGCGCCTTCGTGGGTTGGCACGCCGAGTTCTTCCGGAGGCAGCAGCGCCACCAGGGCAGTGACCCAGGTGCTGTCCACGACCCCCGCCTGCGGCGAAAAACCGCCATCCGAACGTGCCATGCGCCGCAACCACCCGATGCCGCGGGCCGCGCTTTCCTGCGCTCCCGCCGCCAACATCGCCAGAATGGAATACACTGTCGGCTCGGTCCACGAGACTCCGCGGATATACGGCCAACCACCATCCGGATTCTGTTTAGCGGCAAGGACGTCAAAGGTCATTTCAAAAGAACCAGAAGGCGGAAATCGGCACAGGGAGTGCCCGGGCCGCATGACCAGTCCCTAAACGGTCGCCGGCTCTGTAACTGTCTACCAAGCCGCGCGCGTAAGCCGGCGGACCCGGCCCGGCTCCATCGTTGCCAACCGAAAAATGGGCCGGCGGCATCGCTCGCGAAAGCGTCTGCGCCAGCCCTAGGATGCAACTCTTAGCGACTCACCCCGCGCTTTCGCCGGCGGGACAAAAGCATGACCAGAGTGACGCCGGCCCCTATCCAGATCGCGCCTTGAATCGCAATGTCCATATGGTTCTCCTTTCATCGCATCTTTCCGTCAGTGGCTGAGGCCCTAATATCTGAACCATCGGGCTATGCGGCCCTGCCGGGCCCCCCGGCCACCTGTGATTACCTGGATACCCGTTTCGACCGGCGCCGTTTCAGGAAGATAAAAAGAGTGCCGCCGGCACCCAGCCAGATTGCCGCTTGAATCAGAGTCGCGCTCATCGTTTGTTTCTCCTTTTGTGCAATTACGAACCAACGTGTTTCATCATCGGGAACAGATACTTGAATATCTGTAGGATGCCCGGGCCGGCCGCGACGATCAGCATCGACGGCAGTATGAAAAAGAAGATTGGGAATACCAGCTTCACGCCCACCTTGCCGGCGCGCTCTTCGGCTTGCTGGCGGCGGGCAATGCGCATGAAGTCGGAGTGCGTCCGCAGGCTTTCGCCCATACTAGTGCCGAAACGGTCATTCTGAATCAGGATGGCCACCAGCTTGCGAATCTCGTCTTCTCCGGTGCGTTCCGCGAAATTCCGCAGCGCGTCGGAGCGGCGCTTGCCGGCGCGCATCTCCAGCATCACCAGCGACATTTCCTCGCTCAACTGCGGATGGCTCACCTGCAGTTCCTTGGCAACGTGAGCGATTGCCTGATCGAGACCCAAGCCGGCTTCCACCGAGACCACCATCAGGTCGAGCGCATCGGGCAGAGACAGTCGCAGTACTTCCTGCCGCTTGGCCACCCGCTTCTCCAGGAAGAAGCGCGGCAGAATCCAGCCGGCAGAGCAGCCCGAAACCATGAGCGCCATCTTCATCATCGGGTTGGGAGGCAGCTTCGGCTCCATCAGGATTACTACGAAGAGCATTGCCAGAGTGGCGACGATGCGAAGGCCGAAAAACACCGGTACGGCATTCTCCGACCGGAAGCCGCCGCGGATCAGGTTGGCCCGCAAGGTGGCGATTTCCACTTCCGAGGAAGGCACCTTCGAACCGATCTGGTGAAGCACCGTGACAATGGTGCTGGCCTGCGGTTCGGAGTCGACGTCAAGCACGTCGGTTCTGTTGTCGGTGATGACGGGGGTGCCGAGCTGTTTGAGAAACTTGCCCGGTTTGTAGTAGACGCGATACGCGATGCCGACGAAAACCACCAGCAGCATCAGGAACGCGCAAACTGAGAGTAACAACGGATTCGCCATGGTCACACCTTAATGTTGATAATCTTCTTGATAAAGAAATTACCCAAAATCTGGGCAAAAATGGCGCCGCCGATCATCCATTTGCCATCGGAGTCGGACGCCATGGATTGCAGATAGCCGGGCGCCACCATCAGGAGACCGATCATGGTGGCGATCGGCAAAAGTGCCAGGATCGTAGCGGTCAAACGGCCGTGCGCGCTGGCCGCTTTCACTTGCCCCTTGAGCCGGAAACGCTCGCGAATCACGTACGCCAAACGCGAAAGAATTTCGCTCAAATTGCCACCCGTCTGTTTCTGCAGCATCACGGAAGAAGCGAAGAAACGCACGTCGAGCAACGGTACGCGCTGCGTGAAGTTGCGGAGCGCGATGTCGAGAGGCGCACCCAGGTTCTGCTCGTTGAAGAGCGCCCGGAACTCCTGCCCCAGCGGATCGGCCATTTCCTCGCCGATCATTTCCAAGCTGATGGAGAAGGCGTGGCCGGCACGCATGGAGCGCGCCAGAAAATCCAGCGCGTCGGGAAACTGCTCTTCCAGCTTATTCAGCCGCACGGTGCGCTTGTGCCGCACGATCATGTAGGGAATCATTCCCGTGATAATCGCGAAGACGATCGCGCTGGTGGTGCCGTTCAGCAGGATCTTGGTCCAGGCGCCAATCCCCAGTCCGGGAATCATGGCCAGGCCCATGGCGATCAACAGGCGGCTCGCCGACCAGTTCAACCCTGCCTGCTGAATTTGCTCCTGGGCGTGCCGGGAGAATTGCAACTTACTCAGCAGGAGCTTCAATCCGGTAGGCGCATCCGGGTCGATATCCTTCAACAGGTTCGCGATCGGCGCGACATTCTCCCCGGACGCGGTCTGCAACATGTCCGCGACCTGCTTCTTTCGCCGGGCGTCGTAGAATTTCCACCCCGCGCTGGCGGCTACCATCGCCAGCAAAAAGATCACGATACCGGAAACTATGGCCGCGATGAACACTTCAGTTAATCTCCACTACGGTCTGGAACAGTTGAGTGGGCAATACGATGCCGCACGATTTCAACCGTTCGTAGAACTTGGGCCGGATGCCGGTGGCGCGGAACCTGCCGCGCACTTTGCCGGATTCCGAAAGACCCGTTTTTTCAAACAGGAAAATATCCTGCAGAGTAATGATGTCCTGCTCCATGCCGACCACTTCGGTGATGTGGGTGATGCGGCGGGTGCCATCGCTGAAGCGCGAGGTCTGGATGAACAGATCTACGGCCGACGCGATCTGTTGACGGATGGAACGAATTCCCATGTTCGAGTTAGCCATGCCGACCATCACTTCGAGGCGGCCCAGACCGTCACGGGGGGTGTTGGCGTGGATGGTGGTCAGCGATCCGTCGTGACCGGTGTTCATGGCCTGCAACATATCCAGCGCTTCTTCCGACCGGACTTCACCGACGATGATGCGGTCGGGACGCATACGGAGGGCATTGATGACCAGGTTGCGAATGTGGATGGCGCCCACTCCTTCCACGTTGGCCGGGCGGGTTTCCATGCGCGCCACATGGGTCTGCTGAAGCCGCAATTCGGCCGCGTCTTCGATGGTGACGATGCGCTCGTCTTCGGGGATATAAGAGGAGAGCGCGTTGAGCAGCGTGGTCTTACCGGAACCGGTGCCGCCGCAGATCAGGATGTTGAGACGCGCCTTCACGCAGGCTTTGAGCAGGTCGAGCATGCCTTCCGTCATGGCCAGTTTGGCGACCAGATCTTCACCCTTCATCGCATGCCGTCCGAAACGGCGGATGGAGAGCAGCGGTCCGTCCACGGCCACCGGTGGAATGGCGGCATTGACGCGCGAGCCATCGGGCAGGCGGGCGTCAACCAGCGGCGAGGATTCGTCCACCCGGCGGCCTACGCGCGAAACCACTTTTTCGATAATGCGCAACAGGTGGGCGTCGTCCTTGAACTCCACCGGAGTGCGGTAGAGTTTACCGCCGCGTTCCACGTAGACCAGCTTCGGCGTGGTCACCAGAATGTCGCTGATGGTGGGATCTTGCAGCAGCGGCTCCAGCGGTCCCAATCCGAAGACCTCATCGAGAATTTCTTCGATGACCCGGTCTTTCTCCACCAGGCTGAGAGGCGTCTTCTCTTCCTCCACCAGTTTGGCGACCGCGGCGCGAATCTCGGCGCGGACGCGTTCCCCGGCCATGGAGGAGAGAGCCTCCAGGTTGATCCGGTCCAGCAGCTTGCGGTGGAGCGTGAATTTCAGCTCCTGGTATTCGGGGGTGTACCCTTCCTTCGTGAAAAGGCGGTTCACCCAGCCGGTTTCACGTTCGTTCGGTCTGTGCATCTGGTCCAGGACTGGCGGCATTTTCAGTTATCCCCTTAGACGAATCGTGGCGCGGGCACTCGTGCCTGCAGCGCCGGCACTCGTGCCGGCATTCTTCAAGCCGGCGGACCGCAGGTCGAGACGAGTCTCGACCTTGCAGGCTAATGCCTGCGCCACGTCGACCCATTGATGAAATCCGTTACCCATTCCCTATCCAAAGAAAGCGAATCGTTTCTTGGCGGACTTCTCTTCCACTTCGAGGCTGGCGAGTTTGATGGCCAGCTTCGCAATCTGTTTGCCGAGATCGGAGTTGCGGTTGAGCATCCGGCCTTCGGCGTAGGTTTCGTACAACTCCGGATAATCGTTGGGAACCATGAAGAAAATCGGCACGCCCAACATCTTTTCCAACTCGTTCGGAGTGATATCCAGCCGTTTGGGCGCGCGGTTGAGAATCAAACGGATTTTGTTCTTCCCGTATCCGCTGTCGAGCAGCGTCTGGATGATCTGCTTGGACTGGTGCAGCGCTGGCACTTCCAGCGTGGTCACCAGGCAGGCCTCGTCGATTTCTTCCAGCGCCGCCATGGCGGTGTGGCTGAGGCTGCGGCCCAAATCAACCAGCGTCCAGTCGTAGTGTGGACGGGCGAAACCCAGCACATGCCGCACCTGTTCGTCCTTGATCTGTTGTTTGGAGGCCAGCGCGAGCGGCGCCGCCACAATCTCGACCCCCGGAATTCCATTGGAGACCAGCGCTTTCCAATAGTGGATATCGAGGCGGTGCAGATTGTTGACTGCGTCCAGAATCGAGTACACCGACTTGGTCTTGGTGATGAAGCCGACCATGCCGGAATCCAGGTCGAGGTCGGCCAAAAGTACTTTCTGGTTCTGCCGGCCCAATTCCGCGGCAACGTGAGTGATCAGAGTGGTCGCGCCGCAGCCGCCCTTGGCGGAAAAGAAGGCGAAGCTCTTGCCGCCCGTCTTGGCTCCGGCAATCCGCTGCCGGCTTCGTTCCGCGGAACGCCTCTCGAGCGCCTTCCGCAGAGGGTCCCGCAACGGCGGAGACAGGTACTCGTTGATTCCGGCCCGCATCGACGCCAGAATCGAGTCCGGATCGTTGGTGCTGTTGAGGGCAATGATCATCGGGTCGCCGGTGGCGCCGCGGATGGATGTGACCAGGCCCTCCAGGGGTTCGCGCCAGCCGCTAATATCAATCAGCACGACATCCGGCCGCATGCGCTCCAGCCGGTCGAGGAAATTACTTACGTCGCCGATGTCCTGGTGCTCGACAATAATGCGAAATGGCAAATCGGCGAGGCAAGACTGCGCTTGTTCCCAGAGGTCGCGGTTTTCGATTGCCAGACCGATAGTAAGCGGATACATAAGAGTTCCTGGGGTTGCCGGTTAGTTGCCGTTCCCGCCTCCAGCGCCCGGCGCTGGCGCGGGTGCATTGCCGCCGTTACCGCCTGCTCCTTGCCCACTACCCGCGGGAGCTTGCCCGGTACCTCCGGGAGGAGCCGCGGGCGCCGTGGGAGTTCCCGCCGGGGCCATTGTCAGCGGCACGGCGATCGGTGCGGCTTGTATCAGTTTCTGCTGTTGCAAAAGTTGCTCGATCGGCATGGCCTGAATGGGCGGATGCACCGGCACCGGGCCGGTAACATCCATTCCGGGCTGCCGCATCGGGAAGTCGCTATTGTTGGACATGAACGGCACGGTCCACTTCAGTTCGGGAACAGGCTGCTGAGCGGGGAGGGGCCGCACGATTTCCGGCGTGATGATGATCAGCAGCTCGGAATTGCTCCTGGTGATGGTTTTACTCTGGAAGAGTTTGCCCAAAATCGGAATGTCTCCCAGGCCTGGAATCTTACTGAATGCTTCGGTGATCTGCCTGTCGAGCAGTCCGGCGATCACAAATGTCTGGCCGCTTTCGAGATCCACCTCGGTGCTGACCTTTCGAGTCGTGAGGCCGGGGACGGCCGTGCCTTGAATCACCACCGTGTTGGTGTAATCCAAAGCGCTCACTTCCGGACTAAGCTGCATGTGGATGGTTCCCTGCGGGGTCACCCGGGGCAGGAAATTGAGGAGAACGCCGTACGGCTTGAATTCCACACTGAAGATGGTGCCGCCGGCCGACGGCTGGGGCGTGAGGTAGGGAAACTCGCCGCCGGCGGTAAAGCTGGCTTTCGTGCCGCTGTAAGTAAGCAGGTTGGGTTCCGCCAGCATCTCCAAAAGGCTCTTGCTCTCCAGCGCCTGGATCTCGGCAAGCAGATTGATATCGGGACGCAAAGCGAAGATGTTTACCGCCGTCCCCAGCGCTTGACCAGCCAGGCTTGAACCGGTGCTGCTCAGAATGGAGCTGCCGGTCCCGATGGCGGTAGTTTGGTTGAACGCCGTGGAAGCGAAATTGAAACCTAATGCCGTCGACGCACTGCGGTCTACGTTGGCAAAACGCACTTTCAGCAGGATCTGCGGTTCCACCGCGGGTACTTCCACCTTCAGCAGATTGACTGCCTTCGCCATGGTGCCGACAATTGCCATGACGCGGTCGGCTTCGGTGACGTTCTTGACCGTGCCGCGCACGAACGCGGTATCGTTATCGAAAGTGACGTTGATGTCGGCGTCGGGATAATCGCGGGCGATCTGTTGGCGCACCGCGATCAGCCGCTGCGGGCTCACGCGCACTGCCAGGTCGTAGATCAGGCGTGTGCCGTCGTCCTGCCAGATGATCAGCGATGTTTCCCCCGGAGCTTTCCCATTGATCAGAACTTCCTTGGGACCGATCGCCTGCGCATCCACCAATGCTCCGTTGGCAAATGCCAGCCGTTTGATGGGCAGGGGACTGTCAATCGCCAGCGACTTGCCGACCGTGACTGTGAGTTGACCCACCACCCCGTTGGGCGTAGCCTGCTTGGTAACCTGGTCCTGCGGCGCGGGTTTCGCTTCCGCCGGAACCACCGGCTCTACCGCGGTCACAGGCGGAACGAGCAAAAGGCAGGTACACGCTGTGGCCACGAGATTTCGGACGAATTGCGTGGTTCGGGTCACTTAATCACCTCCGGAGTCTTTTCAAACTTGGTTTCGGACCGCGCGGAACCGGAGAGAATCTCCATCACGAACGGCTGTTCCTTTTTCGGCGGCGGCGCCTGTGCGACGAACTCCCTGGGTCTCTCGACGTTGAGCCGGGCTCGCGGCGTCGGCACGGGGCCATCGTCGGGCATGGGACCGCTCTTCAGATTCCCCGTGCCGCCCCATATGTACTTCATGGCCGTGCCCGGTGTCTTGGCTATATCGTGATCCAGCGGGTTGCGCAGGGTCATACGGATGGAGGTCTGGCTGCTCGCTAAGCTGAGCACCTCGGCCTGCTCGGGCGTGACCAGCACGTTCACCACCTGCACGGGGACCGGCTTTCCCTCCGGATCTTTTCTGAAATCCTGTCCGGCGGAAAGCACTTCCAGGTTCTGAATCAGCGTTTTGGCGAGCGTTCCCAAGCTCTGGTTGCCGGTGGGACTATTGCCCTGGATGAGCAGGTCGACGTGCGACCCGGCCGTGACGAATCCGGCCACCCCCACCACTTCATTCACCGACACGGCGAAGGCTCGCATGCCATGCGGAATGAGGGTTGCCAGGCCGCCGCCGGCGCCGCGGGGCGCGAGCCGCGACTCGATCACCGGCTCTTTGGCATAAATGGGAGTGGTAACGCCCCTGCCTTTGAGATCTTCGATCTTATTGGTGGCTCCGGCGGGAACCGCGCCTGCCCAGTCGCCGAGTTGAATGTCGCCGTCCTTGAGGACCGAACCTACCTCGAGATCCTTGGCGGCCAGCGCGATCTGGACAGTCGGTGCGGCTGCCTTCGCCGGTTGAGGACGGCCCATCAAGGACCGGTAAGTGATGAGACCTCCGGCGGCCGCCACCACGAACGCAAACGTCAAAACCCCTGCAAATCTCTTATTCATAACCGTTCCTATTCCGCCTACTCGGATCTAGTCCGACCTGCCATCTGCTCTCCCGCGCGAAGCGCGCGCGGACCAGGGGAGTCCGCCCCACCTGTAAGTAAGTAAGCCGCGACGTGTTCCCGACTGCCTGGGGATGCCGCACGCCGCGGCCTGGTCTGGTTAATTGTCTAGCTGGCATGGGCTTGGGCGCGTAAAGCGAAATATCCCAAAAACCCGTGCGGGGGCATGCCGTCACGTGACGGGAAGCATGCCCCCACCCGGTGGCCTAGCTCGCCATCGTGTTAGCTTGCGATAGCTGGTTGTTGGTCGTAACCCAGATGCCCTTGATGCTGCCGCCGGCGCCCAGGAAGAGAGCAGCCGAAGCCAGCGCCACGAACGCCATGAGCAAGGTGTACTCGATGAGATCCTGGCCTTGTTCGTCGTTCCAGAAGTTGCGCAAATACGTCATTGTGTTTCGCTCCTAGTAATTTGATTTCCTGTGATCGCTTGACCACTTGCCGAAGTTTTCGTGACCCTGCGATCACGGCCTGCTCCGCCGTCGAAGAGGGCGACGGAAGACGGATTGCCCGCGGCCGTTGCAACCGGCCGGAAAATCACCGCGACGCCGTCGTCGTAAACCACCCGCCAACGGCTGCTTTCTTTGAGCACACCCGCAAGAGGGCTGCTGGGGGGCAATAAAATTGTGTTGACACCGAAGCCATCGAGTATCTGCTCCCAACCTTTCTTCACGCTGAGAACGTCGATGTACTTGTTTTCAAAATCGTCACCGTAAAAATCGCTGCGGCCGTCCACGAAGACCTTGCCCGTGGGATAGAGCCGCCAGATGAGATAACCTCCCCACACGTCGTGCGTGAACACGCGCGCGGAGGCGTCGCGGCGCAGCACTTCCACCGCGGCCGCCGGATACGATTTGGGATCGTACTCCGCGCGGAATTGCTTGGGCGGCGCGGGCGCGAACAGGATCGCGGCCACTAGCGCGAATCCCGCGGCGCTGACCAGGTGCCAGCGTGGCAGAGCGTCGGTCTCCGCGGTCTGGGCGGCCATCGCATTGAAGCGCGCGCCAGCTTGGCGCAGCCAGCCGGCCACTGCGAGGTTTGGCAGCCGAAGCAGCCACGCGTCGATAGCCGCGGCCACCAGCGGCGCCGCGACAATCGCAAACAGCGGAATGTTGCGCGCGGCCAGCAATCCGGCATGACCGAACAGCAGCAGCAGCAGAGATTCGGTAAAGCGGCCCTGCGATCCATACCAGAAAACGGAAGCGGCGCTCAACAGCAGGAGTGCTTCGAAAAATATTGCCGCCGGGTGATGGAAGCTGAGCGTGAAAAACTCCGAGATGTGTTGCGAAGCGTACGGATCGCGCAAATATTCGAAGAGGTGAACGTGCAAGCGCCATCCGTAGGGGTTCACCAGGCTGGCTGCCAGGCATGCCAGAGCCGTGCCGAACCAGGAGGCCGCGCGTCTTGCGGCCGGGCGTCGCAGGGCGGCATCGGCCGAAAAGGCCACGGTCAACAACTCGCCCGCGCCGTAGATCGCGACCATCAGGATCCCGATGATGAAGCCACCGTGCAGGTTGGTCCACAGAACCGTTGCCGCCGGCAGCAAAACGAAATACGGAATGCCGGCGATGCGCGGATGTCCTTCGCGCACTCGCTCCAAAAGGAGAAAGAACAGCGCCAAAAACAGCAGCGTGAACAAATGCGGCCGCGCCAGCCAGTGAACCGAGGATGACGCCACGGCGAGTACCGTGACCACAATCGCCACCAGCGGGTTCGCGTGCCTTGCCGACAGGCGGAATACCAGGGTGAAGATGACGCACAGCAGCAGCAGAGTCAACAGCACTACGGCGCGCAATCCGCCCATATGGTTGAGGCCGGAGAGCACCAGATCGGAAAGCCATTCCCACGCGAACCACACGCCGTTGGGCTTGGAGAACGAAAAGACGTCGTGCGTGGGTACAACGCGATTGGCCACCATCCAGTCGCCCGTGCGGATGTGCCATCCCGTATCGCCGTCGCTGAGCAGGGTTTGCACACCGTCCATACGCCCAAAAAGAAATGCCAGGGGCAGCAGGAAGGCGAAGTCTGTCAGCGATGGCAGAAACTTGATCGCGAATTGGGAGCGTTGGGCTTCCATCTTAAATTACGCCATCCAGGAATTGGCTACCGGTTGCAGCGCCTCCAGAACCCGGAGTTTGTCGTGGAATGCACGGAAATCCATATAATTCACGCGGAGCGCGACGCGCGGGACATCATTTTCGCCGCTGATGATTCGCGTGACCGTACCTTGACAATGAATGCATTTCTGCCCGAAGCCGTGATTGGCGGGCAGTTCGATTTCAACCGTAATAATCTGACCGGCAACCGGAACCGGGATCCGTCCGCCATCGCCGGACCAGGCGACCAGCACTCCGCTGCGGCTGATATTTTCCGTGAACATGGACGAACGCACCCAAAGCGCAGGCGAAGTGACGTGGCACCGCAGTTTAATTTCGATACGCGGACTCTCACGCCGGTTGATGTTTTTCATTTCATTCCACGTCAGTGGCGAGTTTAGGTCTCCGGATGCCTCGCTAACAAGATCGCAAATGGGCTATAGCGGTATATTGCCGAAGGTTATTAGAAGGAAATGAGTTTTCCAGAATCGCACCGGAGGGGGTGCGACAATTGCCAAAAGGACTAATGAGATAGCGTTAATAGCCAGATATATTATATTATTTTCGCGGTCAATTTCCGTGGATGTCAAAATCGGACATCATCTCTAAAATATTAATAACAAACAGCTTAAATACACTATCTAGTTGGTTAATTGCGGTTTAATCGTGGAAATTGCTTGGTTAATTCGAAAAAATAATCGCAATTTCACGCAAAATGTTATTGACAACCGAAGTAAATAATTGCAAAATGCACATGAAGACATACAGCAAATGGAAATTATAGAACGATAATTTCCTTAAAATAGTGGCCGTCAATTTGGCAGGCGGCCGGCTGGAAAGGTGGAGAATATGACGCGAATTCTTCTTTATAGCGACGAGCCGATCCTGGCGAAAGGTCTGGAATCGGTGCTTCGTCAAGTCGAGGGCTTTGAGCTGCTGCCGACCTGCGGGTCGGTGAGCAGCCTGATGGAACAGATGTCGATGGGCTCACCGGATCTGGTCCTGATGGACTTAACTCCGGAAATCTCCTTCGCCGTGCTGAGCGACATGAAGCACGCCATGACGCACAGCAAAATCGTGCTCTGGGTCAACTCCATTTCCACCGAACTGGCGTTCCAGGCGATGGGGCTGGGTGTCCGCGGCATCCTCCGCAAGACGCTGCCCACCGATCTCCAGGTGAAGTGCCTGCAGAAGGTGCAGACCGGCGAGCTCTGGTTCGAAAAAGCGCTCACCGATAGCTTCCTTTGTGCCCGCCGTGTGGCGCTGACGCAGCGCGAAGGCCAGCTGGTCAGCCTACTGTCTCAAGGATTGAAGAACAAAGAGATCGCCACCACCCTCATGATTTCCGAAGGCACGGTGAAGGTCTATCTGTCGCGCCTGTTCCAGAAGGTTGGCGTCAAGGACCGCTTCGAATTGGCTTTGTTCGGCTTGAAGAACCTCACCACCGGTCAGCTGCCGGTCGGCGAAAAGGGCCAGCGGCCCAGCGCCAGCGCGATGCCCGGACTCCGCTCCCTGGTGCTGGAACGGCCGACCGACCGCGCCGAAACGCAGACCCGCTCCTTCCCGACGCCCCTGCGCCCCGTGGCCGGGTCACGATACTAGAAAGGGCACTCCCTCGCGGCCGAGGCTCTGTAACCGCTTTCCGTTCAATACCGGCTTTCCGAGCCGCGCGCGTGAGCCAGCGGATTCGTGTAAAAAGAGCCGCGGCCGCGAGGGAGCGGACCCCCTTCTAGGAACTGATCGCCGCCCTTATTTTGGCCAGCGGGGCGTCATTATCGAACGTTACCTGGCCGGCTTCCAACCGGACCCCCAGCTGTTTCCACAGGTCCGGCAGATCCACCGGCATAGGTTTGGCGCCCATCTGCCCGTAAAGCGACATCAGCACGGTGGTCCCCGTAGCCTTGTCACCGACCTTGAATGCGCGCTCGAGCGGCCAATCGCTTTCGATATTGCCGCCGGCGCGATTCACGGCCCGCAACGCATCCACCAACCCCTTGCGGTTGTGGCTGTCCTGGCGAGTTCTGACGTCCGCGAGCAGGCAGAACAATGCCCCGCCCCAGTACGTTCGGCCCCACGAATGGGTGACGTCCAACCCCTGGTCGCCTTCACTTGGCAGCCCTTGCGGCATGAAGCGAACCATGTCGCCCCAAACTTGCGTGACGCTGATGTTCCCGACGGCGGCGCGGGCAATGGGTTCGATATATGTGGCGCTGCCTTCTTCGATCCAATGGTGCTCGCGGTCCATATCCGGGAAGCCGTAGTGCACCATCTCGTGGGTGAGAACCCAGTCCCGTGAGAGATCCTCGGCCGTGACGTGTTGCGCCACGGTCAGGCGGCTGTGGGCGCCGCCATCGCCGAATGTCACGCCATTGACCCGGCCGCCGCGCCTCCCGGCGGCCATCAGGATTTCCAAGCTGGCGTGCGCAACCGGGAATTGTCCGAAATAGCGGCTGACGGCGCGCGCTCCGGTAGAGATCCAATCCAGCAGGGCCGGCCGCGGCAGATCGAATTGATCCGACCGGAAATTGACTTCGATGGCCGCGCCGCCGATATGAAGTACCGAGGGGGTCTCCTCAGTCCGGGCGAGAGGGAGCAGCACGGAGGCGGCCACGCCTGACAAGGAGCGCATTGCGGTTCTTCTGGTCAATACGGTTCTCCCTCCGAGCGGCTGGTTTCATTGTAGCGGTCTCCAGCGGCGTCGGTGCTGCTATAGTCCTTCGACGGACCAAACCGGTGACTGTCCTGCCGAAACGGGCCAAAGGCCGACCCCTTGCCGGGCCGCACCTGGGGGTTCGGCGCGGACGTAGGCGTCCGCCGCGTGCAAGCGCTGCGATTATTCCGGCCCGCCAGGCGCCGATTGGGCTCCGTGCTCGATCGCCCACGGTAAGAACCCATCGGGCGGATTGCGCACTCCATAAATATTGGCGCCCTGAATCGATAGGATTTTCCGCCAATTAATTCCCGAAATATTAATATTTCGCAAATCGGCGTTCTTTAAACTGGCACCGGTCAGGTCCGATCCGGCGAGATTAGCGCCCACCAGATCGGCGTTCTCCAGATCGGCATTCACTAAACGGGCGCTGTGAAGATCGCCCGAGCGGAAGTTGGCCGACCGCAGGTTGGCGAATTCGAGATTCGCCCCCACCAGGTGGCTTTCTCGCAAATCGGTCGCTTGCAGATTGCAGCGCAAGAGGTTAGCGCCGGAAAGCTGGATTCCCTGCAGGAATGCGTCGGGGGCGTCCAGGCCTACCAGCGGCTGGTGGTCCTCATTTAATTCCTGCAAGGCCTCGATACGGCCGCCGCTGCCTCCTTTTCCCTGCGCGGTATTAATCACCTGCCAGGCTTGATAATGCTTTTGCTTCCGGCGGTCGCCGGATTCCGTGAAATAGAAAATAACCGCCACCAATACCGAGAAAATCCCCAAATACTCCAGCACTTCCAGGAAAGCCCACTGGCTTAATCCATAGGCCATCCAATCGAAACTCCATTCGATGGCTTGGAAAGGCAGCGTCCAGCGGCGCTGGACGCGTTGCCTGCGCTGTTGCCAGCTTGGCGGCGGTTTCTTTTCCTCGCGGACCAGCATAGGCGACCGAATCGGTCAGGCACCCATTGTACTGCGCAGTTGCGCTTCCATCTCGTCCGGTTCGGAATAGGGGACCAGCCGGCAGTTGGGGTGCGTATTGCCGGTAATTAGTAAAGAGATGCGCGCGGCGGCATCGCGGCGATAGAACAGCACGGCCTTCTTGCCGCTCGATCCCAGCACATATCCAGCCTCGTACCCGAGCCCAAAGGACGACCCCGAAACCTCGGCGATAAAAATGTCGCATTGCCGCAGCCAGTTCATATCGCGTTCGTAGACAGCTTGAGGGGCGACGCTGCGGTCCATCTGCGCCGCGTGGTCGCTTACCAAATGGCGAGTCAGCACCTCGTGACCCATGGCTTCCAGCAACTCCACCAGGCGGCGGGCGTTGCTCACTTGCGACCGGTCGCCGGCCACCGTGAATCCGAAATAGATCTTCATGCGTGTTTACAGTTCACTCTTGTTACGAAATGAAAGTTTTTTAACTTGGTTGGCCGTGACAATCCATTCTTGACTTTCGTACGTATCTCCAGTAGCGTTACCAGTATATTTTCCAAAGCCGGCGGACGCACTCGAGGCGTCGGCTCGTTGGAAGCAAGAGAGCAAAGGAGAGGAAAAAATGAAAGTTTCAAAAAGTTCCCTAGTGATCGCCGCGGCCTTCACCGGGTTGTTGGGCGGCACTGTCGCCAGAATGAATGCCGAGCCGGCCGGCGGCGTGGGCGGAGTTGGCGGTACGGGCGGCGGCCAGAAGTCGACGAAGTCCGCCAAGTCTACGAAAGCGGAAAAACATGCCTGCGCCGGCAAGAATTCCTGTTCGGGCAAGGGCGGATGCAAGACCGGCGACAACGGCTGCAAGGCCAAGAATTCCTGCAAGGGCAAGGGCGGCTGCGCGACCGACGGTTCCAAGAAATAGTTATCGATCATCAGCGGTCAGTTTCTGAAGGGGCGGAGTGTTCACTCGCGCCCCTGTTTTTTCTTGATTGACTGGAAGTAAAGGGATGCCGGCCAACAAATTCAACGGAAACTCGGATTACGGGATCGGTATCGGCCTGCGGATTCCACATTACCGGCACATCTTCGAGCATAAGCCCACGGTGGGCTGGTTCGAGATCATTTCCGAGAACTTCATGGTGGATGCCGGACGCCCGCTGGCGGTGCTCGACCAGATTCTGGAACGGTATCGCGTGGTGCAGCACGGTGTATCCATGTACTTCGGTTCGGCCGAGCCGCTCAATCGCGAACACCTCACGCGCCTGAAGAAGCTGGTGAAGCGCACCAAGACACCCTGGCTGACCGATCATCTTTGTTGGGGCAGCGTGGACGGCCGATACACCCACGATCTGCTGCCCATGCCTTACACATTCGAAGCGGCGGAACTGACGGCGAGCAAGATTCGCGAGGCGCGCGATTTCCTGGAAGTGCCCATCGCGGTGGAAAACGTCAGCAGCTACGCCGAATTCCATATCTCCGAGATGAGCGAGTGGCAATTCCTCAATGAAGTAGTGGAACGGGCCGATTGCGGGATTCTGCTGGACGTCAACAATATATATGTATCGTCGCGGAACCATAATTTCGATCCCTACGATTATCTGAATGCCGTGCCCGCGGAACGGGTGGCGCAAATTCATATCGCCGGCCATTCGAAATTCGAAAAGTACATCCTCGACACCCACGATCATCCGGTGATCGACCCCGTGTGGAAGCTCTACGAGCACGCCATTCGCAAGGTTGGCGCGACTCCCACGCTGCTCGAATGGGACGACCGTATTCCCAGCTTCGACGAGGTCCACGCGGAAGCGCTCAAAGCGGGCAAGTACCTGCCCGCGGCAGTGGCCAAATGAATCTCCTCGAACTGCAGCGAAGGATGGCGGGCGCCATCATGGCTCCCCTCGGCGCCGGCGATCGCGTGACGCGCGCAGCCAGCGCGGAGGCGGACGCCATCCTCACGCCCAACGACCGCCTCAGTTCCGCCGAGCGCCTGGAAATTTACGCCAAGAGCTACTGGTATCGCATTCTGGACGCGCTCTACGACGATTTCCCGGGCCTGCGCGCCATCGTCGGAGTGCGCGCGTTCGACAAGCTCTCGAGAGCTTATCTGGCCGAGATGCCCTCGGAGTCTTTCACTTTGCGGAATCTGGGTTCCCGCTTGCCCGAGTGGCTGGCGCGGCATCCCGAATACGCCGGCAAGAATCCCGCCCTCGCGCTGGACATCGTGAAGCTGGAATGGGCGCACGTGGTGGCGTTCGACGGTCCGGCGGAGAAGGTGCTCGGGCCCGAAGATCTTCTCGAGCTCACGCCGCAAATGACGCTCCGCCTGCAGCCGTACATCAGCCTGCTGGCGCTCGAATATCCGGTGGACGATCTGCATCTGCGGGTGAGCGAGCTCGCCGACGGACGCGGCGACGCCAGCAACGCCGTCATGCGCCACCGCGAGCGGCGTGCCGTGAAGCGCTTCACGATGCAGCGTGAAGCTATCCATGTTGCGGTCTACCGCAAAGACGACTCGGTCTACTTCCGGCGCATGAATGCCGACGAGTTCCGGCTGCTGGACGCGCTGCGCGGCGGACGGCCGGTGGGGGAAGCGATCGACAGCGTCTTCGGAGACAACGATCTGCCGGTCGAGGAACTGCGCGCGAAGATCGAAGAATGGTTCCGCTCATGGTCGGAGAGCGGCTGGTTTTGCCATCCCGGAGGCGAAGCATGAAGATGCTGGAACGGCTTTATCGTCTGCTGATTCGCGTGGCCGACAGCTTGCAATCGGTGTTCTTATTGGCCGTGCGGCTGTATTGGGGATGGCAATTCATCGAAGACGGCTGGGGGAAACTGCACAATCTCGAAAAAGTGACGGAATTCTTCACGTCGCTCGGCCTCCCCGCCCCTGGGCTGACCGCGACGTTCATCGGCGGGTTGGAACTGGTGGGCGGAATCCTGCTGGCTATCGGACTCGGATCGCGATTGATCGCCCTGCTGCTCACCGGCAACATGCTGATGGCATACATCACCGCCGACCGCGAGGCGTTGTTCTCGGTATTCTCCGATCCCGATAAGTTCTACGCGGCGGCGCCCTATACTTATCTCTTCGCGTCGCTGATCGTGCTCATCTTCGGCCCGGGGAGATTTTCGGTAGATGCGTGGCTGACCAAGAAATGGAAGTGAAGCCGGCGATCGAATTGTACTTCGGACAGACGTTCGAATAATCCCTAACGGGACCGCTCCCTCACGGTCGCGGCTCGGAAAGACTCTGCGTTAACGAGCCGCGCGCGTGAGCAAGCGGATTACACGTGCTATTCTGGGCTTTCGCTTGAAGAGTCATCGCATTTTGAACACGCGCAAGCGCGTCATCGTAGCGCTGGTTCACACGGTAGCGTTTTTCGGAGTCGCCGTCTTAGGCTTCTTTTTCCCCGTTTCCCCGCTCCGCATAGGCTCCCCGTCCTCGGCGTGGATAATTGCCGGGGTCTACGTCATCGTCAGCTCCGTTCTGCTTTGGCTGACCGCCATCTCTCGCGGCGCCGTGGAGCGTTTGTACTTCGCGCTCGTCACCGTCAGCGCAAGTTTCGGCCTGCTGCGGCAACTGCTCGGCGACCCCTCGATGCACGTCGCGGTGCATGTTCGCGTGACGATGCTGGCTTGCGCGGTGGTAACAGGCGCCTGGATGCTAAGTTCCCCGGCGCAAAGTCTCGAGCGGATCGACGTGAGTTGCGCGGCGGGCGGGCAAATAGCAGGCGAGCAGGGCAAACGTCCCTAATACCGCGGCGGCACCGGCGAATGCCGCGGGATCGAGCGGGCGCACCTCGAAGAGCATCTTCCCCATCAGGCGCGTGAACGCCGCGGCGGAGATCGCGCCGAGCGCGATCCCGGTCAGCGCCAGAGTGAGCCCCTGCCTGAGCACCATGCGGACCGTGGACAGATATCAAGAGGACAAGCTGAAGCATGTCCCACAAACTTCCCAGTACTGCGCCGCCGCCTTCTCCACTCCGTGGTGCGATTGAGTGTGCGCTGCGGCGCGCTCGCCGATGGCCGCCGCGATATCCGGCATCGACGCCACCAGCGTCATGTGTTCGAGCAGGGAATCCCGTTCGGCCACGCCCGGTGCGATGCGCACGCATGCGTCCTCCGGAAATCGCGAGCATTCGAGCGACTCCGTCAGCATCACCGGTTTGCCAATTCCCATCATGCGGATGGCGATGCCCGACGTCTCTCCGGCCGCCGGATAACGCAGGTTGATGCAGCAATCTACCGCGCTGGCCGCCAGCCAGAATTCGCGGTCCGCCAGATGGGGCCGCCGCACGATGCCGGGCGCCGGCAACATCGAAGAGACGGCGCGCTCCAGATCGCTCGAGACGAACTCGCCGGCAATCAGCAATGCGGTCCGCGGAGACGCGCGATGCACCTCGCGGAATGCGTCCAACACCGTCATCAGGCGCTTGGATTCCCGCAGATAGCCGAAGACGCCAAACAGAAGGCTGGCGGCGTCCACGCCCGCACGTTGCCGCCAGCGAATCGCCTCCGCTCCACCGATGGCACTCGACGGCCTCACGAAAAGGTGCGGGATCTCGACCACGCGCGCCTGCGGAACATGCTCCGCGGCCACACGCGCCGCCGCTGGATTGTGCACCACCACGGCCCGCGACCGCTCCACAATCCGCCGCAACATAGGGTAATCGAAGTAACGCCGGTCGCTGCCCGACGATGCCCGCCCGCGCCACAACTCCCGCGCCAGACCGCGGTTCCACTCGCCGTAGTTGTAAACGAATTCCTCCACATACGCAGCTTCGTCCAGTTGTCCGAGCAGAAAATGGTGCAGCACGGCATCGTGCAGCACGGCCACGCCGGGCTTCTCCAGCGCGCGCCGGTAAATATCGCGATGAAGGCCGTTGTTGCCGAGGTGATAGAGCGCCACATCGCACTCGGCCGGCGCGACTTCCACGCGCCCATGCTTTTTCATCTCGGCCAGCAGCGCGGCGGCGTAATCGGCCACACCGGTGCGCGCCGGGGATAGAGGAGCGTAGAACCCGACCGTCACGGCTTCTTCCGCTTGCCGAACAGCGCTGTCCCAACACGCACGCAGGTGGAACCTTCTTCGATGGCCGTCTCCAAGTCGTGAGACATCCCCATGGAAAGCTGCGGCAGCCCGTGCTCTTCAGCCAATTCGCGCAGCTGGCGGAAAGAGCCGCGCGAAGCCTCGGGATCGTCCGACCAGGGCGGCATTGTCATCAGACCCAGCAGTCGCAGGTTCCCGCAGGCGCGCACAGCGGCGATCAATTCCGTCAACTCGGCGGGGGCGGCGCCGCTTTTCGCCTCTTCGCCCGAAAGCTTGACCTCGAGCATCGCGTCCAATGGGCGCACCGATTCGTTCAAGCGGCGCGCGAGCTTCGCCGAATCCACGGTCTGCACCACCTGAAATAGTTCCGCGGCCTTTTTGCTTTTGTTCGACTGCAAGTGCCCGATCAGGTGGTAGCGGGCGTCTTTCAGGTCAGCCAGCAGCGGCGCTTTGCCCTCGAACTCCTGCACGTAATTCTCGCCGAAATCGCGCAGTCCCAAGTCATAAGCTTCGCGAAGGGTCTCCGCCGGAAAAACCTTGGTCACCGCCAACAGAAGGATGCCCGCCGGGTCGCGCCGTGCGCGTTCGCCCGCGCGCGCTATCCGTTCGCGAACCACCGCCAGCCTGTCGCCGAGTGTTTCCATGCCGTTGTACGGTTTCAGTATAGCGGTCCTTCAATGGGGCCCCTCTAAGCAATGCGTCTCTCATCCTCTAAGAGCGAGAATTTGTAACTCGCACGGTTCATCAAGTTCTAAACTTGCAATATTCCCGAATCCGCTCCTTTACGGTCGCGGCTCTGTAAGCGCGCCGCTTTCCGAGCCGCGCGCGTGAGCAAGCGGTCCTCTCTAGACTGCGCACAGCTGAGTTGCAATCTCCCAAAAACGGGAGACCGGCCCCCTTGTTTTTCCGCTCTTTCATAGCCTCCCGTGAGTTGTCATGGGGCTGTAACTCGATGATTCTTTGGGCAGCTTCGCGCCTGTAAAAAATCCGTTGCATGGCGTCTTTTTTGGCCGTCTCCTGACGTATAATTCTTCTTTCCCAGTATGTCGAGGCGGACTCGCGGATGGTAAACTCCGCGAGCGAATTCGGAGGCCGAGTGTTTCCCTCCTCGCGAGGAAATACCAATTCGGAGCGAATAAATGAGTCATTTACGTAACGGACAGATCAGAATCTTATTGGCGGTACTGCTGGCGGCCGGCGCGGCCTCTATCGCGCTCTACGCCCAGGACAGCCTCGGCGCCATCACCGGAACGGTGAAGGATGCCAGCGACGCCTCGGTACAGGCGGCCACCGTGAAAGCTTCCAACGTCGCCACCAATCTTCTGGTGACCGAGACTACTGACGTGAAGGGAAGTTATCTGATCCCGAACCTGCCGGTGGGCGTTTACAAGCTCACCTTCACCAAAGACGGATTTGAAACGGAAACCCATACCGAAGTCGTGGTCAACGGCGGACGGACCACCACCGTGGACGGCTCGCTCAAAGTCGGGGCGGTGGCGACCACAGTGGAAGTGACTGCGGTGGCGCAGATGAACCAGGTGGACACGACAGTCGGCAATGTGGTGGACCAGTTGACCATCCAGAACACGCCGCTCGGCACCGGGAGTTTCACGCAACTGGCGATTTTGACCCCCGGCATCCATGCGGACTTTTTGGGCGGCGGCGGCGCCAACACGGGGCTGGGAAACCAGGCGATCTACGCCAACGGCCAGCGCGCCACCAGCAACAGTTTCTCGCTCAACGGCGTGGGCACGGACAATCTGTTCAACGGCAATTCCACCAGCCAGGTGGGTGAGAATCGCTTCATTCTGAATACCGGTGAGAACTTTGGACTGGGAGGGTCGTCGCAGACCAGCACCTCGGTCTACGGAGCGATCGGCCAGTCGCTGCCGACGCCGGCGCCGGAGACCATCCAGGAAATCGCCGTCAACACCTCCATGTATGACGCGTCGCAGGGCGCTAACAGCGGCGCCCACATCAGCGTGATCACCAAATCGGGCGGCAACGACATACACGGCGAACTCTACGAGCATTTCCAGAACAGCGACATGAACGCGGCGCCGTTCTTCTACAATGCCAATCCGGCCGTTCCCACAAAGGTGCCGTTCCTCACCCGCAATGCCTTCGGCGCGACTTTCGGCGGTCCCGTCAAGAAGAACAAGCTGTTCTACTTCCTCGCCTATCAGGGCGTGAGAATTGCGGACGGAGGCTCATCGACCGTCGGCGCCACCGTGCCCATCACGCTGACCAACGATCGCTCGGCGGCGGGGATCGCCACCGCCATCTCTACCGATCCCACGATTAACGGTGGAAAAGCGGTGAACATCAGCGCCAGCCAGGTCAGTCCGGTCGCTTTGGCGATTCTGAATGCGCAATTGCCCAATGGACAATACCTGATCCCCACACCGAATATCACCAATCTGGCGACCGCCAAGCAGCTCGGCTACGATACCTTGCAAGTGGGCCCGAATACCGAGGCGAAGGTGAATCAGGGCAGCGCCAATGTGGATTATCTGGCCAGCGACAAGGATCGTATCTCCGGCAAATATTATATTCAGAACGATCCCACCGCAACTCCGTTTGCCGCGGTGACCCAGGCGTTAGGGTTCCCGCAGACTCTGCAGGCGGGCAGCTTCGTGGTCTCGCTGGATAACACCGTGATTCTCACACCCACCCTTACCTGGCAACAGACCGTCGGCTTCACGCGCATGCAGACCTATGCCGGCACCACCAATGGTTTCACACCGGGTCAGTTCGGCATCAATCTGCCAACCGAGACGCAATTTCCGGAAATCACCATTTCGAAAGCCGACGCCAACTCCGGCCTGTCCTCCAATAAATTCACGTTGGGCGACAATCCGAGCTTCGGAAATGCCGGAATGTACCAGAATCAATGGCAGCTGTCGAGCACGCTGCGATGGGTCAAAGGACGCCACTCGCTGAGCTTCGGTGGAAACGTCGCCCCGACTCAGCTCAATGTCGTCAACAACAATACCAACAGCGACATCATCGCGTTCTCCAGTTTCGTCAACTTCGTGGAAGGCGCCGTTCGCACCGGCACTTATTCGACGGCCTTCGTCGGGTCGGCCGACCGCACTTACAATTCGACGACCGCTGGGGCGTATGTCAACGACAATTACAAGGTGCGCAGCAATCTGACATTAACGCTGGGCCTGCGCTGGGATCTCGACGGGGCCCTGAGCGAACGGTACGGCCGGTTGACGGGGTTCAACTCCAATGACTATTCCTACAATGCGGCCAGCGACACCATTACCGGCTCGGGCCTGGTGATCGCCGGGAACAACAAGACCATGGCGACACCCGGCGCGAGCAACACGCTGACAAACCAGCGGCAATGGGGCTTTGCGCCGCGCATCGGCGTCGCCTGGAGCCCGACCAAGAAACTGACCGTCCGCACCGGCTATGGCATCTATTACGATCGCGGCGAATTGTTCAGCTACTTCTCGGCGGGCGCCGGCGGCGGATTCAGCGGACCCTTCGGCGTAACATTGTCTCCGCCGTTCGTCAGCGAAGCCACGGCCACTTCGGCATCCACTTTCGCCAATCCATTCCCGGCGGCCGGCGCTGTCGTGCCTGGAAGCCCGGCGGCTTTCCTGGCGCAACTGCCAAATCTGTCGGACACCGCCAAGGTGGTCAATCCTCCGGGAAATCTCTACGGACCCTTCATCTTCAGCGGATACGACATCAACAACAAGCTGCCTTACACCGAGAACTGGACCTTCGATTTGCAATATCAAATCACCAACAGCTGGCTGCTGAGCGTAGGATACACGGGTAATCACGGACAGCACGAAGTGGTTCCGGTGACATTTAACGAGCCTCTGATCGCCACCGCCTCCAATCCGGTCAACGGGCAGACTTCCTCTTACGGATTCCAGTTCACCGCTCCCAACACCGACTCGAACCCTCTGGAGCCGCTCAATACCCTGGAAGGCGGCAACACCGGCGTCCGTGTTCCTTATATCGGCTACAGCGCCAACTCGGTGCTTTACAAAGCGGAAGGCGTCTCCAACTACAACGCCCTACAGGTTCAGCTTCGGAAGCGCCTGTCGCAGGGCCTGGTGATGACCGCCAGCTATACCTGGTCGCACGCGCTCGACGATCAGAGCGGCGCCGGCCTGTTCTATACGGCCAACGATTCTTTGAATCTGAAGTCGGGATACGGGTCGTCGGATTTCGATCAGACGCACGTCTTCCTGGTCAACTTCAATTACGCTATTCCGACGGTCCATTCCAGCAAGGCCGTAAATGCGCTTGTGAACGGGTGGACCATCGGCTCGCAGATTGGCGCGCAGAGCGGGCAGCCGTACAGCGTGTACGATTACTCCGGTTCGCAGGCGAGTCTCTACTTCTCGAGTGAAGACGAGATCACCAATCCGATCGTGCCACTGGCGCCGGGAGTGAGCGCCAAACAGGCGCAGTTGCAGGGCACCACGGGCGTCAACGCCGGCAAGCCCGTCCTGAACGCCGCCGATTTCATGCCGCAGTTCCTGACGCCGGGCACGGACGGCGTGCCGGCTGGAGACACTGGCGAGTCGGTGTTCGGAAACAGCGGACGCAATTTGTTCCGCGGCCCCTTCGGAGTCCGCTTCGATACCTCGCTCGGCAAGACGTTCCACATCAGCGAACGGTTTAACCTGCGCTTCAGCGCCGACGGGTTCAATCTCTTCAATCACCCGAATTTCGATACGCCGAACAACGACGTGAGCTTCTATCCCAATTTCGGTCCGCCGGCTACCATCCCTCCGTCGGGACAATTGGGCATCATCCAGCACACCATCGGAAGCCCCCGCTTCCTGCAATTGAATCTGCATTTGACATTCTAGTTACAGAGTCGCGCGCGGTGAGCAAGCGGTTGCCGGGATATCGGCAACCGCAGTCTCCAGGAAACAGAAGAGCGGCGCTATGAAAAACGAGAAAAAACAGGGCTTTCGTACGCCGTCATCTCCTTTTCTACGCCACCCCGGCCAAGCCCCCGGTTAAATTCATTTCACCCACAATTCCGTCATGGAATTGTAGCGATAAACGCTCATATCGCATGTTATTCTTTGTGCCTGGAACCATCCTTGGAGCGGGAAAAACGTTGACGATACTCGCGCCAAAAGGACCTCCGAGGATGATTCGTCCGTGCGGCGCGGTTGAGATGAGGGCCTTCTCTTAACCAGCGGCTGCCAGGGTACGGGGTTTTCAGGAACGAAGAAAGAGAGGAGTCTCGCATGAGTTGGAAAGCCACAACAGTTTTGGGGCTGTTAGCATCGGCATGCGCGTTCGCGCAAGCCGTCGGCGGTTCGGCCGGTATTTCAGGAGTGGTGAAGGATCCCTCCGGATCGGCTGTGCCCAATGCGAAGGTCGTGATCTTGAGCGCATCGCAGGGGAATCTGCGCAGCATCGAAACGAATACCGCGGGCGTATTTGCCGCCCCGGCCTTGATCCCTGGGCCGGGTTATCAAGTCTCGGTCACGGCCACAGGTTTCGCCCCCTACGAATTGAAGGACATCAACCTGGAAGTCGGTCAGAGCCTGAATCTCAATATACCGTTGACGGTTGGCCAGACTTCCACGACCATCGATGTGGTGGGCGCGGCCGTGCTTCTTGACGACACCAAGGCGGACGTGTCCACGGTAGTCGATAACAAACAGATCCAGGAACTGCCGGTAAATGGCCGGCGCGTCGATTCGTTCGTGCTGCTTACGCCGGGCGTTTCCAATGACGCCACATTCGGATTGCTCACGTTCCGCGGCGTCGCCGGCAACAATTCGTTCCTCATCGACGGCAACGACAACACCGAGCAGTTCTACGATGAGAACGCCGGCCGCACTCGCATTCAGTCGCAGATTTCCGAGGATGCCGTGCAGGAGTTCCAGGTGGTTTCCGACAACTACTCGGCGGAGTTCGGGCGCGCCATGGGCGGCGTGGTCAACACCGTCACCAAGAGCGGAACGAACGATCTTCACGGCGTCGGTTTTTACTACTATCGCAGCACCGGTTTCGATGCCGCCGATACATTTGCCACTATTAATGTGGTCAACTCCCAAGGGGTGGGAATTCCGACCCGCGTCAACCCGCCGGAAAAGCGCGTCGAAGGCGGCGCGACCGTCGGCGGCAGAATTATCAAGGACAAGCTCTTCTGGCTGCTGAACGCGGACTTAACCCATCGGCAGTTCCCCATGGTAGACAGCTACGTCCTGACAAACGTCATCAACCCGGTCACGCAACTCTGGGCCACCACCGGCTCGCAGGCGTGCGGCGCCCCCGCGACTCCCGCCCAATGCGCTGCCATTAATGGACTCCTGCCGCGCTTTTTCGGCCTGATCCCACGTAAGGACGATAACGATCTGGCATTCGGCCGGCTCGACTACCACCCCTCCGATCAACATACCTTCACCGCGGAGTTTAATTTCCTTCGCTGGTTGTCGCCCAACGGCATTCAGACCGGTCTGAGCTCGACCTCTGGCGCCGGCATCACCGGCAACGGCGACGATTCCGTGCGCGTGCGGAACGGAAAACTCGGCTGGACCTGGGTTCCCACCTCCACCTTCGTGAATAACTTCCACTTCGGCGTCGACACCGACCGGCAGGCCGATTCCTTCGACAACGCCGAGCTGGGCGGCGGTCTCGGCTACCTCGACGTCTCCGTCGATGGCGTTCAGCTTGGACCGGCCACCTACCTGCCGCGCGTGGAGCCTTCCGAAACCCGCTACGAATTCTCCGATGACGTCACCTTCGTGAAGAGCAACCACACCCTGAAAGCCGGCTTCAGCTTCTTCACCACCGAGGATTACAACTACTACATCAGCAACGCATTCGGCTCCTATAGCTACACCAACCCGACCACCTTCGCCGAGGATTACAGCAATGCCGCCGGCACGATAGGCTTGGCCAGCGCGAAGCACTGGACCGGCTACTCCCAGACCTTCGGGAACCCGATCGCCGATTACCGCATCAACGAGTTGGCCTGGTATGTGAACGATCAGTGGAAGGTGAATTCCAAACTCAGCGTCAATCTTGGCGTTCGGTGGGACAAGTCGCTGAGCATGAACTTCCCGGTAACCAATCCGGCATGGCCGGACACGGGCTTCATCCACACCCCCAGCAACAACTTCTCTCCGCGCGTCGGTTTGGCATACCGTATCAACGATAAAACGGTGTTCCGCGGTGGATTCGGCTTGTTCTATGCGCGTCTGCTCGGCGGGCTGATCGACAATCTGTGGACCACCAACGGCATCTACCAGATCGCCGATTCGCTCTCCGGCAGCGTCCCTGCGCAGCTCGCCGCCGGACCGGCTTTTCCCACTATCCTACCCTCGGCGCCTACGGGGGCTTCGGTCTCCGCCGCGACCATCCAGTTTGCGGCGCCCAATCTAAAGACACCGTACTCCGCGCAAGGCAACATCACTGTGGAACGTCAGATCACTCCCGATATCCTGCTCAGCGTTTCCGGCATCTTCAGCCGCGGCATCCATCTGCTGAGTTCGGTGGATGTGAACGCCAACGCGCCCACCTCCAGCTTCACCTACACCATAAACAACACCAGCGGTCAATCGGTTGGCACGTTTACCGCTCCCATCTATACGAGTCCGCGTCCCAACCCGGCTTTCGGTACGGTGATCGAGAACACCAACGGTATCGATAGCGTTTACGACGGGCTGGCGGTCACTCTCAACAAGAACTTTACGCATGGCCTCCAGATGCTGGGCTCTTACACCTGGTCCCACGAAATCGACGACGGCCAGGGACAAGCCAGCAACGCCATCTTCTACAGCAGCATCACCACGCTCTACAACGGCAACAATGCGGCCGAGCGAGCCAGCGGCTGGGAAGATCAGCGGCATCGGTTTGTGTATTCTTTTGTATGGTCGCCCGAGGTGCACATCGGCAACGGCATCGCGAAGGCCGTCCTCGGCAACTGGCAGATCTCCGCCATCGCCACGCTGGCCTCCGGGCGGCCGTATACCAGCCCCGGAGTCAGTGGCAGCATCTCCGCATGCACCGCCGCTGTCACTACTGGCTGCGTCCAGCTTCCCGCTGGGCAGAGCCTGCTCTCCACCTCGTTCCCGGATGCGTTCACGGGAAGCCACCGCGTGCCTTTCTTGCCGGTGAACGGTATTCTGACTCCGGCAAGCTACCGGGCGGATGCTCGCATCACCAAGTACATCCCCATCAAGATCGGCGACCGCGAGACCAGGCTTGGGCTCAACTTCGAGATGTTCAACGTGAGCAACTCGTGGTCGCCCACTGGTATGACAAGCACGGAGTACAACCTGTCCAAGGGCGTGCTCACGCCGAACATCGGCTCCAACGGAGTGCCGGGATGGGGCGTCGGCAACGGCGATGGCGGCTTCCCCGATGGAACGCAGGCTCGCCGCATGCAGATCAGCGCGCGCTACATATTCTAACCTCGAAGGCTCTCTGTAACTGGCAGGCGCTCAGGCGCCTGCCTTTTTTTCGTCTTCGGGGTCGGGATTCTCGCCGGCGCCGGGGACAGCCTGCGCTCGGGCAGCGTCGACGTAGAATCTTTTCCCGCAGGAACGGCAGTGCTGCGGGACTTTCCCCAGGCTTTCCATGAAGAGGTCGGCGATTCCCCTTGGCATCGACGGAACGATATCCGCCCGCCGGCAGCGGGGACACCGGACTTCGCCGGGTTTGATCTCAATGCGCTGTGGAATCTCCAAACCGGCAGTCTAACAGAACCGCGTGAAACCGTCGATTCGCACATGTGCGGAATGTTAGGCTGGAATTCGTGCGCAGTTTATTAATCTTCCTTTCGCGGCGTAAACGGCTGCGAAAATGGATGGAAACCTCAACCCTCGCCCGGCGCTTCTCGGCCCGTTTTATTGCCGGTTCGAACCTGGACCAGGCCATGGCCGTCTGCCGGGAGCTGAATTCGGTGGGCATCGCCGTCACTTTGGACGTTTTGGGCGAGAGCGTCTCGTCAGTCGACGAGGCCGCAGCAGCGCGCGACGCCTACCTGCGAACGCTTTCCGCGATTCACGAGAAGGGCATTCAGGGCAACGTTTCCCTGAAGCTGACGCAATTCGGGCTTGACCTTTCAGGCGAGGTTTGCCGCGCCAACGTGGCCCAGCTGGTGGAAAAGGCCGCCGGACTAAATGGGTTCGTTCGGATAGATATGGAATCGAGCGACTATGCCGATCGGACTCTCCAGCTGGTCTGCGATCTGCATGACAGATACCGTGCCGTCGGTACCGTCATCCAGGCCTATCTCTATCGCAGTAAAGGCGATATCGAGATGCTAAACGAACGCGGTATCCGCGTGCGGTTATGCAAAGGCGCATATCTGGAAGCGGCTGGCGTGGCGTTTCCGAAAAAGGACCAGGTCGACGCCAACTACATCGAACTCATGCGGTTGCTGCTCGATAAGGGAACCTATCCGGCCATCGCCACGCACGATGAGAAAATGGTCGCCGCCACCAAAGCGTACGCGGAGGCGCGCCAGATCTCGCGCGACGCTTTCGAATTCCAGATGTTGTATGGCATCCGCCGGGATCTGCAGCGGCAACTCGCCAAGGAGGGTTTTCGCGTGCGCGTCTACGTGCCATACGGGGAGGCTTGGTACCCCTACTATATGCGGCGGCTGGCGGAACGGCCCGCCAACGTGCTGTTCATTCTGCGGAATCTGTGGAAATAGGTTAAGAGGCACCGCTCCCTTGCGGTCGCGGCTCATTAAGAGGTGCTGTTTCAATGCGGGATTAATGTGCCGGGCGGGCAAGCTAAAGCATGCCCCACAGTGAACGGCGAAACGCTGACCACCGGCAGCTTGCCTTCCCCGGGCGCGCCGTTAGAAACTAAATACAGCGAAGGGGAGTCTAACGAGTATGCGCTACTGGGCCTATCTCGCCGGCAAGGTAGTCGTGGCGGCTGCACCGCTCTACGGTTTGCTGATTCTCATCGGACGGAGATTCCCTGCCCCGCCGAAGGGAGGGTGGCCCCGGCTCCACAACTTGAACCAGGAACTGGTCGGCTTGCTGTGGATGCTGGGATGGTTTCTCATCTGCGCCGCCGTTTTGTACACGATTGTCTGGGACCAGAAGCGGCGCTGCCGGGTTTGCCTGCGCCATCTTCGCATGCCGATCGAGACCGGTTCGCGCAGCTACATGTTGCAATTGGGCCGTCCGGCCGTGGAATCCATCTGCCCGTACGGCCATGGCACGCTAAGGGAAGACGAATTGCAGATCACCGGCCGGGACACTCCCGAGTGGAAGCCTCATTCCGACGATATCTGGGCGGAGTTGTGCGCTCCCAATAAAGACAGTAGCCTGGAACCGTGAACTCCGTTCCCCGCTGGCGCATAGTGGCAGGTTGCCTGGTCCTGGCGGCGATCGTCTTCTCCGCCATCCTCTTCGCCCCGCTGTACATTCGTAACCTGAAATTGCAGAATTTCGTGGATGAAATGACACATGCCGTGGCCAGCCAGCAGCAATCGGACGCGCAGCTTCGGCAAAGAATCATGGAAAGGGCTCATCAGCTCGATCTGCCGGTGACGGAAGACAACGTGCGAATCTATCGGCCAGTGGACGGATTACGAATCGATGTCCAATACGCGGTAATGGTCAGCGCGCCTCTTTATCGTGTCAGCATCCATTTTTATCCCGGAGCCGGCAGCCGATAAGCGCTCCGGCCGGGGCCATGCGAGAATGAAATCTAGTGCCAAAGAAACCTAAGAACCGGGGCATGCGGTTACGCATTCCCGGCAATTCGGCGCTTACGAAGTTCTTCCTGGGACCGGTGGGACGCATCTTCATCATGGGAGGCGCGCTTTGCACCATCCTGGTGATGGGGGCGTTCATCTATTTCTACGCCCGCTATTCCAAAGTCATCGACGAAAAGCTGGCGGCCGGCCCATTCGCCAACAATGCCCGGATTTTCGCCGCTCCCGAATCGGTGGGTGTGGGCGATACCATGAGCCCGAACGACATCGCCGGGGAACTCCGGCGTAGCGGCTATTCGGAATCGCGCGGCAACCTCATCGGCTCCTATCAACTGCGGCCCAACGAAATCACCATCATTCCCGGACCGGACTCATACTTCGACCAGGAAGCCGGAGTCATCAAGTTCGCCGGCGGGCGGATCTCGCAAATCGTTTCCCTGCAGGACAACACCTCGCGCAGCCAATATCAGCTGGAACCGCAGCTGATTACCAACCTTTCGGGCGCAAGCCGCGAGAAGCGCCGCATGGTGAAGTTCGCGGACATCCCGGCGGTGCTGGTGCAGGCAGTCACTTCGGCCGAAGACAAACATTTCTTCCAGCACAGCGGCTTCGACCCCATTCGCGTGGTTAAAGCGGCGTATGTCGATCTCAAGAAGGGGCGCCGCGCCGAGGGCGCGTCCACGCTCAGCATGCAGCTGGCGAAGAACTTCTTCCTCGAGCAGGATAAGCGCTGGACCACCAAAGCGGCGGAAGTGATCATCACCCTGCAACTGGAACAGAAACTGACCAAGCAGGAGATTTTCGAGGATTACGCCAACCAGGTTTACCTGGGGTCGCGCGGATCGTTCCGCATTCATGGTTTCGGCGAGGCGGCGGAAGTCTTTCTGGGCAAGGATCTCACCCAGATCAACATTCCGGAAGCCGCGCAACTGGCCGGGACCATACAGAATCCCGCGGTCTACGACCCGTTTAACCATCCCGACCACGCGCGCGACCGCCGCAACATCGTGCTTACCCTGATGCGCACCAACGGCTTCATCGGCGATCGCGATTATGCGGTGGCTGTGGACGCGCCGCTTACGCTGGCGAAGCCAACGGCGCAATCGGTGGAAGCGCCGTATTTCGTCGACCTGGTGAACGGCACGCTGCAGGACATGTTCAAGGACACCGACTTCCAGTCGAATGCGTTCCGGGTCTATACCACGCTCGACCTGCGCCTGCAGCGCATCGCCGCCGATGCCGTCGCCAACGGCATGAAGAAGGTGGACGAAATCATCAAGCACCAGCGGCGATTTAAGACCGAAGCTCCGCCCGAGCCGCAGGTTGCGCTGGTGGCCATCGACCCGCATACCGGCCTGGTGAGGGCCCTCGCGGGCGGCCGCAATTACGGCCGGAGCCAGCTCAATCACGTGCTGGCGAACCGGCAGCCGGGGTCGATCTTCAAGCCTTTCGTATATGCCGCCGCCATGGATACCGCGGTGGAAGGCGGGCGTGAAGTCTTCACACCGTCGTATGAGGTGATGGACGCGCCCACGACGTTCTGGTGGAACGGCCAGGAATACCGGCCCAAGAACTTCGAAGGCGAGAGCAGCAACCGGCTGGTGTCGTTGCGCTACGCGCTGACGCACTCGCTCAATATCCCCACGGTGGCGTTGGCGGAAAAGGTGGGCTACGATGCCGTGGTCCAGATGGCCCGGCGCGCCGGTATGAATGACCATATCCAGCCCACTCCCGCGGTGGCCCTGGGGGCATACGACGTCACGCCGTTTGAAGCCGTCGGCGCGTATACCATGTTCTCCAACGGTGGACGGGTCGTGAAACCCGATTTTCTGGAACTGGTGCGCGATCAGACCGGCAAGGAGCTTTACCGGCATAGAGAGCAGGGCAAGCAGGTGCTCGACCCGCGAGTGGCCTACATGATGACCAATCTCATGCAGGACGTGCTGATCCACGGCACTGCCGCCGGAGCTCGTGCGGTGTCCGGATTCGATGTTCCCGCCGCCGGAAAAACGGGCACTTCGCGCGACGGCTGGTTCGCCGGGTACACTTCCGAATTGCTGTGCGTGATCTGGGTGGGTTTTGACGACAATCGCGACCTGGATATCGAAGGCGCGCGTTCGGCGGCGCCCATCTGGATGCAGTTCATGAAGGACGCATTGAAGTATCGTGAGTATCGCGATACCAAACCATTCGAAGCGCCCGACGGCATTGTGACCATCGACATCGACCCGGAGACCGGCTATCCCGCGACCCCCGCCTGTCCCACGCATGCCACCGAAGTCTACATCGCGGGCACGCAGCCTATGGGCACTTGCCCGAAACATGGCGGCCGCATGATCACCACTACCGCAACCGGTTGGGACACTGCGCCGCAGGACGCGGCGCCGGCCCAGCAGCCCGCCGCAAGTCCCAGCGACCATATGCCGCGCATCACCGGATCGGGCAGCGACGGCCAGGTGAACGGCGGGGCTGTGGCCCGCCGCGCCGCCAACCAGATTCCTCCCGATGCCGCGCAGAAGCAGCCGGATGCGCAGCCGAAGAAAGACTCCAAACCCAGCCTCCTCCGCCGGTTGTTGAATGTGATTAAATAAGAGCCATAGGGGGCCGCTATGGTTATTCGTCCTCTCGTAATTGCGGTTGCGGCAGGGCTTTCGGGGATGTCCTTCGCCCAAACGGGGAATTCCATTCTAGAAAATGGCAGGATGCCTGCGCCTGCCGCAGTTCAGGCCGACAAGCCTGACGATAAGCCCGAGGTCACTCCGGAGCTTCGCGGCGATATTCTTATGGCCCGGAAGCAATACCGGGAAGCCATCGAGGCATTCCGATTAGGCTCATCTAAGGACCCCGTTTTGAAAAATAAGACGGGAATCGCCTACCACCAGATGTTGCAGCTCGACCATGCCCTCAAAAACTACCAGGAGGCCGTCAAGCTGAAGAAGGACTACCTGGAAGCCATCAACAACATCGGCACGATCTACTACGCGCGCAAAGATTTTCGCCGATCCATCACTTACTACGAGCGGGCTCTCAAGCTGGAGCCGCAGTCGACCCGGTCGGCGTCGATTTACAACAATCTCGGAACAGCATACTTCGCGCGCAAGCAGTATAAACAGGCGTTCGACGCTTTTCAAACGGCCCTGAGCCTCAACCCCGACGTGAACGAACATAGCAGCGGCTACGGTGTGATGCTGGAAGAGCGCAGCGTAGAGGAGCGCGCGAAATACCACTACTATTGGGCCAGGACGTACGCCAAGAGCGGCCGCAACGAGTTAGCCCTGCAATACCTGCGGAAAGCGCTGGAAGAAGGTTTCAAAGAGAAGAAGCAATTGGAGACCGACCCCGAGTTCGCATCTCTGCGGGACACGAAGGAATTTAAGGAGCTGCTGGCGTTGGAGCCGCGTGTCCTTTAGACGGGCCTTTCGTCCCCTGGCCATTGCCGCTCTGGCTTTCTTAATCGCGTGCCGCCGCGAGGCTCCACGCCCCGCGGTGGAACGCATCGCGATTGTGCGCTTCGAGAATCTGGGCGCCGATGCTTCCAGCGATTGGATGGGCCGCGCCTTTTCCGACATCGTCACCGCGGAATTGGGCAATACACCCGGCATCTATGCGATTCCCGCAGTGCGCGTGCATACCATCGAGACGGGCTTTGGCGGCCGGCCGGTAACCGTTCCCGGCATTTCGGCGGAACGCACCGCGGCGCTGGCCGCGGGCGCAACCAAGATTGTTTTCGGGCAATACGCCATTCGCGGCGGCACGCTGGAAGCGCGCATGACGGTGGAAGACGAACTCACCGGCAAAATGACCGTGCTCAATCCGGTGTCGGCGCCGCCGGCCGGCATCGTCTCCGCCGCCTCCACGCTGGCCCGGCAGATTTCGGCGCGGATCACGCCGTACGGCACCAAGAATCCGCTGGTGGTGCAGGCACACGTGCAGGCTTTCGAGCATCTCGATAGTCCCGATATGGCGGACGAACTGGAGAAGGCTATCGCCGCCGATCCCAATTTCGGGCCCTCCTACCGCCAGTTGGCGCAACTCAAAATTCAGCAGAGGGACATTGCCGGCGCGGAGGATGCGCTTCGACGGGGGTTGGCTCTCGGCGACTCCTTACCGGCCAGCGAGCGGGCGATGATGCAATTGCAAGACGCCACGCTCCGCAACGATTCCAATCTTCGCCTGCAAGCGCTCACTTCGCTGGCGGCAGCCGACCCCTACAACGCCGATGCGTGGCAAGAACTGGGCGCCGTTGAAGTGGCGACTCATCGATATTCGCCGGCGGTCGATGCGTTCCGGAAAGCTACTGACGTTCAGCCGGATGACGGCAATCTCTGGAATCAGCTGGGATACGCCGCTGCTTACGCCGGCGACGCCGCAACGGCCACCAGCTCCATCGAGCGGTACCGCAAGTTGCTGCCCCAGAGTCCCAATCCGGTCGACTCGCTGGGCGATGTCCATCTGATCCTCGGCCACCTTCCCCAAGCGGAGGAATTCTATAGCCAGAACGCCAGGAGATTCCCGGAGTTTTACGCCGGACTGGACTTCTTGAAGGCCGCCCTCGCACATCTGATGACCGGGGATGTGAATGGCGCCGACGCGCTGGCGCAGCAGTATTTCGACGCCCGCGCGAAGGCCAGGGATGCGGTGCTCGAATACCGCAAGGCGCAATGGGCCTGGATCAGCGGCCGCCGCAAGGCCGCGTGTCAACAGATGGCCCAGCTGGTGAGCGCACCGGATGGCGCCGCCGGACGAAATGTCGCGGTGCACGCTTCGGCCGAGCTGGCCATCTGGACTCTGATGCTGGGCGATCGCGCCGCCGCCTCCGAAATGGCGCGGAAAGCGGCGGACCTGGCCAAGCCGGCATTGTCCGTGCAGGCGACGCTGGCCGGATTTCTCTCGCAATCTCCCGCTTCGGCGGCGGAGTGGCAGGCGCGCGCCAGGGCGCTGGCTCCCGATCCGGCGCAGTCGGCCCTCGGCAACGTGGCGTTAGCGGACGCGTTGTTGCTCGCCCAGGAATTCCCGTCCGCTCTACCCGTGCTGCAGACGATGTACAACAACGGCAATCCGACGGCTGACGAGGGGCTCGCGGTCCTGTTGGCGTGGGCCGATGTGAAGTCCGGACACATTCCGGAAGCCGAGGGGTTGCTGCGGCCGACCCCGCCGCTCTCGGACGCCGGCCTCACCTGGTCGACGCCGCTGTATTTCCCTCGCATTTTTTATTTGCGGGCGGTAGTGGCGGAGAAGCAGGGGAAGGCCGGCGAAGCGCGTGAGAATTGGCGCATTTTCCACGCGCTATCCGGCCCCGATCCGCTTTTGTGGGGCGAGGAGCAGGAAGGGAAATAAGGGCGATCGACGGGGCGCAGGGACTGGCCGGGCTGTCGCCCGGCAGGCAAGCTAAAGAGCTGCTTGCAAAATTCCCGGAAACCGCTTGCTCACGCGCGCGGCTCGGAAAGCTCGTATTGAACGGAAGGCAGTTACCGAGCCGCGAGCGTAAGGAAGCGGTCCCGTTAGCGAATTCTGCAAGTTCCTCTAAAGCATGCCCCACGGCTGTGTGGGATAAGCTTTAGCTAAGCTGAAGCATGTCCAGGCGAGCTGGCTCGCCCCCCTCGCGGTGCTACGGCCGCAGAAGCCAGACGCGGTAGGTACGGGCGTCGGCGAACGGCACGAGGACGAGATCGTGGGGCTTGCCGGCCACCAGACCCTCCATACTGTAAGCCTGTTTGCCGATCCAGGTTGGCGGGAGCTCGCTTGACACGTCGGTGAGCTTGACCTGCGCGGTCCGCGGACCGGCTGCCTGCATGTCTACCATGCCGCGATTTACGGAGCTCTCGAGCGCGAGGAACTGGGGGCCGCGCGCGATGGCCACGCTGTACGGATAACTCGGACCGCCGGGGACAACGCGCGTGGTGAGATCGATGGCGATCTCCACGGTGTCGCCCGGCGTCCATTCGCGTTCGATGGCCAGCCAGCCGCCCGGTTCGCCCTGGTAAGTGCGTCCACCGGCAGTGGCTTCATAGTGCGCGGTCCAGGAGGGCACTCGCAAATACAGAGGGAAGCGCGCGGCTTTCGCGGGACTGACAGTCAGGTCCACCGCGCCGGTCAGAGGATAGTTAGTGCGCGACTCGATGGCGACCGGGCCAGCGGCAGTATCCACCCAAACTCGGCCGGGCGCATAAAGGACGATGGCGGCGCCATCGCCTCGACGGCCCCAGACGAGTTGCGGAATCATGGAAATGCCGCGAGGCTCGCTCGACACGCAGCAGTTGATGCCGGGCGTGGGCGACTTTTTGCCGTCGAGCGGCGTGAAGTAGCAGATGTTTCCATTGGCCGGATCCTGGGCGCCGAGCAGGGCGTTATAGACGGTCTGCTCGAGTTGGTCCGCGTACTGCGGTTCGCCGGTCGAGCGCAGCAATTGCCAGGTGAGTTGCAGGAAGGTGACGGTGGCGCAGCCTTCGCCGACATTGGAGGATTCCTCGCCCGGCAGCACCGCGTCGTCCTGGAAATGCTCGCTCGAACTGGTGGTGCCGCTGACATAAAGGTGGTGCACGACGATGTCTTTCCAGGCGATCTCGGCGGGCTTCAGGTACTCCGTCTTGCCGGTGACGCGGTACAGCTCCACCAGGCCGACGAGGTTCGACATCATCTCATACGCCTTGGCGTTGGCGGTGTGAAAAACGCTTTGCGTCGACAGAAGCGATGCGATGATTTTCGGACCGTTGGGCTGATCCCAGGAGCGCACCAGGTACTCGCAGAAGTTCAGATAGCGGACATCGCCGGTGAAGCGATAGAGGTTCACCATGGCTTCCAGCACGCTGGTCGCGGCCATGCCCACGTGTGTGCCGGCAGCGACGATGTCGCGTTGTCCGGGGCCGGTTCCGAAAGTGCGGACCAGAAGGTCGCCTATCTTGCGCGATGCTTCGAGGGCGGGCTGATAACCGGTGGCCTGATAATACGCCACCAGTCCCAGGAGGTCGTATTTGTGGACCCAAACGTCCCAACTGGTCCACCGCTTGTCATCGGTGTAGGTGCCGAGATAGCCGTCGGGCAATTGTGTGGCGATGAGTTCGCGCGCCATGCGGTCCATGAGGGTTTTCAGGCGGGGATCGTCTGTGTAGAGCCAGGTGTTGGCGGCGGCATGGAGGAACTTGCCGGCGTGCTCGCCGGCCCAATCCTGCGGTCCGGGGCGGTGCTCGAAGCAATCGATGAGCGACTTTTCGTCGACGTGCAAGAGACGGCCTTCGAGATTGACGCGCATGCGGTCGCCCAGGACACCTTCGATATGCTGGCTGCCGAGAGCGGCGGAGGTGAAGCGATCGGGAGCTTTGTCGGGAACGACGGGGGACTTGGCGGGCTCCGCCGCGAACGCGGTGAGGGCCAACATGGCCGGAAAAATGAGATTACGCATTGCCGAGCCAATGATAACGCATCGATGCTGAGGGTGGAATTGGATCGATTAACATATTCACCGCAGAGACGCGGAGGAAAACAACGCGAAGTCAAAACCGGGGAGCGCTGAGGGGGCGGAGGACGCGGAGGGTTGGGCTGTCGCAGCGGGCTCTTGGGATGAAGAGCGCCAAAGAGAATGTTCACCACGGAGCATTTAGACTGGGGGGCCAGTCTGGTGGGGAAAGAAACAAAATGGAGGCCCGCGGCGGCCACGGCAAGCCCTTTGTTTCCAACAATTCTCCATTTTGTTTCTTAGGAGTCACCGAGACACGGAGAAAAACAAAGGCAAAGGCAAGACTCGAGTTCACGGAGGTGGCGGAGGCCACTGAGGCGTAAGGTTCTTTTGCGAGGGATGACCGGGAGTCGGACGTTCCAGAATTTTCTCATAGAGTCACAGAGGACACAGAGGCAAACGGGCTGTCGATAGTGTCTTTCTCTGTGGACTCCGTGCCTCTGTGAGGGAACTAAAAAGTGGACCTACTGAAACAGCGCTTCCGCCCCGCGTGGGATAATCGCCGCGCCGGCCATCCCGCGAGCGCCGATAGGAATGCCGTTCTCGGGTCTTAGCGTCCTGGTGGCCTTCGTTAACGTCGTTTCAGCGCTTCCAGTTCTTCGAGGGTGCGCGGCCAGTCCTCGCGGAGGAGGCGGGAGAGGGCGCGGTCGGCCAGGAGTTTGCCGCCGGTCTGGCAGGTGGGGCAGTAATCGGTCTCGTTGGCGGCGTAGCGGATTCGCTGGATTCGGGTTCCGCATCGCGGGCAGGGCTGGCCAAAGCGGCCGTGCACCGCCATCCCCTCACGGAAGGCGGTGACCTTCTCGGGGAATCGGCCGCGCGATTCCTCGCGGAGGCGGCCGGTCCAATCCAAAAGAGTATCGCGGGTGGCGCGGTAGAGGCGCTCGATCGACTCGGGCGGCAGTTTCTGCGTGAGCGCGACGGGCGAGAGCATGGCACGATGCAGAATTTCGTCGGAGTATGCGTTGCCGATGCCGCTGAACAGGCGTGGATCGGTAAGGGCGCGCTTCAACGTATGATTGGCGGATTGCAGAACGTTGGCGAATTCCGCGAGGCTGGCGTTGAGGACATCGATACCACCGGCGTCGAGCGCCCACAGGCCGGCGTCGCCCGCGACGATATTGAGGGCGGCGCGGTGCTGCGTGCCGGCCTCGGTGAGGGTGAGCGTTCCATTATCGAATTCGAATGCCGCCAGAGGGCCGCGCGCCGAAAGCTTGGGCGTGGAGTCGCGCCAGTGCAGGCGGCCGGCGATCATGAGGTGCAGCACCAACCAGAGGTCGTCCTGGAAGCCGATGGCAATGCGCTTTCCCACGCGGCGGACTTCACGGACGGTCTTGCCTTCCACGGCGCTGACGGGCGGAGCGGCGGAGCGCAGCAGGAACGGTCCGCGAATGAGGGCGTGAACGAGTTTGTGCCCGGCGGTGCGCTCGGCGATGGCCTCGACGTAGACGGTGACGTCGGGTAATTCCGGCATTGGTCTATTATCGCCGGAGGACCGCTTGCTCACGCGCGCAGCTCGGAAACGCTATTGCAAGCTATCGAGCAACAGATAGCGGGCGCGATGGGTGTCGGGCGCGACGTGGGGGTCGGCGGCGAGGTGCATCACCGGGTAGTCGTGCTTCGCGCTATAGGGCGGCCACTGCGGGATGCCGCGTCCGTTGGGGTCGCCGGTCTTGGCGAAATTCGTCCAGTAAGTGCCCATCGCTTCCGATACCTTGTGGTCTTCGGGGCTCCACGGAAGCTGGCGCGAAGAGAGCACTTGAAATACGAATTCGATTTCCGAGGCGTGCGGCGCAGACGGCTCCGCGCCCGCGGGTGCGTCGGCTGCGAGCGGCAGGGTCTGGTCGAATTCATAACGATAGACGGGGACCTTGCCGGTTTTAGCGGTCATCTCCAGCCATTTCCAGGTTCCGAAGGCGATGAAGCGGTCGCCGGCCAGATCTTGCGCGGCACGCTTGATTTCGGCGTCGGTGGATCCGGAGTAGAGCTTCGCAATTTCGTCGGCGTGAGCGCCGTAGAGGGACTCCAGATGTGTACGGATGTTGGCGGCGGTGGGAGCGTCCTGCCCTAGAACGGCGTGGTAATTCATCTCGTCGCGATTCCATCCGGCGAGGAGCGGGACCATGGACTGTTTGCCGGCGGCAAAGATGGAAGAGACACTTTCGGGCAGGAAATAACCGTCGACGTTTGGGGCGAAGCGAACCCCTTTCTCCTTGAGGGCAGCCTGCAAGAGTTCGTCGGCGGGCTTCGCGCGCAGGTCGGCGAGCGAATCGGCGCCCAGATTGGCTTTCGCAAAGGCGAGATCGGCCTGCTCGGTTTCCGCGTGCGGCTTGAGGGGAAGAGTGCCGGTGGAAAGGTAGGCGCCGCTTTCTCCGATGGCGCGCTTGAAAAGACCTTTGGCGAGCGGCGAGGCGACGAGCGCGCTCACCGAGAACGATCCGGCCGACTCGCCGAAGATGGTGACGTTGCCGGGATCGCCGCCAAAAGTGGCGATGTTCTTCCTGACCCATTGGAGCGCGGCGAGTTGGTCGAGGAGGCCATAGTTGCCGGAGGAGTCGTGGCCCGATTCCTTGGCGAGCTCGGGGTGGGAGAAGAAGCCGAAGATGCCGAGGCGGTAATTCATGCTGACCACCACTACGCCCTGTTTAGAGAGATTTCCGCCGTCCTGGCGAGGTTCGGAAGTGGCGCCGGCCTGGTATCCGCCGCCGTAGATCCAGACCATCACGGGCAGTTTGGCGGAGGCGGGATTGGCGGGCATCCAGAGGTTCAGATAAAGGCAGTCTTCGCTCGGTCCGCTATCGTGGAAGATCATGTCGGAATAGATGCTGCCTTGCATGCAGCGGGCGCCGTATTCGCTGGCCTGGCGGACGCCGGTCCACGGTGTGACGGTCTGAGGGGCTTTCCAGCGAAGCGGACCTACGGGCGGCGCGGCGAAGGGGATGCCTTTAAAGGTGCGCACATTTCCATCGGCACTGACGACACCTTCGAGGACGCCGTCGGCGGTTTTCTGCTGGACGTTACGGATCTGCGCGAAGGCCACGGGTAAGAGACTGATGAGGCTTGCCAGGATCCATCCTGCCTGTCTGCGGAACTGCATATTTCCTCCTGATCTTCTACGGATAACGCATTGCGGGGGGGATCACAAGCGGGAGACGTTCCCGGGGGCCGCGGCTCGGAAACTGAGTTTCGTCCCGGCGGGGCGGGTCGAGAAGAGTCTCTGGACTCCTGAGGTCTACCCACAGTTTTGAAACCTGCGAGGAATGAGACTGAGCCCAGCCTCTCAAAAACAAATTTGTCTTTACCTCGATGCGAGGACAGGCTCATCCCGATTCCAGGACCTCAGGATTCCAGAGTCTAGTCAGGCTCGACCCAGCAGCCTGAAGGCTAATGCGCATAGTTTTCCCACTTTCGGGCATCTGCGTAAATAGTGCGGCGGACACCCACGTGGTTGACCCACTCTTTTCGTAAGACAGTGGATGCCCTACATCTACTGCTTGTTCTGTTCGACGCACCAGCGGATTAGCGAGTCGGGGCGGTCGGGATTGACTCGTTTCAGGTCTTCGAGGGTTAGCTTTTGAAACGCGAAATCGATGGCGCCGTCGGGGTCGGCGGTGGCGAGGAGATAGCCATAGACGTCCGTCATTGACGCCGGAGGCGCGCCGGCGGGGAGGCGATAGCGGACGGCGCCGGCGGTGCCGACGATCAAACCGGGGATGACTTTATCCTTCCAGTAGGCGGTGCGGTATACGTCCGGCATGTAGAAATGGGAGTGGCTGGCGAGGATGTAAACGTGCTTGTGCGCGGAGTTTTGCGCATGCCAGAGGGTCTCGTAAACGGCGCGGCCGGAGGTCTGGCCCTGGGGCCAATCGTTCATGCTGTGATCGCCGCCGACGCTGCCGGGGAGTGCGGCGTGCATACCGACGACGATCGTGCGGACAGCCTGATTGGCTTCGTCCCGCTGAACCAGGGAGCGGAACCACTTGAGCTGCGCATCATCGAACTCATCGCGGGAGGCGTTGTCGAGGGCGATGAAATCGATGTTGCGATCGCCCCAGTGATAGTAGGTGCGGAGGGTGTGATCGGTGGGATCGTCGGCGAGGCGCTGCTGGCGGAGGGTGGGGGTGTCGATCCAGTCGGCGAATTGCAGGAGGTAGGCGTCGCGAGTGGCGGGCGGGATGGTTTCGTGATTGCCGGGCGTCAGAAAGACCGGGAGGTTGCCAAAAGGCACGAGCTGGTGCGCGATGAAGTCGGGCCAGGCGGTGGTCTGGTAGGTGATGATGTTGAGGGGCTTGACGAGGTCCTCGTCGAAGGTGTAGATGGCGCGGAAATCTCCGAGGTGCCAGTAGAAGTTGGCGCCGCTGGCGAGGACTCCGGCGGCGAGGGCGGGCATGACGATGTCGCCGCAATTGCGGGAGTCGCCGGAGACGGCGAATTTCCAGGCGGCGGGCTGCTGGGCGGCGAGCGGGGCGCCTAAGGCAAGGAAGAGCACTAGGAGGGCGGGTCCTTTGGGACCCGCGCAGACCTGGGGGTCTGCCCCACCGGATTTTGAGCGGACCCTCACCAGCGAAGCTTACCACGAGACGTGGATGACGTTGTCATGGCGAATGCGGCGAGCGCCTGCGGGGTTATGCGAGCAGGACGATGTCGCGCTGCACTTCGCCGGTGACGACTGCCTCGCCTTCGCCGATGTACATATCGATTTCGTTGCGAACTCCGAAATCAGGCAGGTAGATGCCGGGTTCGATGGAGAAGCAGGTGAACGGGCTGACGCGGCGGACGTCGTGGTTCTCGAAATTGTCCATGTTGGCGCCGTTGCCGTGCACTTCCACGCCGATGGAGTGGCCGGTGCGGTGGGTGAAATATTCGCCGAAGCCGGCGTTTTGGATGACGGCGCGGGTGGCGTCGTCGACTTCATAGCCGCAGAGCGGCTGGCCGGCGGCGATGGCCTTCTGGACGCGGTCGATGCCGGCGTCGCGAGCGTCGCGCACGGTGTCGAAGATCTGGCGATGGCGGTCGGACGGGTTGTCGCCGCAGAAGGCGGTCCAGGTGACATCGTAATATGGCGCGCCGGGTTGATCGAGCTTGGCCCAATGATCGATAAGGAGCCAATCGCCGCGCTGCATGGTGGCGCTGGTGTCCTCCATAGGTTCGTAGTGCGGATTGGAGGCATTGGCATTGACGCCGACGATGGGGCCGTGATCGGTGACCAGGCCTTCGGCGGCGAAACGGTCGCGGAAGAACGTTTTCACTTCGAATTCGGTGAGCATCTGGCCGTTGGCGAGGCGTTCGCGGATTAGGGCGAAGGCGTCATTGCGGACGCGGTCGACGCGGCGGCCGGCTTCGAAGTGCATGTCGCGAGCTTCGGGGGTCCAGCGCGCTTCGAAGGTCTGGATGAGCTCGGCGGAACTGACGACATCGACGCCGAGGCTGCGAACGAGCTCGATGGTGCCGCCGTCCACCATGGAGACGTAGGGAATGGCGCACATCGGCGAGTACTGCATGGCGACCTTTTTCATGCCGGCGGTGAGTTTGTGGAGCGCGTCGACCTGCTCGGTCCAACTGGAGTAAGCGATGCGGTCGCCGGGGAGCTCGCCGAGGGAATTGCGCTCGATGCGGTGTTCCATGCCGCGGGGTTCGCCATCGGCGGGGATCATGTAATACCACCGGCGCGTGGGCGAGGCGGCGGGGAGGCCGAGGACGCGGTAGGCGAGGGGGTCGCGGTAGTGGTGATCGAAGAAGAGCCATCCGTCGAGGGACTGTGCGCGGAGCTCGGATTGAATGTTTTGAAGGTCCATGGCTGAATATACAGTCTAGCCCGACTGGGCGAGCTTCGTTCGCCTGGACAAGCTGAAGCAAAGCTGAAGCATGTCCTACATTGCGCCGGCGGCGATGAGGGTATCGATGATTTTGAGGTAGGCATGCGGATTCGGAAACATACGATACGCCGCGGCCAGTATATCGAACCGATAGAATGGGCCCGATGCCGGGCGGTCGCGAAGACGAATGGCTGTGGGGCTGGGATGAGACGCCGGGTATCGTGTCGGTGTGGGCGGAGGCGGATGGGCGCGCGGTGGTATGGCGGAGGGTGGCGGGCGAATTGGTGCGCGAAGAGGAGCGCTTCCGGCCGTGGGTATTAGCGGATCGGGCGGTGCAGGCGGATGGCGTTCGATGCGAGGAACTGGCAGGACCGGGATCGTTGCGGTATCTGGTGAGCGCGGAGGATGGGCGGACGCTGGCGCGCGCGGGCCGATGGCGGGAGTTGGGGAAAGGGTCGGCGCTGGTGCTGCCGCCGGAGGAGCAGTATCTCGTCGCGGCCGGGCGGACTTACTTTCGGGGGTTGAAGTTCGATGACCTGCGACGGATGCAGTTCGATCTGGAGACGACGGGGCTGGACCCGGAGCGCGATCGAATTTTTCTGATTGCGGTGAGGGATCCGTGGGGCGTCGCGGAGACCCTGGAGGACGGCGACGAGGCGGAGTTGATTCGCCGGTTGGTCGAGAGGGTGCGGGCTGCGGATCCGGACGTCATCGAGAACCACAATCTGCATGGGTTCGATTTGCCGTTTCTGGATCGGCGGGCGCGGAAGTTGGGGGTTCCGCTGGCGCTGGGGCGCACGGGTCCGCCGGGATTGCGGCAACGGGGAGCGCGGCGGGGGATGGATTCCGGTGACGGCCGGAAGGTGCGGCTGGTGGCGCCGGGGCGAGAGCTGATCGACACGCTGGATGCGGTGTTGCGATACGACTTTGCGGCGCGGAATCTGCCCAATCACGGATTGAAGGCGGTGGCGAGGCATTTGGGAATCGCCGGTCCTGACCGGGAGGAGATTCGGGGCGATCGGATTTATACGGTCTACCAGCGCGACGCGGAAAGGGTGCGGCGGTATGCGCGGGCGGACGTGGAAGAGGCCGCGGGGTTGGCGCGGATGCTGGGGGGCGCGGCATTCGCACTGGCGCAGATGACTCCGCGGCGATACGAGCGGCTGGCGGACGCGGGGGCGGCGACGGGGGTGATCGATCCATTGCTGGTGCGGGCATACCTGCGCGCTGGGATGGCGCTGCCGGCGCATCAGGCGGGCGATGGAACTCCGCATAGCGGCGCGGCGCTGCACGTATTTGCGGCGGGGGTGGCACATCGCGTGGTGAAAGCGGATGTGGCGAGCCTCTATCCGTCACTCATGCGGGCGTACCGGATCGGGCCGGCGCGCGATCGTCTGGGGGCGATGCTGGCGCTGGTAGATCGGCTGGTGGAGCTGCGGCTGAAGGCGAAGGCGAGCGCGCGGGCGGCGGCAGCGGGGTCGGCGGAGCGATTCGGGCATGAAGCGATGTCGGCGGCGATGAAGCTGGTGGTGAACTCGGCGTATGGGTATCTGGCGGCAGGCGGCGAATTGACGCGGTTCGCGGACGTGCATGCGGCGAACGAGGTGACGCGAAGAGGTCGGGAGACGCTGGAGACAATGTGCAAAGAGCTGGCGGCGCGGGGGGTGACGCTGCTGGAAGCGGATACGGATGGCGTCTACTTCGCCGCGCCAGAGGACTGGAGCGAGGCGGACGAGCGCCGGGTGGTGGCGGACGTGGCGGCGTTGCTGCCCGCGCTGGTGCAACTGGAGTTCGAAGGACGATATGCGGCGATGTTGTCGCACGAACCGAAGAATTACGCGCTGCTGGGGTATGACGGCGCGCTGGTGTTGCGCGGCGTGGCGTTTCGGTCGAGCAGGGCGGAGCCGTTCGGGGAGGCATTTCTGCGGCGGGCGGTCGGGCGGTTGCTGGTAGGCGATGTGAGCGGAGTGCGGGAGGCTTACGTGACGACGCTGGATGCATTGCGGCGGCGCGAGTTGCGAGCCTTCGAGGTGTCGTCGCGAGTGCGGCTGACTAAGACTCCGGCGGAGTATCTCTCGTCGCGGGAGGGGCGGCGGGAGCGGCCGTATGAGGCGATGCTGGCGAGCGGGCGAACGCAGTGGAGCTTGGGGGATCGGGTGCGGGTGTACCGGACGAGGTCGGGCGGCGGGGCAGTAGTGGACGAAGATGACGGCGCCGCGGATCGGCGGGATTACGATGTGAATCACTACGGGCGGGTGTTGCGGGAGACGTTCGCGGCACGGCTTGAGCGGGCGTTTACCGGCGCGGACTATGAGGCGATGTTCGCCGATCCGGAACAGATGTCGCTGTTTGCACCGGATTTGGCCGCAATCCGGCCGGTATTGAAGGCGGTTATGGAGGGGTGAAGAGTCACCGAAATCTGCGGCCTGTGTTACCCATCCTTTCATCCACTTAGTCCGAACCGCCAACCCCCACAACTTGACCGCAAGCTATCCTCCCCTCTTATGGCATCCCAAAAACAACTCGCAGCCAATCGCCGAAACGCACAGAAATCCACCGGACCCAGCTCCGCCGAGGGCAAGGCCCGCTCCTCCATGAACGCCCTCAAAACCGGCATCGACGCCAAAACCCCGCTCATCCGCGGCGAAATCTCCACCGCCCTCCAGGAACTCACCGGCGAATATCACGGCCGCTTCCGCCCCACCACCCCCGAGCAGCGCATGCTCGTCGACACCCTCATCGATTGCGAATGGCTCCTCCGCCGCTTCCGCGCCATCGAGACCCAGCTGTGGGAGCGCGTCGTCGACATCTACGACATCACCCTCGGCCACATCTTCTCCGAGCGCACCGGCGAGTTCACCCGTCTCCAGCGCCGCATAGACTCCACCCAGCGCCATTACCACAACGCCCTCAACCAACTCCGCCGCCTCCAGGCCGAAGAATCGGCCCCCGAGCCCGACCCTGAACCCGCCCCGCAGAATCAGCTGGTTAGCGCCCCAAATGGCTTCGTTCCGCAAACTGTTCCGCAGCCCGTTCCCACACCCTCCGCCGGTGCCCGCTCCCGCGCCGACGCCCTCATTGCGCCAGCCGGCCCCTCTGCGTCCTCCGCCACCTCAGCGCCCTCAACTTCTTGCCTTTGACTTTTGCTTTTCTCAGCGCCTCGGCGTCTCTGCGGTGAATATTTGCTACCCTGTCCTTCGG
>Ga0182018_10000229_pt1 | contig 73682 bp, 58 predicted proteins | sample 812P2MmetaG_FD_120490 | JGI IMG/M metagenome (GOLD analysis project Ga0182018, IMG submission 120490) | Permafrost microbial communities from Stordalen Mire, Sweden - 812P2M metaG | ecosystem: Environmental > Terrestrial > Soil > Wetlands > Permafrost | place: Sweden: Stordalen | collected... | reverse complement strand
GGCTGCTACACTATTCCGCTGCCATGCCCCTACGCTATTGCGAGGTCGCGCTACCTGTTCCTCTGCGCTCGACGTTCACCTACGCCGTGCCCGCTTCCCTCGACTGCGAGCCTCTCGTGGGCCGTCGCGTCGTCGTTCCCTTCGGCAGGCGCGCGATGGTCGGCGTCGGCCTCTCGGAATCCGACAGCCCTCCGGACATCCCACGCATAAAAGAAATTGCCGAGGTGATGGATTCGCTCCCCGCGCTTCCTCCCAAGCTCATCGAACTGGGCCACTGGATCAGCCGCTACTATCTCGCGCCCATCGGCGAAACGTTTCGCGCCATGCTGCCGCCGGAAATCGAGCTGCGCCACGACCGCGAATACTCGCTCACCGACACCGGCCGAGCCTACCTCCGGGACCTCGCCGCTGCCGCCGAGCTGACCGACCAGGAGCAGTCCGAACTCGCGCTTCTGCAACAGGTGGATGGCGCAAGCTCTCGCCCGCGCAAAAAGCGAATGAACGAAGCAGCCGCCGAAAAGCTAGTGCGCCTCGGCTATCTCGCCGCCCGCGATGTCCTGCGCCCTCGCAAGACTCGCATGCAGCAGATCGTCGCCTGGCGCCCGGGAACTGTGGACCTTCTTGCCGGCGAGGCCGAGAAGCGCGTTCGCGAAGTCCTCACGGACACGCGGGGCCCACTTCCGCTTGAGCTGCTCGTTGAAAAAGCCAGCGTCACCCACCGTGTCATCAAGAGGCTCGAAAGCGCGGGCATGCTGGTCACGTGGGAGGAACCACTCACGCCAGGTGAGGATCCCTGGGACACCGACTTCGTCCCGCCCGCAAACGTGCTGAACGCCGAGCAGAAGGTGGCGCTCGCCGAAATCTGGCGCTGGCTTCTCGCGGGCGAATTCGCTGCCGGGCTGATCCACGGCGTCACCGGCAGCGGCAAGACGGAAGTCTATCTCGGCGCGATCGAAGCGGTCCTCTCGCGGGGGAAGACGGCCATCGTCCTCGTTCCCGAAATCGCGCTGACGCTGTGGGTGGGGCGCCTGGTGCGCGCGCGGTTCGGCGAAGGCGTCGCCGTGCTGCACAGCGGCCTGCCGGATATCGAGCGCGCGCGCGAATGGTGGCGCGTTCGCCGGGGAGAAGCACGCGTCGTCGTGGGCACGCGCTCGGCTGTTTTTGTGCCTCTCGAAAATCTGGGCCTGATCATCGTGGACGAAGAGCAGGAATCGAGCTACAAGCAGGAAGAAACGCCGCGCTACAACGGTCGCGACACCGCCGTCTATCGCGCGAGGCTCGAAGGTGCGGCTGTGCTGCTCGGCTCCGCCACGCCGTCGCTTGAGACCTACCACAACGCCCGCGCCGGGAAATATCACCTGCTCAAGCTGACGGCGCGCGTCGGAAATCGCCCGCTCGCCGCGGTCCGCATCGTGGATTTGCGCGAGGACTTTCGCCGCCAGCATCGCGCCGCGCCCGTTTCCGAGGCGCTCCGCGCGGCCATCGCGCTGCGCCTGGAGGAACGCACGCAAGCGATGGTGCTCATCAACCGCCGCGGCTATTCATGGTCGCTTCTGTGCCGTAGTTGCGGAGCGATGGTCCAGTGCCAGAATTGCAGCATCGCGCTCACGTATCACAAAAGCCGCCAGCGCCTCGAATGCCACTACTGCGGGTATTTTCTTCGCCCGCCGAAGCAGTGTCCGAAATGCCACGCCGAATACATGTACTTCGTGGGCGACGGCGCCGAGCGCGTGGACGAATATCTGCGCGAACAATTTCCGGCCGCGCGTATCGCGCGCCTCGACCGCGACACGGTGCGCACCAAGCGCGAATATCAGCAGGTGCTCGGCGCATTCGCCAAAGGCGAGGTTGACGTTCTCGTCGGCACGCAGATGGTGGCGAAGGGCCACGATTTCGAGCGTGTGACTCTGGTCGGCGTCGTCGCCGCCGATCTCGCTCTCGGCCGCCCGGACTTTCGCGCCGCCGAGCGTACCTTCCAGTTGCTCACCCAAGTCGCCGGCCGCGCGGGCCGCGGCGTGCTTGCAGGCGAAGTGCTCGTCGAGACGTATTATCCCGAGCACTACGCGATTCAATACGCCGCGCAGCAGGACTACATTTCGTTCTACGACAAGGAAGCTCACTTCCGGCGCGTTCTGCATTATCCGCCGTTCACCGCGCTCGCGACCGTGCTTGTCCGCGACCGTAAAGTCGAGAACGCGATTCGCTGGTCGCGCGCGCTCGCCGGATATTTCGCGCCGTTTGAGAAGCAGGGCGTGAAAATTCTCGGCCCCGCCGCGGCGCCGCTCGCGCGCCTGCGCCGCGACTACCGCTTTCAGTTCGTGCTGAAATCGCCGCTCCGCTCCGCGCTCGGGAAAGCCCTAGCCGGCGCGCTCGATTTCTGCGCCGCGAAGGAAATCCCGGAAACCGCCGTCATCGTTGACGTGGATCCCACGAACCTGTCTTGATTGCCTTGCGGTGAACCACAGCGCTCCGAGCGCCGTAGGCGCGCCAGACGCTAGCCCAGCCCGTTAGGGCTGGGAGACTATTGCAACCACACCGGCCAGGGAGTGAAGCACAGCAGAAAAATCACCAGCGCGCCGAAGGCCCATGCCCGCCGCGCCGGATCGAGTGGCTGCCACTGATCGTAGACCGGCGGGTGGTGAAACCGCAGCGACAGAATCAGCAGGATAATTCCCCACGTCGCCCACCCGTGCCAAGCCCAGATTCCGAGTCCAATTAATCCCAACGACGCGCCGAGCGAAATTCTCGAGTGTCGCGCGCTCGACAAGCTGTACATGATGTGCCCGCCGTCAAGCTGCCATGCCGGCAGCAGATTCAGCGCCGTCACCAGCAGTCCGATGGACGCGGCGCGCCCAACCGGATTCAGCAGAATCCAGCTCACGTCAATATTCGGATGAAATAGCGCGCTGAGCATCCGAGTCAGCAGCGGATGCCCGAAGACCACCGCGGAGCTTTCCTCCGCACCCGGCACGATTCTCGATGTCGCCACTCCGTAAGCGAGCGCGGGCAGCGCAATCACGAATCCCGCGACCGGCCCTGCGAGTCCCACGTCAAAAAGCGCGCGCCGCGTAGTGATCGGCGAGCGAATCCGAATGAACGCGCCAAACGTGCCGAACAGTGTCGGCGCGGGAATAAAATACGGATAGCTCGCGTCAATTCCGTAAATCCGGCACGCGACGTAGTGCCCCATCTCGTGCGTGAACAAGATCAACAGCAGCGTAAACGAAAATGGAATCCCAAGCGCGAGCAGCGACGGGTGCTGGAACGGCAGCAGCATCAGAGCGAATGGGTTCTGGTAGCCGGAAAACGGTTCCCGGTTCTGCGCGTACGATAATCCGAACTCCGCGCCCACAGCCAGCGTGGAGACCACGGTGAGCAGGAAAAGAATCAGCGCCGGCCACAGCGCATCGCGCGGAGGACGCGGCGGGGGAAAATCCGCGAGCGAGGGAACATGGATGTCGAGGATTTCGACCGGCGTCCGCGAGTGTCCATTGCCGTCGCTCATGTGCGTGCGCTCATTCGGTCGCTACAAATTGGATGCGGCATGGCGGAAACCCGGTGCACGATCGAAAATGGTCCGCGCGCGGCTTCGCAGGTTCCTCGCCAAGCCGGCCGCGCCAACCGTCAGGACTTTGCGGCGGGAGTTGGGGCCGCAGGAGTTGGAAGCGCCTGAAGTTCCTTGCCTGGCTTGAAACGCACGGCCTTGCCCGGCGGGATGTTCACCTGCTGCCCGGTGCGCGGATTGCGCCCGATGCCGGTCTTGCGCGGCTTCACGTTGAACACGCCGAAGCGGCGCAGTTCGATGCGGCGTCCGCGGCCCAGCGAATTCTTCATGGCTTCGAAAACCGTCTCGACCGCCTGCTCGGCCTTGGTCCGGGTAATATTCGTTTTCTGAACGATAGCGTTTACGATGTCGAGCTTGATCACTTATGCCTCCCGGAATCACCTATTTAGGCCGGAAACCTATGCTAGACAGGGGTTTGCGGGTTGTCAAGCGCGACGCCCTGTAATACACTGCGCGATTCTAGCGATCCGGCCAGGATCGCTGTCCCGAAGCGAACGAATTAGCTGAGGGGCCTCTCTTCAAATGTTGTTCTTGGCGCGCGTATTCTAAATCTCAATTTGTGCCCCGGAGGTTCGGATGTCGGTGAAGTCGGACAAGTGGATTCGCAGGATGGCGCGCGAGCACGGAATGATCGAGCCTTTCGAAGACCGCCAGGTGCGCGACGGCGTGATCAGCTACGGCGTCTCTTCCTACGGCTACGACATGCGTGTCGCCGAGGAGTTCCGCATCTTTACCAACGTGAATTCCACCATCGTGGACCCGAAACATTTCGATCCGAATTCCTTCGTCGAATTCAAAGGCAACGTGTGCATCGTTCCGCCAAATTCGTTTGCTCTCGCGCGATCGGTGGAATATTTCCGCATCCCGCGCAACGTGCTCACGCTCTGCGTCGGTAAATCCACATACGCGCGCTGCGGCATCATCGTCAACGTCACGCCGTTCGAGCCCGAATGGGAAGGCTTCGTCACGCTCGAGATCAGCAACACCACGCCGCTGCCCGCGAAAATCTACGCCAACGAAGGACTCGCGCAGGTCGTCTTCTTCGAATCCGACGAGCAGTGCGAAGTCTCCTACAAGGACAAAAAGGGAAAGTATCAGTCGCAGCAAGGAATCGTCCTGCCGAAGATATAACGCCGCTCGCCTCGGTTTTTCGGGTGCCCCATCCTTTGCGAAGCAAAGGGTGGGGTTGTTGGCCCTTTCTCGATTTCGCAAGGGACGCCAAGACTCGCGCGCTCCTTTTTTACTTACGTTTTCTTCTCCTGTAACATCGCCCCGTGAAGCCCGTCGAATTGCTCGGTCAGGCGCTTTCTCGAGACGGCACCGTCCTGAAGCTGATTCGCCGTAGCGACGAGTACGTCATCCTCGCCAATGGTAAAAGCCTCATGTCCAGCCGCATGCACGGTTCCGAGGAAGCTCTGGCGACGTTCGCCTGCCGAAAGGCGCGGGCGCTGGAGCAGCCCAGGGTACTCATCGGCGGGCTCGGCATGGGTTTCACGCTGCGCGCCGCGCTCGACCTCCTACCACCGGACGCGGAGGTTGTCGTGGCCGAGATCGTGCCCGCGGTGGTCGAGTGGAATCGCGGCCCGCTCGGACCGCTGGCCGGTGAGCCTCTGCTGGATTCGCGCGTGCGAGTCGAGATTGATGACGTCGCCATCACGCTCGGTTCGCGCCACAGCCAGTTCGACGCCGTGCTGCTGGACGTGGACAACGGCCCGGCCGCTTTTGCCGCGTCTAACAACGCCGGGCTTTACGATGACCGTGGAATTGCCGCCGCCTTCGCGGCTCTCAAAATGGACGGGGTGCTGGCCGTCTGGTCGGCCCGGGAGGATCGCAAATTCGAGCAACGCTTGCGCCATGGCAGGTTCGTCGTAGAGGTGGAACCCGTGCGCGGCCGCCTGAAAAAGGGCGGTCCCTCCCACACCATCTTTCTGGGCCACAAATCTCCAGGAAGGTGAGCGTGCGGGGTGATTGATAGTCCTACGCCGCCCGCGGAGCGGCAGCTCACGGAAGGCTTGGGTGATAAGCTTTTTTGTATCGTTCACCGTGGAGGCTCCCGTGAACTGCCCACACTGCGCGCACGAAAATCCGGAAGGACGCAACTATTGCGTCGCATGCGCGAAACCGCTTGCTGCGCAGCCTGCGACGCGGGTTTCCGCGCCGCCACGGATTTCGGGCGGCGCGCGCCTGTCCAATCCGAAGTTGAACAAAATGGCGGTAGCGAGCCTGATCCTCGGTTTTTTCTCGCTGATACCCCCACTTGGCATTGCGGCTGTCGTCTTCGGACACGTTTCGCGCAGCCAGATCGCGAAGAGCGGGCGCCGCGAAGAAGGGACCGGAATCGCATTCGCCGGACTTATCCTCGGCTACATTCAATTGGCGGTCTTGGGAATCCTCTTTCTGGGGATGCTGGGCTTCATTCAGGATTTCCGGCACGAATTGGACAAACATCCGAACACCCGCCTCGCGCTCGCCGAGCGCATCGCCCACGGGGACCCGTACACGGTGAATCCGGCAAAGAGCGCCCGGCAACAGGAGAGCGCGATCCAGGCCTTGCATCTGATCGGCGCGCAGGAAGTTTCATACCTCGCCGCGCATCCCGATCGGGGCTACGCATGCCAGCTGTACCTGGTGGGCTTCGATCCCGTCGGAAACAGCGAGTTGAGCACGCTGATGCGCGAATCCGACTACGACACCAAATTCATTCGCTGCGGGCGCATTAGCGCTCCAATCTACCTGGTCCTCTCCGTCCCCAGAAGCGCCGGCAACCCGGCCGACGCGCCCGTTTTCTGTCTGGATCAGGCAAATGGAATAGAGAAATATACGCCGGAGCAGTCCCGGGACGCCGTCGCCACCCTGATGACCGCAGTGGCCGATCCGTGCCCATTGACCGGCGTGCACGTCGAGTAGCAAGAAAATCCGAAAAGGCCCCGCCCTGCCCACACCGAAGGACGGCGCACCCGAAAATCCAAACGCGATAGTCTGGGTCACCCGCCGAATTTGAAGGAAATGCTCTGCCATGGCCCTGAGTTAGGCCAAGTGAAGGCCGGTTATTGCGCTAGCGCCCGATTGACGCGCTCACCCGCCATGTCGGGTACCAGCAAAGGACATATCCGGTGATCCGGCTTATCGGGAGCTAGTCTCCCGCTCGTCGCAGGGATCAAGTGGCCACCGCTTTTCTAAAGAGAGACGATTGGGTTCGTTAGTTTCAAATGCTACCCAAGGGACAGGGTAGCTGGTATTATTCCGCGCAAATGGTGCAGGAAAAGATCCGCGTCCACTTTGGCGACTACCTGAGTCACGCAGAAGTCGCGATTTATTCCATTCTGGCGGTGCTTCTCTTTATCACCGCGCTGGCGACCATCGCCAACGCGGGCAAAATGCTATTCGATGGCCTCGGTCACTGGACGATTGCCGCCCAGACGCTCCTGGTCTTGGACCAACTACTGGTCGTGCTGATGCTGGTGGAGATTCTGCACACAGTGCGCATATCAATCCGCTCGCATTATCTGGTTACCGAACCATTTCTCGTCGTGGGCCTGATCGCCTCGATCCGGCGCATTCTTGTGATTACCCTGGAAGCCGCGAATCTCACAAAAGCTGGGTCGTTTACTGCCGAGAATGCGAGCATATTTCGAGCCAGCATGATTGAGCTTGGTTTGCTCGGCCTGCTAGTCCTCACATTGGTATTCTCCATTACACTCTTGCGTCGGTTTGCGCCGAACCCGAAGAGCACGCAAGAGTTGTGAATCTCACCGTTCAATAATTTCTTAGACTAATCAGCAATGCCTCGATGCTGAGAGCCCCAAACAAAGCTCCAAATTTGATCATTAATCGCTAGTGCCTGATTAACGCTGCCGGTTCAGAGGGTCGACGCAACACCCTCTAATCAGTTGATCCGACGACACTTCCTCTAGGGAACCGATCTATAAGGCCGTACTCAATCAGAATCTAAGCAGGGCAGTGTTCCGTTCACATCAACGCCCTTGAGCGAATTTAGCTTCGTAGACTCCTCCATGTGGACTTTGAGCTAGTGTTGCGTCGACCCATTGAGAACGTCCGACTAATCAGGAGTTATGGCTTCAGCACAAAAGTAATTCCACGGGACGACAGGGGTGCAAGTAGCCGTAGCATCATTTGAGTACTTCGCAGCCGCTGGCGACGCAGGAAGCGCACGTCTCATGCAGAACGAAATTCAGGCCCTGTCATACATGGCGAAAAACGATCCAGCGGTAATCGCTGGTTTACTCTTAGTAGGCAGTTCGTCGGTGCTCTACGTTCACGTTCAACTCAAAATGGTTAGAGCTGGCTATAAAACGTCTTTCGATGTCCTCAGGGGGCCGCTGAGTGCGAAGGGACTGGAAACGCCGAGGCAGTATCTCAAGGTTCGCGCCAAAGAAGGCTGGTCGCCGTGGCCAATCTATTTGTTCTTACCGTGCATGCTTGCCGGAATTGGACTGCTGGTATTCGGATTATTTCGTCTGTAATTGCGCCCTGAGAAACGCGCTAACCGGACAAGTGGAGTACTAGAAAAGGACATGTCCGGTTATCCGACAAATCAGGAGCCAGCCCGTCGCTGTCAGAAGCGATTGCACAGCGACTACAGTCGAATGATTGGTTTTTTCCACTTATACTGCTTTGGAATATGTTCGGCATACTTGCGTTAATCGTAGTTGGGGCGTTTGTGGGGATTCCGATACTGGCTGTTTGTTCGTTTCGGAACCGAGCCGCAAGTCGTCCTGAGACGCTCCCAACCTGGCGGAACAGAACTGGCATCGTATCGCTCGGAGTCATTCTCTGCGTTTGGCTGTTTCTTGTTGTCCTAACAATTCTCCGAATTATCAATGAGTCATGGAGGTACATCCTCACTGAGAACATGAACGCCGGTCCTATACTGCTGGCGGTTGCCGCCTCGATATCGTGCATCGCTCTTAAAGGCCCCGCCCGCACTCAGGCGATTATGGCCGGAGTACTGCTCTTCATATTGGCTGTGTTGGCGACATTTTGGCTTCCCGGCGATTTCTGATTGACCCGGTAAAGTGGGCCCAGTACGAACTTGTCCGGTTATCCGACTTATCGGGAGTTAAGGCTGGTGTTGAGAACCGATGAATAGCGCACGGCCGACAGCTCTATCGGGGCTATATTCACTCCACAATAATCCGGTCTGCCCACTCTACGAGCGAGACAAAAATCGGCGGACTCCCGAATTTTGCTCCCCACTGACTCAAGTCCGCTTCCGTGACATCTCGGGCACGGGAGCACGCTCCACAGGAAAAAATCGGAATACGTTTTGCCACGACCTTTGCGAGTGTTTCGCTTAACGGCGGCCAGCCAACAGGGAAAATCGCGTTCACCGTTGACTTTCGCATCAAGGAAGTGGCATCCGAGAGGAGATAGATTTGCACGTTGTGGCCGGCTTCAGCGAGTGCGAGTCCGTGAAGGAAGGGAAATGACGCCCTTGTCGGGTCATCAGGTCCCCACGCACCCTTCATCATGATATTCAGAGGCTTCTTGGACTCCTGTGCCTTCGCACCCAACGCCAGTAAAGGTAGCCCCGCCAGCTGGCCCAAGAATGACCGTCGCGCCATGTTTCAATCTCCTGAGTTGGGATTCCCTCCGAAGCAAACGCGGCAAGTATACTCCTGATTCTTTTCCCTGCCTCAGGCGGCAATCAGATGAATCGGCATCGCTATCGAGCGTCGCGCTGCCAGTCCTGATTAACGCAGTTACCGGAGATGTGAAGCACTGAAACGGCCTGTTCGGTCAACGAGTTGCCAGGGCGGTATCATTCCTAACTGTCCCGCGTCAATCGTTTGTGGTAAACCATGAGTTGTCGGACGGATCCATGACAAACGATGTCTGGAGGATAGAAAATGAGCGCAAACGAACACGCGGACCATCTCGAGTTAACGACCTTGCTGCAACAGGCGAAGCCACTCATGGAGCCTATGTTTCCTGACCAGCGAAAGAAATGGGTCGCCGAAAGTCCACTCGCTCAGGAGATCTCTGCGATTCTCGTGAAGCACCCGGAGTATTACGACGAGATTACCGCTCACGTGGGCGGAATTTTTCCCAAACCAAAGAGTTAAAGGCAAACACATCAACATCAAGCAGGTGCGGAGGCTTCGGGCTGCCCGACGGCGCGCGCCGACCCTATCGTCTGGTTCTGTAACTCCTGATTAACCAGCTAAACGGACACACGCCGTCCTCGATCATGGGATGTCCGGCTGAGGATTGCCTGGTGTGCGTTTATAGACAGTTTCGCTCATCCCAAAGCCATAGACTCTTTGGCGTGAGGTGATGAGGTGAACGACGAAACTTTTGATATTTTCTCGGGATCAGCGGAAGAATACGGCTTGTGGGTTGAGGCCATTGAAGGTCTCTCAAGTGCGCACCAACGAATGGGACAGCTTGCAGCAGAGAAACCCGGCAGGTACTTCCTGCTCTCCAGCGCCGACCAATCGATCCTCACGCGGGTAGACACGCGTTCCCGAGCCATGTTCGCGCGGTAAGGTGATTCCATGCGTACTCTGCGTTTGTATCTCACTCGGCTCCGCCAACAGTACCTCGCGCTCAAGCTTAAGTGGGAGCATGACAGGGCAATAAGTCGCACACGCAGGCGTTGGCAATACGCCGTCCGGCATCCAGCAGCCCCGGCCGAAAAACCACAAGAATAAACTCTTACGGCGCCATCGCCACGAATCCAGTGCCGTTGCGCAACGCGAGCGCCCCATCCTTTGCGTCAGCAAACGGCGGGGTTTTTGAACGTGCGCATCCTTCCCGCGCGAACCGAAGAAAGTCCACAGGCGCCGCTTGACACTTCCAAATTTCTCCGTGCTAGCGTGAAACGAGGGCGTGCTCCGCCCGGAAAGGAAGAGAAATGGAATCGTTCAGTCGCCGCGGCGACTTCGGTTGGCGCGGCAAACTCAGCGCAAGAACGCGATTCGCTTCGAATCGAGCGACGGCAGCCGACGCTGCGCTCGACGCCGCAATTCTTCATGCTCGCGCGCCGCAGCACGAATGCGCGCACACAGTCTTCACGGACGCAATCAAACGCAATCGTACGGAGCAACTAGGCGCGAATTCCTCGGCTACGCCGCGCCAATCTACTCGACACACCATGCCGAGTAGATTTCACCCTAACTCATTGAAAACAAACGATGGGTGTACCTGCTAAGTGACACAAAAAACGAGGACTGACTTTGGCGTTCGCTGCGTGTGCCGAAGACCTGGCTGCGAATCACGAGTCACGAATTTCGCAGGATCGCGGAACAGAAGAGAGATCACTCACCCAGCAAAATGCGCCGGGTTCGGGATGACAATCCTGATCGGATTGTCATTTTCCTGTAACTGGATTTTTATAGTGATACGGCGGGATGAAAACATCTGGATACAGCTTGTAGGTCTCAGTCGTCGGCTGGTCCGGAGGAAGACCTGCGAGCGGTCCCGGCGGAGGATCGCCGCCCTGGTCCCAGCCCTTGCCATAGGGAACGTAGTAGGTGAAGTAGGCGTGCAGCTTCTTGATCTTCCACACGCCGTCCTCTTTCACGTAATCATTTTCGTAGATTGCCTCGCCCCACTGCGCCCGGGTTTGCAGCTGGCCCACCTGGATGTACGCGCGCCAGCGTCCCTTGGCCGTCTTGCCTTCGGGATCAACCGTGATGATGGGCTGCAATTGACTGTGGTTGAAGACCGTTCCGTACTTGAGCTCGCCGAGTCTGTAGAGATACGCGCGCACGTGTTCTTTTCCGACGTAAACGCCGCGCAGCCCGATTTCGAGCGTGCCATCATTCGTGAAAAGATCGGTGATCTCGTCCCACTTGGCCTTGTCCACGTAGTAGCCATAGGCGTCCTGCAGATTGTTGATGGCGAAGACATCCTGCGAATTCTGGACCTGGTGAGCGATTTGCGCGATCTGCGTCTTCAGGGCCTCCACCTGCGAGGCGGCGTCCGTCTTGTCGCTCGCCGCGCCGGGGGAAGCGATCCAGAGGATGCAAATCAGCGAAAGTGGAATCAGGATTTGAATGATTCGAGTTTTCATTATATTCACGCCTCCCTTCCGCTATTTGCCTGTGACAGGGTTCTTATAGTGGTAAGGCGGGACGAAGACGTCCGGGTACAGCTTGTAGGGTTCTGTCGTTGGCTGATCCGGCGGAAAGCCTGCAATGGGTCCCGGCGGCGGATTTCCGCCCTGATCCCAGCCCTTGTAGTAGTCCACGTAATAGGTCATGTAGTAGTGCAGCTTTTTGATTTTCCACACGCCGTCTTCCTTCACGTACTCGTTCTCGTACGTTCCTTCCGCCCACTGCGCGCTTCGGTGCAGCGCGCCGAATTGCTCGAACGCGCGCCAGCGGGCTTTGGCCGTCATGCCGTCCGGGGCGACGTCAATCACGGGCTGGAGCTGCATGTGATTGAAGAGCGTTCCATACTTGAGCTCCGGCAGCGTGTGCAGATACGCGCGCACGCGGTCCTGTCCAACCCACACGCCGCGCAATCCAATCTCGAGCGTGCCGTCCTTCGCAAAGAGGTCGGCGGTCTGGTCCCACTGGCATTTGTCCACGTAATAGCCGTACGCGCGCTGGAGATTGGCGATGGCGATGTAGTCCTGCGCGTTCTGCGCCTGCTTGGCAAGCTGCGCGACTTGAACTTTCAGCGCCGCGAGTTCGGCCGCGACGTCTTTCTTGTCGCTCGCCGCCTGCGTCGCTTGGGGATGTTCAAACGCGGGACAAAAAAGCAAAAGTGCCAGCACGGCGACGATCGCTTGAGTTCTCATGGTGACGATACCTCCAAATTTGGCGGGCCCTTGCTGCATCGGGGTCAATTGTATGGGCGCGCGACGGGAGAGTATCAACGGGCGATGGCAGGTGCAAGGAGCACGTATGCCCGCCGCACGGCGAACCGCGCGAGAGGAGATTGGCTTGCGAGAAAGGGTATTTTCGGCGAGGTGGACGCGGCCGCGAGAGAGATCACTCGGCGGGCTGAAAGCGCCCGCCTCCGGATGAAAACCCTCACAGGATTGTTACTTCTCGACGATCGGCGAGGTCTGGCCCCACTTGCCGGTGAAAACGAAGGACGAAGCAGGCTTGCGTTCGCGCTTGCCGGTTTCGGTGTCGCGCAGCCGTCCCTCCGGCAGCGTCATGTGGTCGCCCGGATAGCCGAGCGCGATGCCCGCGACGGCTTCGAAGTTTTCGGGAATGTGGAATACTTCGCGCGCCTTTTCGGGATTGATTCCGGCCATCTGATGGACTTGCAGGCCGAGCGATGTTGCTTCGAGCGAGAGAGTCGCGGCGGCCTGGCCGACGTCGTGAAACGCATGGCGATTCTGCGAGCCATCGTGCGGCATCTTGTGCGCGGCCACGCTGAGCGCGACCACGGGCGCATTTTTCGCCCAGCTCTGATTGAACTCCACGAAGGTGCTCAGAACTTTAGCGTAATTTTCCGGATCGTCCTTCGTGGCCACGATGAAATACCACGGCTGTGCATTGTAGGACGACGCAGCCCAGCGCGCCGCTTCGAACACGCCGCGCAATTTTTCCTTTTCGACGGATTTCGCGTCGAACGCGCGCGGGCTCCAGCGATGGCTGATCAGATCGTGAATGGGCACTGCGGCTGGAGCGGGTCTCTTGTGGTCGGGCATGAATCCTCCTTGAAGTGGGAGAATATTAGACCACGAATCGGATGTCGGCGCACCGGTTGCGGATTCAGCGAATTGGCCGTCAGGTGCGCGGCGATCGAGCGGAATCGACGGAGTACGCGCCTGCCCCGAATGCCGCTAGAAGCAGGAGCCCGCCCATAATGGCGAGGTTCTTTTCGAAGTGGATCATGGCGTCGAGCCGGTCCGCTCCCTGCATCGCCCAGAAATTATGAAAGAGAAAAGTGGTCGGAATCATGTAGAGGAAAACGATCCAAGCGGTGAACTTCGTGTACAGACCAGCGAGGATGGCGAGTCCCCCGACCAGTTCGATGATGAGCGCGACGCCGAGTGCCACGGCCGGAAGTGGAAGATGCTTCGCGGCTACGAATCCCTCTTCCAGGGAGAAGGCGAAAATCTTGCCGATACCACCCAAAATGAAAACCACACTCAACAGAATCCGCGCGAAGAGCGGAACGATGCTGGTAGAGGAATTCGACATGCGCGTTCTCCTTTCGACGGAAGAAACGATTCACAGCAGACGTTGGTGGAAGTTATCACACGTCCGCAGATGGAAGAAGGCCCCGCAGCGCCGAGCCCCCGCGGGGCCAGGAAATCAGGCTAAGTCGAAAAGCAGGACTTCGGCGGGCTCGCGCGCTTCGACGCGGATTTCCTTTTCGTCGGATATGGCCGCGCCATCGCCGGCGCTTAGCATACTCCCATTCAACTTCACTTCGCCGCGCGCGATTTGAACCCAGGCATGGCGTCCCGCCGCAATCGAATGCTTCGCTTCGGTGCCTTTATCGAGACGCGCGATATAGAGATTCGCGTCCTGGTGAATGGTGACCGCCGCTTGCGGGCCCGCGACGAGATGGAAATGGCCGCGGAGTTCGACATCCGGAAACGCGAGCTGCTCGTAGCTGGGATCGAGGCCCTTGCGATCGGGCAGGAGCCATATCTGCAGCAAGTGAACCGGATCTTTCTTCGACGGATTGAATTCGCTGTGCATCACGCCGCGGCCGGCAGTCATGTGCTGCAACTCGCCGGGGCGGATGACGCCGCTGCCGCCGGTGTTGTCGCGGTGCTCGAGCGCGCCTTCGAGAATCCACGTCAGGATTTCCATGTCGCGGTGCGGATGCGTGGGAAATCCTCCACCGGGCGCGACGACGTCTTCATTCATCACGCGCAGCGAACGGAACTGCGTGTGCTCCGGGTCGTAGTATTGATCGAAGGAAAATGTAAAACGCGAATCGAGCCACGAAATCTTGTTGTGCCCGCGTTCCTCGGATGGCCGGATTTCGATCATGGGGTCACCTCTGGGTTACTTAGCGTTGGATGCAAAATGCATCGGAAAAGATTCGCGACTCCGGTCACCGCTCTCGTCGTCGCGTTAGTCAGGGCTTCTGCGTGGGGCGGAGAAGCACTTCGCTGATGAAGCTTTGCGGCGCTTGCGTCAGGATCATCGTGACTGCGTGGGCCACATCCTCGGGTTGGAGCATCTTGCGCGGGTCCTTCGTGCCGTGCGGAGAAAAATCCGTGGCCACCGATCCGGGGCAGACGGCGCTGACACGGATGCCATGCGGGCGAAGATCTTCCGCCATGCATTCCGTGAGCCCGAGGAGTCCCCATTTCGACGCGCAGTAGATGCCACCGCCGGCGAAGGCGTTCTTTCCGGCGAGCGAAGCGATGTTGACGATGTGCCCGCCGCGGCGAGCGATCATTCCTGGTGCCACGGCCCGGCTGAGCAGGAACACGGACTTCAAATTGGTGTCCAATACAGCGTCCCAATTCGCTTCGGAGGCTTCGTGCGTGGGCCCGAAATATCCGATTCCAGCGTTGTTGACGAGGATTTCGACGGGACCGAGCGATTGTTCAGTCTTCTGCACGAGCGGCGCAATGTCGCTTGAGCGGGACACGTCCGCGGGGACGGCGACGACGGAGGCGCCCTGGCGCTCCAATTCGGCGGCGGCGGAACTGAGCCGTTTTGGGTCACGGGCGCAGAGACCGAGCTTCGCACCCATCTCCGCCAGGCTTCGTGCGATGGCGAGGCCGATGCCACGGCTGGCGCCGGTGATCAGCGCGACTTTTCCGTCGAGCGGCTTGTCTTTGGACATGAGTCTCCTTCGTCAGGCGACACGCAGGCTGGGATTCATCATCCTACCACGCAGGAGTAAGCCCCCCGATATGAGCGAACAGGCGAATCTGGCGGAATCGGATGATCTGGAAGGTTTTACACTTGCGCGGGTAGGATGGTTTCCCTATAATCCCGTGGATTTCCATATGTTGCGCGATTGTCCCGCAGGTGACGCGGTTGCGAGTCTGAACGGCCAGCCGAACCCAGGCCATAATCCAGGAGGCAGTAAAGTGATCACGCACAGGCATCTGAGCAGGATGGCAATTATTTTCGCCGCACTCGTCCTGACGTCTCTGTCTCCAAGGCCCGCGGCTGCGCAACAGGCTGCGGCAACGAGCCAGCAACCGACTTACACGCTTCCGGAATACAACGCGCTGCAGGCGGCCCAAGCGGAAAAAGATCCCACGGCGCGGCTGAAGCTACTCGACGCTTTCGTCGCACAATATCCGAACTCCACGCTGATGGAATACATCTACCAGATGTATTACCAGAGTTATTTCCAGCTGAAAAACTACGCCAAGGCCATCGAATACACGGACAAGCTGGTGGCGCTCGGCGATAAGGCCGATGTCGCGCAGCGCGTCCAGGCAATTCAGGCGCGGATGCAACTTTTCGCCACGCCGGGCGCGTTTGACCCCAAGGCGGCGGACGCCCACGATCAGCTCACCAAGCAGCGAGACGCCGCGCTGCAGGGCGTCAAGCTGCTTCCCGACCTCAAGAAATCCAACGCGAAGGTGACGGACGATCAAATAAAGGCCGTGCAGTCCGCTCTGGAAGGAGCCGCCGGCGCAGCCGACATGCTGCTCAAGGACGGTCCCGCCGCGATCGAAGCCTACAAGGCCCAATTGGCGCTCAACCCAAATGATGCGGTGGCAAGCTATCGCCTGGGACTGGCCTACCTGCAATCAACTCCCCCTCAGTCGCTCGACGGTTTTTGGGCGCTGGCGCGCGCTGTAGACCTGAAAATTCCGGACGCGGATAAGGTGAAGGAGTATCTCCGGAAGACGATCGTGAATTACCAGCAACCGAACTGCGACAAGCTGGTGGACGCGCAGTTGGATGAACTGCTGCAGCTGGCGGCGAATGCCCCGGACCGCCCGGCAACGTATTCGATTCCGAGCGCGGCGGACATCCAGAAAGTGGCGCAAGCCAGCACGATCATCAGCGTGATCGGCGATCTGAGCGGCGGAGGCGACAAGGCGAAGTTGACGTGGCTCGCCATCTGCGGCGCTGAATTTCCCGAGGTCATCGGCAAAATCATTGACGTAACCAAATCCGAAAATTTCGTGGATATCATGACGTTCACGAGCGCGAGCTCGGACGAGATTTCGGCGGCGACAACGGCCAACATGGATGTGAAGGTCTGGACGGCGGCTCCGCCAGCGGGCGCTGCCTCGGGGACGATCACGCCGCAGCCGGACGTCGCGCGCGTGCAAAAAGATGATGAGATCCGTTTCTCGGGAACACTGGTGAGTTACGATCCTTCGCCCTTCCTTTTGCACTGGGATATGGTGAAAGTGGATCCAACGACGATTCCCGACAAGGCGGGCACCAAGCGGCCGCCGCGCAAGGTTCCGCCGAAGCAGTAAGGCGGGAATTGTAAGGGAACGAGACGGTTTGTGAATTGCGATGGCCGGTCCGGAAACGGGCCGGCCTTTTTTTTGTGCGACGGAGGGGTGCGCGAACGAAGAAAAAGAACTTACCGCAGGGGTCCCCGGAACACGGAGAAAGACTTAAGGCTTACCACAGAGGATACGGAGGAGGCACAGAGAGCACAGAGGAACCTTAGGATTTCTATTCGGCCGGAATGTCCTGCGCGGAGGCCCTTCGGCTCATCCGCTGGGGCGGATTCGCTCGGGGCTGGCAATCCTGACCGGCCAGTCAGCGGCGGCGGAGCGGATGATCCAGATGATATTCGGTGATTTTACGGCTCAGAGTATTACGGTGGATTCCGAGGACCTTCGCGGCGCGGCATTGGTTTCCCTTGGAGTGTTCCAGGACACGCCGGATAAATTTTTTCTCAAACTCGGTCATGGCTTCCTCGAGCAAAATGCCGCGCTCGACCATCATTCCGACCAGAGATTCCAGTTGCTCTTTCACGTGTGCATGCTCCGCAGTGAAGCTCCGGGGAAACGCCCCGGGCTTATTCGAGTGCGTGGCCGGTTATGCGCTGATAGGCTTCCCGATACTTTTCCTGCGTGCCCGACACCACGTCCGGCGGCAGCGCCGGGGCCGGAGGCTGCTTGTTCCAACCAATCTTCTCAAGGTAGTCGCGGACAAACTGCTTATCAAAAGAAGGCTGGGCCTGGCCGGGCGAATACTTGTCCGCGGGCCAGAAGCGCGACGAATCCGGAGTCAACGCTTCGTCAATCCAGATGAGTTCCTCGCCGCGCAGGCCGAATTCAAATTTCGTATCGGCAATGATGATGCCGCGCGCGGCCGCGTGCTCGGCGGCGCGGCGATAGATCGTGAGGCTAGTGTCGCGAAGGCGTTCGGCCATCGGACGCCCGATGCGCGCGGCGGCCTCTTCGAAGGAAATGTTCTCATCATGGCCGGTCGTGGCTTTGGTCGAGGGCGTGAAGATCGGCTCCGGCAGACGATCGGACTCGCGCAAGCCCGCCGGGAGAGGAATCCCGCATATCGCGCCCGTCCGCTGATAATCCTTCCAGCCCGACCCGGAAATGTATCCTCGTACGACGCATTCGATGGGGAATGGCTCGGTGCGACGGACGAGCATGGCGCGGCCCGCAAGGGCATTGGCATACGGCGCGAGCTCGCCGGTAAAATTCACGGCCTCGATTACGTGATGCGGGACAACATCGGCCAATTTTTCGAACCAGAAAAGCGAAAGCTGGGTAAGGACCTTTCCCTTATCGGGAATCGGTGTGGGCAAAACGACGTCGAACGCCGACAGACGATCCGTCGCGACGATCAGGAGGCGATCGCCGAGGTCGTAGATGTCGCGGACTTTGCCGCGTCCGAGAAGTTTGAGCCCCGGAAATTCTGTTTGCAAAATAACGGCGCGCATTTGCGAAGAAGCCACGAGCTTTGTGTCCTCAGTTGCGAGAGGGCGGTATTCTAGCGCAGAGCGAGTCGTTGTCAACCGCTAAGAAAGTGATGCGGCGAATCGGACGTTTCGCGCTACAACTTCGGCCAGCGAATGGAGGAAAGGAAATTTGCTCGATCGGGTGAAAAAATGTACGCGTTCGTCACGCGGCGTTGCTGGCCGCGCTGGCGGCCACGGGCGCGGCGGCCGCGACGTCCTCTTCCCACTTCACGGAGACAAGCTTGGAGACGCCGGGCTCCTGCATGGTGACGCCGTAGAGCACCGACCCCATTTCCATGGTCTTGCGGTTGTGGGTGACGACGATGAACTGCGTCTGCCCGCACATTTCGGAGAGCATTCTGTTGAAGCGGCCGACGTTGGCTTCGTCGAGCGGCGCATCCACTTCGTCGAGGATACAGAAGGGGCTCGGCGAATAGCGGAACACGGCGATGAGGAGCGCGAGCGCGGTAAGCGCCTTCTCTCCGCCTGAAAGAAGCAGAATGTTCTGCAGGCGCTTGCCGGGCGGCTGCGCAACGATATCAATGCCGGAATCTCCCGAGCTATCGGGTTCGCTGAGGCGCATTTCTCCGTGGCCGCCGCCGAAGAGCGATTGGAACGCCACGGAAAACTGAGCGTTGATGAAGGTGAAGGCGTCCTCGAATTTCTTGCGCGACACTTCGTCGAGCTCGTGAATCGTGAGCTGCGTGTTCTGGATGGACTGAACGAGATCGTCGCGTTCGCGGCGCAGAAAACCTTCGCGCTGCTCGCATTCCTGGAATTCCTCGAGCGCCATCATATTCACGGGACCCATGGCTTCGACGCGCGCCTTCATCTCGTTGTAGTTCGTTTCGGCGGCGACGAGTTCCTCGCCGACGACAAGCTGGGCTTCCTGGGCGATCAGCTCTTCCGGTTGCGCGTTCAATTCCGCGACGCAACTCTGGCGCAGGTAGTCGCGGTCGGCGTCGTTGCGGGCCTTTTCGATCTGGCGCTGGCTGCGCTCGGCGCGAAGTTCGTCGAGCGACTGCCGGCGGCCGCGCAGGGTTTCGTCTATTTGTCCGGTGCGCGACCGTGCTTCGGTCCATTCTGTTTCGAGCGCGGCCTTGGCTTCTTCGAGGCGAGCTTTCTCGAGGCGCAGAGCCTCCGCCTGCAGGGCAAGCTGCTCGCAGGAGGATTCGATCTCGGTTTTCTCGCCCGAGAGCGCCGCATGCTGCTGGCGAAGCGAGCCCATGCGTTCGTCTGCTTGCGCAATTTCACCCGAGAGACTCTGCTCGATATTCTCGGCGCTGGCGAGGCGTTCGATCATCGCCGCCAGTTCTTCGCGGCGCGCAACCACTCGCTCCTGCAACTCCTGAAAGTCGCGGCGCAGATCCGCGAGCTTTTCGGCGGCCTCCGCAGCTTCGGCTTCGGCGGTGGTTCTGACGCGAACTGCTTCCGCGTGTTCCGAGCGGGCCTTTTCAGCTCGCGCGCGAGCGGCTTCGGCTTCGCCGTGGAGACGCGCGATTTCTTCGCGCTCGCCATCGAGTTGCAGATCCACGCGGAGGAATTCGCGGCGAGCTTCGTCGCGCTGGTGCGCGGCGGCGACGAGGGCTTTCTCCGCTTCCATCTGCTGCGAAGCGGCGGCGGAAAGCTGCATTTCGCCCGCTGCGGTTTCTTCCTCGAGGCGCGCCGACTGGGCCTGCTGTTCCGCGGCGAGCACTTCGAGCCGAGCGGTTTCGGATTCGCGCCGGCGAAGCTCGCGCTTGAGCGCAAGCGGCCCGGCGTCGCTCTTGCGGCCGCCGGAAACGGTGCGGCCGTGATAGCAGGTGCCGTCCGGAGTGAGGAAATAGCTGTGCGGATTGTCGTGCGCCATCTGTTCGGCGATGGCAATGGATTCAACGATGTAGGCGGTGCGCAGCTTTTTCAGGAAATACTTCGTAGCAGGGCCGAGCGGCTCGCGGAATTCGACGAGGCGGTCGAGCCGCGCGATGAAATTTCCCGGCATGGACGCGCTATTTTCCATTTTGTCCACGTCGAGGGTGCGGGCCGAATCCACGAAGAACGTCGCGCGGCCGCCGACATCCTCGCGTAGGAGTGCGACGCCGGCGCGCGCCTGATCGAACGATTCGACGACAACGTATTCGAGTTCCTCGCGGAGAAACTGCTCGATCGCCGTTTCGTATTCTTCCTGGACTTCGGCGTAGTCGGCGAGCAGGCCGAGGGCGCGGAATCCGCGCGACGCTGCGTCACCACTGGCGTTGAAAAGTTTCTGCACGGCGTCGGCCGTGTAGGCGCGCTCGCGCAGAATCTGCTCGATGGAAGCGTGCCGGGCGCGCTCGGCGGATAATTCCTGGCGGACCTGCTCGAGCTGCTGGCTGGTTTCCTGCTGCGTCTGGCGAAGGCCTGTAAGCCGTGACTGGGACTCGCGAACCGTCGCGCCGATTGATTGCGCGTGCTGCTCGGCGTGCGCGAAGGCGGTATCGGAGGCGTCCACGCGCGATTGAAGAGCAGCGCATTCCTGTTCGATGGCGCGCATGGCCGCGGAGCGCTGCTCTTCAGCGGCAGTATGGCGCGCGGCTGCTTCCTCGGCCTGCTGCGATTCGGCCTGCCCGCGCGCGGATTCCTCGACCAGAGAGCTGGCGAGGCGGCGAAGCTCTTCCATGCGGGATTCCAACTTGCCTTGACTGACGGAGCTTGTCGAAACGTGTTCCGTGGATTCGCGCAGGCTCGATTCAAGCGATGAGGCCAGCGCGCGGAGCGCGACCACGGACTCGCGTTGCGCGGCGATGCGAGCGGTGAGATCGGTCGCCTGGCGCACAGCTTGTTCGATTTCGAAAGCGAGGCGCGACGCACGGGATTCGAGTTGAGCGACCTGCTCGCGATTGAACGTGATGCGATTTTCAGCGCGGTCGAGATCGAGGGCGGTCTGGCCGAGCAGATTCTGGGTCTGGCGGAGCTCGGAGTCGAGATCGTAAGTGCGCGCGCTCAAGCGTTCCTGTTCGGATTCAAGCTCGTGCACGGAGCGAGATTCGCGCTCTTCGGCGGCATCCATATCGCGGAGAAGTTTTTCCAGGCGCGCGGCTTCGATATCCAGATGCTCCGCCCGGCTGGCGAGCACGATGCGCAACAGGCCGCGCATCTGTTCGCGCAGCTCGGCGTAGCGCCGCGCCTTGGATGCCTGGCGCTTGAGCGAAGCCAGCTGCTTTTCGACCTCGACGAGAATGTCGTTGACGCGGGAAAGATTGAGCTTCGCCGCTTCGAGCTTGGTCTCCGCTAGGCGTTTTTTGGTTTTGTACATCGTGATGCCGGCGGCTTCCTCGATGATCGCGCGGCGGTCCATGGGCTTCGAATTCAGGATTTGGCCGATGCGGCCCTGCTCGATGATGGCGTAGCTATCCGGGCCGAGGCCGATGCCCATGAAGATTTCCTGCACGTCGCGAAGGCGGGCCGTGCGGCCATTGATCAAGTATTCGCTTTGTCCGGAGCGATACAGGCGGCGCCCCACGACGATTTCACCGGGCCGCGATATGACGGCAGGCTTTTCGGCGGCGCGCTTCTTCCAGTGCTTGCGGCCGGCGGCGGTCTCTTCAGCGGGGATTTCGTCCGCGGAGGGTTCTGCGACGCTGTCAACTGTCGCGGATGAAGCGTCTGCGGCGGATGCGGCGTCCAAGGGCATGTCAGCGGAGGGATCCTGCGCGCCATCGAGCACTTTGGCGACGGCCTCGGAGAGCTCCGGGTCAACGAGAGTGAGGGTGACCTCGGAAATGCCCATGGGTGGGCGCTTGGCGGTGCCGTTGAAGATGCAGTCGGACATGCGCTCGGCACGTAGCATTTTGTGGCTCTGCTCGCCGAGGACCCAGGAGATGGCGTCCACCACGTTGGATTTCCCGCAGCCGTTCGGCCCGACAATGCAGGTTATGCCGCTGCCGCTGAACGTGATGGGCGTCTTCTCACAGAACGACTTGAAGCCCAGAAGTTCGACTTTACGAAGTTTTAGCACCCGGTCCCTCGCACGGTTCGCCCTTTCTGCATCGTGTGCAGAAGGAGGTTCAGTTTGATTTGTTGTGGGAGGACTATCGAGACAAAAACGTTCGGAGGGTCGATATGAATGGCCCTACCGCCTGGCGCTTTCAGTTCGGCGGTTACGGGAATAGAAACTAGCACGGCGGGCAGGAGGTGTAAAGCGCGTTTCGAGGATTGTGCGATGTTTCTTGAACGCGTGATTCTGGCCTATACTTCCGTCGGATTTGGGTATATGCGGAGGCCAAATGGCGGCGACACCCAAAGTGCTTCTGGATGGCTTGATTTTCCCGGAGGGACCGCGCTGGCACGACGGCGCTCTCTACTTTTCGGATATGCACGGCTCGGTGGTATGGAGGCTCACACCGGAGGGAAAGGCCAGTAGGGTACAGGAGTTTTCAGGTCATGTTTCCGGGCTGGGCTGGCTGCCGGACGGAACCATGCTCGTAGTCTCGATGGATGACCGCCGTCTTCTACGGGTGACGCCGCATGGGCCGGAGATAGGCGCCGACCTTAGCTCGCTGGTCGCGAACCCCATCAACGACATGGTGGTGGATCGCAAGGGCCGCGCATACATCGGCGGGTTTGGCTTCAACCTTTTCAAGGGCGAGGCTCCGCGGACAACGATTCTGCTCTGCGTGGCACCGGACGGCAGAGTACGCGTGGCGGCCGACGATCTTCATTTTCCGAACGGAATGGTGATCACTCCTGACGGAAAGACTCTGATCGTGGCTGAGACGCTCGGGGCGCGGTTGACCGCATTCGATATCCAATCGGATGGGGTGCTCGTGAACCGGCGCGTCTTCGCGGCAATCGAGGGGCTCATTCCCGACGGGATTTGCCTCGACGCGGAGGGCGCGGTGTGGGTCGCTTGGCCGGGAAGCAACAAAATCGTTCGAGTGAGGGACGGCGGGGAAATCGCCGACACGATTGCTCTGCCGGAACGCCATGCCTACGCGTGCATGCTCGGGGGAGCGGACCGGCGCGATCTCTACATTTGCACCGCACGCGGCCACATGCCCGAGGACCTCGCGAAGGGACGCGCGGGAAAGATTGAGGTGGTTCGGGTGGAAGTCCCCGGCGCCGGGCTGCCGTGAAGGCCTATCCGCGCTTCAGCTTCACCCGCCCGAACGGCTTCGCGGCGCCGTTGTCTACGTTGTCCATGCGCCATTCCCAAGTGTCAGCTTTCGCGTCATAGACGAAATCGTTGCTGAAGCTGACTGCGCCTTTATCGTCCTTGAAGATGAACGGGAGTTCGTTCTCCTTGGGATCTGCCAGGCCGATCGACTCCGTCGACATGCCGCCATAAACATCCAGCCATATGGCGGCGAACTGCTTTGTGGTTTCGTTCCACGCGATATAGATCGTGGCTTCGTATTGCGGTTGGCCTTTGGTGTTCTTTTCGTGCGAGACTTCGTGGATCCGCACGTAGTGATGGTCGAGAACCCACTCCGCGTCAACATCGTGGGTGGTAGCCCGGCCGGCGATTGTCCCCTGCAGCACCCACTTTCCAACCAGGTGGTCGAGAAGCGGAGACTTGACGGGCGCTTGTTGGGCCGCACCCACAGAAGCGGCGCAAAGCGCCAAGGCCAACAGAAGAGTTTTCAAAATGCAGTTCACGCGCTGGATCCTCATTGCCGCTCCTTAGAGGCTAAGGTTCACTTCTCGCACTAGGGATTCAGATTCGCGGCGACGTAATCGCGCGCGGCGCGAAGCTCGGGGCGGTCGGCGCCGGGCGCTGAAATCGTGACGAGCTGGGAGTAGAACTCCCGGGCCTGGCGGGGATCTGCCGCAGCTTCAGCTGAGCGCGCGGCGCCGTAGAGTGCGTCGAAGCGGTTCGGGTAATCTTTCAAAACTATTTTGTATTCCGCAAGAGCCTCGGTAGGCCGCTTGAGTTCCAGGAACAGGTCGGCCAGCATCTCGCGGGCGGGCATGGCGATGGGCTCTTCGCGTTCGGTCTCCTCGCGCTCGGCGGCTGCGCGAAAATCCGCGATGGCCTCGTCGGACTTTCCATCTGCGTTCGCGATCCATCCGTCCACTTCGCGTTGCTCGACGCTTGCTCCCGGCGTAACCTTGTTGCCTTCCGCTTTGTCGTGGTCCGTTTGCGCCTTCATGACCTCGGCAAGCTTTTGAGCATCCTGGCGCGCGCCGCTCACATCGCCGCTGCGCGCGGAGCCAATCGCGCGAGCCCAATAGGTTGGGTCCTGCATCATGATCATTTCGTCGGGAACAGCGAGAGATGCCGCCTCCTTCCAGCGGTGGAGCTCGATGGCGTTTCGCGCCGCGAAGAGCGCTTGATGATCGGCAATGCCTTCCGCGCGGGCACCCGGCACGCTCTTTACTTCCTCGACCAGCTGCCGCGCCTTCGCTTCCTGGCCGCTTTGAAGATAGGCGTAATCGAGAAAATCCATGGGATGGAATTGGTAGCTGGCATCGCCGCGGTGCGCTTGCGTCGCTTCCGCCGCGGCGGCGATCGCCGCGAGGTTGGAGTCAATCATTTCCGGCCAGAGCCCGAGCCGCCGGAAGATGTGCGAAGGCATGTGCGTCGCGTGGGAGGAATCAGGAGCGATCTTCGCGTAGGCGCGAGCGGCGGGAAGCCCCTCGCGAGCAAGCTCCGGCGTGTCGGAGGCATGAATCAGATAGTGAGCCACGCCCGGATTATTCGGTTGCTGCTCGAAGAGCGGATTCAGTATCGCGATAGCCTTCCGGCGATTTGCAAGGTCATCCACGCCGTCCTGCGCGAGCGCGACGAGCGAGAGCGCGTAGAATGCGCCTGCCTCAACGTCCTTGGGATTGTCGGCGTAGAGCGTTTGCATCGCGGTCGAATATGCCTGGGCGCGATCGGTATGGGTCAGCTTCGGATCGTCCCGGTAAAACGCAGCGGCTGCGGCGACGTATTCGCGTTCGCGCGGGGTTTGCGCGCCGGGCTTCCGGGCTTGCTCGACGTCGTTCCGCCCCTCAACGATGGTAGCGGCGTCCGGAAACTCCCAGAGCTGGTGGTAGAGCGCCATGGCCTTTCCCCAATACGCCATGGCGCATTGCCCGTCTCGTTGCGCGGCGTCGGTAAATGCCTGGCCGGACTCCTGGTATTGAAACGAATGCAGAAGGGCGAGGCCCTTATCGAGCGCGGGCTGTGCCTGCGGCGAACATGAGGTCGGAAAATTCACGTTGCCGACGTGCTCGTCGGGACCATGAGCCGCACGCGCAATCGGAACAGCCGCAAGATAGAAAATTAAAACCAGAAGTGATGGGCGGGCGATTCGGCGGCCGGTGCGTGGCATCAGACACTCCTGAACAGCGCGTTCCGCGATCATAGCAAATTTCGGCCGCTAGCTCTTCGGTTCAGTGAAGTAGGCCTCGATCCAAAAGTCGAGGGTTCGATCGTGCTGTCTGGAGTCGCCGATTAGATAGGGTCGCAATTCCAGCGTGTAGCGTTCTCGAAGCACGCGCGAATCCAGCGCGCAGGTTTTTGCCAGATAGGCGACGTCTTCGCGATCCGGGTCGATGTTGCGGCTCAATTTCGACAACGAGAGATCGTAGGGATCGGGAATGAAAAGGCGAAGATTCATAAAGCGGCCGGGACACAACTCGGTCACTCGATCTTCATATTCTTCCGGCATGGACTCGACGCCCGGGCGCTGTACGTGGACCTTGTGCTTTCGAGCGAGCGCAGATCCAACTCCCGCCAATCGCTCAAATTCGAGTATGCGGTTGTACGGAACGAGCAATCGGTAGTCGAGGTCATTGGTGCTTCTCGGCAAACCGTACCCGACGACCGCGGCGAATCCTCCGATGCAGTGGAGAGTAAACGGTTCGTCCAGGACGAAATCGAGGTCGTCGAGAAACTCCGACCACGGACTTGGAAGATCAGGGGACATAACGCAGGGTATCCGGCCGCATGTCGCTCAGAAGATTCCACTGCTCGGCCTGTTTCGATCGATTCTCACGAAGCCAGCGGCGCTCGGCGTCGTTCAACTCTCTGCAGAACGAATCCTCTTTCGCGAGTTTGCTATCCGCGAGCGTCTGCTCGAGCGCCTGGAGTTCTTGTTTTCCGGCCGCTTCTTTCGCGAGAGTCACCACGAAACCGAGACGATTCTGAAGATTTCGCGCGCGGGATTCGCGAACCAACCAGTGAGCGGACATTCCCGGAAATTGGACAACCACCCACGGAAGGCCTTCCGCGGTGCGAGCTTCGAGATGGCGGTGTGCCAAAGCCGATAGCAAGAATGGGGCAGGGTTCACTCTTCTGCGGCGCGTCTGGAGATGAGCGAAGCCTGGATAACCCAACGAGGCGAGTTCACGGGCCAGACTGTCAGAGGTCACATTTTCCCGGACGTGTCCGAGCGGCAGGACGGTCGGGGGCAAGTCATAGACACTCATCAACTTATGGGCGAGAGCGGCCGGACTTCTTCGGCCGCTTTCGAGCATGGAAAGATATGCCTGCGTGACGCCAAGACGGGCAGCCGCCTGCTGCTGATTCCAGTCGCGCTGAACTCTGGCAAATTTGAGCTGTTTCTCCATGGCATATTTATAACAAGGCTTGTTATAATTGTCAAGATGATCTGACACCAGAAACAGCGCTCTCTTTAGGCTTCGATATACCAGGGGACATTGATCAGCACGATGCGCTTGCTGCCGTGCAGGAGCAGGAATGCCTTCAGGAGTTCCGCGCGCTGATTGTGCAGAGGGTAGTGATACCAGTGCTTCTCGACCAGTTCCGGCACGATCACGGCGATCTGGCAGTTGGGATTTTCTCTCTCGATTTGCAGGACGTAATTAAGAATCGGCGCGAGGATTAGTCGGTACGGCGACGGGAGGGTAATGAGTTGTGGCGGCGTGCGGCCCGCCTGTTCCAACGGCGCTCCCACGACTCTGGCCCACTGCTCGCGAAGGTCATTCGTCTCGTCCTCTGCAGCGACGTGCACGGCGCGGATATCCGAGCAGAGCGTTAGCGCAAATTGCAGCGCTCTTTGGGCGATTTTTCCCCAGTCTTGTATGGGGACAACCACGATGAGAGGTCCAAGGGTCCCGACCTCCAACGGAGCGGAACTGGACGTTTCGGCGGCCACCGCGCGGTAATGACTCCGCACCCATAGCATCGAGGATACAAGGGCGGCGATCAGGAGCGCGCTGACCCAAGCTCCTGACGTGAATTTCGCGACGAGCACGACGACGAGAGTGATTCCGGTAGCCACGGCTCCCAGGCCGTTGACGATCATGCTATGCGTTGCGCCCTTGCCCCGCACCCTCCTCCAATGAGCCACCATTCCGGCCTGCGACAATGTAAAGGCAAGGAACGCGCCGATGGCAAAGAGCGGAATCAGGCGATCCGTAACTCCTCCGAACAAAACCAGGAGAATCGCGGCGAGCACGGCGAGGACCAGAATTCCCTGTGAATAGACAAGGCGCCGCCCGCGAAACCCCAGCGAGTGGGGCAGGAAATGATTTTGCGCGACGGCTCTGCAGAGGCGCGGGAAATCGGCAAAGGCCGTGTTCGCCGAGAGCGAGAGTATGACCAGGACGGAGACGATAGTTACGTAGTAGAACCACCCCCGCCCAACCACGGCTGCGACCAGCATGGAGAGCACGCTCTGGTATCCAGGCCGCCCCGGATCGGTTGCGGCTATGCCATATGCGCGAATCAAGAAAGCGATGCCTGCGAGCATCACGATCAGCAATCCGATGATTACAGTCAAGGTGCGCTGCGCGTTGCGCACAGTGGGCTCGCGAAACGCCTTGACACCGTTGCTGACCGCCTCAACGCCGGTCATCGCCGTGCAACCGTTCGAGAAAACTTGCAGCAGCAGCCACATGCTCGCGACAGCGACGGCAGCGCTCGGCGGCACGGGGGGCGCAACGACGGGTATCGGATGCCCGCCAGCAAGAACCGTCTTGAACGTGCCAATCGCAATCGCGGCAAGCAAAGTGCCGACGAACAGGTAAGTGGGAACCATAAAAAAGATTCCGGCCTCGCGCAGCCCGCGCAGATTCACGATGGTGATGACCACGAGGATACCGAGGCAAATTAAAACCGTGTGCGGCTGGAGACTCGGAATTGCGGAAACGAGCGCGCCAACTCCGGCGGAGATGCCCACGGCCACGACAAGAATGTAGTCAATCATCAGCGCCGCGGCGGCAAGCAGCCCCGGAAATGTTCCCAGATTTTCCGACGCAACGGTGTAGGACCCACCGCCGCCCGGGTAGGCCGCAATCGTCTGACGATAGGAGAAGTAAACAATGGTCAGAAGCACGATGATGCTCGCGCTCACGGGCACGATATAAGCGATTCCCAGCGCTCCCAGCGGAATCAGGAGAGTAAGAGCGGCCTCGGGCCCGTACGCCGCGGAGCTTAGGGCGTCCAGACCAAAAATGGGGATCCCGGAGTAGGTGCCGATTTGTTCGGCACGCTCATCCGACGTGGCGAGCGGTTTCCCGAGCAGGATATCCAGAACGGACACAATCCCCTCCCGATTCGTTACGATGGACGCATAGGGTAATTCGGAAGACGGTCAATTGGAACCGTAAAGCGCTGCCTCCGCCGGAAATGCGGAATGTTTGTCAGTCTGTAATTTCAGGTTCTTGGCGAGGCGGGTGGGCGGACGAGGCCCGCGCGCGGGAATGCGCGTTGACTTGCGGCAGGCCGCGGCCTAGCATGGCGCGCACGGGAGGTACGCTTGGACTCACCCAGCAGTCCGAGAGTGCGTCGAATACTGTCGAGCGCGGTGATCCTGGCCGCGATCCTGGTTCTATCGTTGATGGGCGTTCACCCCCCGGCGCCAAGGCCGTCGAGCGCACCAGCGACCGAGTTTTCGGCATCGCGCGCGCTGGATACCCTCCACCGAGTTCTAAAGGAAGACACACCCCATCCCATCGGTAGCGCGGCGAACGATGCTGTGCGCGGACGAATCGTGGACGAGCTGACCAGGCTCGGCTATCAACCCCAAGTGCAGACGGCATTCGACTGCGGCCAGTACGTAAATTGCGCGACCGTGAACAATGTGGTCGCGCAGCTCGACGGAACAGAGGGCGGCCCGGATTCAAGCGGTGCCGTGCTGCTCGCGGCGCACTACGATTCGGTTCCGGCCGGCCCGGGCGATTCCGACGACGGCACCGGCGTCGCTGCGGTATTGGAGATTGCGCGCGCCCTCAAGTCGCTTCCTGCGCCGAGGCACGCGATTGTCTTGCTGATAGACGACGGAGAAGAAGCAGGACTGCTCGGAGCGCACGCATTCGTTGACTTCAACCCGCTCGCGAAGGACGTGCGCGCGGCGGTGAATCTCGAAGCGCGCGGCACGTCCGGCCCGAGCCTGATGTTCGAAACCGGCAGCGCGAACGACTGGGTCGTCCGGCTATACGCGCGGCACGCCGCTCATCCCGCGGCTACTTCGATCTTTTACACGGTTTACCAACAGCTCCCGAACGATACGGACTTCACGGTCTTCAAAGCCGCGGGTTATCAGGGACTCAATTTCGCGTACGTCGGCGACGTGGTGCATTACCACACGCCGCTGGACAATTCCGCCAACGTGAGTCTCGCAAGCCTGCAGCATCATGGCGAAAACGCTTTGCCCGCCATCGTCGCGCTCGCGAATTCCGATCTTGCGAACCCGCCACAGCGGGAAGCAGTCTATTTTGATCTATTCGGGCGCTGGCTCATCCAGTGGCAGGCGCGGCGGACGCTGGGATTCGCGCTGGCCGCCGCGATTCTGTTGGTGCTGCAAATCGGCTGGCTGATTCGAAACAACCGCCTGACGCTGCGCGAGTTTCTATTGGGGATGATTAACTGGCCGGTGAGCATGATCGTAACGGGCTTGCTGGCGTTCATCGTGGTGCGGCTGGTTCATCTGGCCGGCGGGACGCCCGTGAAATGGATTGCGTATCCGCTGCCGATCGAGGTTGCGTTCTGGTCGCTGGCCGTAGCGGTGGTGACGACACACGCCATCCTGTTCGCGCGGCGCGCCGGATTCTGGGGGCTGTGGGCCGGAGCGTGGACGTGGTGGGCTCTGCTGGCGGTCGTGATTTCCTGGCAGACGCCCGGGCTCAGCTACATCGTGCTGGTACCGGCGGGCGTGGCCGCGCTTGCAGGATTGCCGGCGACGCTGCGTCGCAGCGAAAGCTTCGACGCCGCGGCCGTGGCGGCTATTCTGCCTCTCGCGGCGGTTGGAATCGTCGCGTTTGAACCGGCGTTACTTCTGTACAGCGGGCTCGGCAACGACATCCTGGTTGTGATCGCTCTCGTAATCGGATTGATCTGCACGCCGCTCGCACCGCTTTGCGCAGATTTGCGCGGAGTGCCGGGCTTGCGAGGATTGGCCATTCCATGGATTCCAATTCTGCTGACGGGGCTTGCCCTGTTCGCGGCAGTCGTGGTGCCAGCCTTTTCCGCGAAAGCGCCGGAGCGCTTGAATTTTGAATTCTCCCAGGACGCCGACACGGGAAACGCGCAATGGATCGTAGAGCCCGAGTCCGGCCGCCTGCCGGAGGCGATCCGGCTGGCGGCGGCCTTCCGCGCCGTCCAGCGCGGCGCATTCCCGTGGGACACGAGAGCCGCGTTCGTGTCTGACGCGCCGCACCTGGATCTGGCGCCGCCGACTTTCACGATACTGGAATCGTCGCAAGGGGATGGCCGGCGAAACTACCGAACCCTGCTGCGCTCCGAGCGCGGTGCGCCGTTTGCCGCGCTGTTGTTTCCGCCGGACACGGGTGTTGAGAACGTACGGATGGCAGGACAGCCATTGCCACCGGCCACCGAGGGGACCCGGAGCCTCTTCAACGGCTGGGTAGCATACGCCTGCCCGGCGATGCCCGCGAGCGGCGTCGAAGTCAGTTTTTCGGTACCGCTGGGAAAAACCGTGGAAGTCTCCGCGGCCGATCAGAGCTACGGTTTGCCGCCCGAAGGAAGTTTTCTGCTGAATTCGCGACCGCTCACGGCGACTCCCTCGCAGAATGGCGATGTCACTATCGTCACACGCCGCGTGCAGCTCCTGCCATAGTCGGAAAACTTAACGCAGAGGCCCTAGAGTGCGGATCACACCGACGACACACAAATATAATGACGCACGGTTCACGCCGAGTTGCCGCGCGATCTCCCGGAAATTCGATATGATGTTAATTGGGAAGGGCGCTCGCAGGGATGAGTGACGCTGGAAATCTGCCGGCCGTATCCTGGTGGAAGACGCCGCTCCGCTGGTGGGCGCTGCATTTCGCGCAGCGCCAGGAGCGAGTGCTGCTGGTCTTGAGCATTCTGATTGGCGCGCTGACGGGTCTTTCGGTTGTAGCTTTCATTTTACTTACAGAACGGCTGGGCATGCGCCTGTACCCCGTGGGTAGCGCGGCTTGGCGGCGAGTGCTGATTCCGGTGGCCGGCTCGCTGGGCATGGGCTACTTGCTGTTCCGCTATTTTCCTGACGCGCGGGGCAGTGGCGTGCCGCAGACAAAAGCGGCGCTTTATGCGCGCGACGGCGTCATCACGTTCAAGACGATCGTCGGGAAGTTCTTCTGCACCGCCGCCACGCTTGCCAGCGGCATCCCGCTGGGACGCGAGGGACCTTCCGTACAAGTTGGCGCCGGCATCGCTTCGGTGCTGGGGCGCCGGCTGGGATTGCGCCCGGAGAACGTGAAGGCGCTTATTCCCGTGGGCGCGGCGGCCGCGATCGCCGCCGCATTTAATACTCCGCTCGCTGCCGTGGTGTTTGCGCTTGAGGAAATCGTGGGCGATCTCAACGCGCCGGTGTTGGGTTCCGTCGTGCTGGCGTCCGCGACCTCCTGGCTGGTTCTGAAACTGTGTCTCGGCAACAATCCTCTATTTGAGGTGCCGCAATACCAACTGGTTCACCCGGTCGAATTTTTGATTTACGCCGTGCTGGGGGTTGTCGGCGGGTTCGTGTCCGTGGTGTTTACAAGGATGCTGCTTGTGATGCGCGAGCGCTTTCGGCTGTTTCCGCCGTGGACGCGCTGGTTCCAGCCCGCCGCGGGAGGCCTGGTGGCCGGATTGATTGCATGGCGCGTGCCGCAGGTGTTGGGCGTGGGATATGGGTACGTGGGCGACGTACTCAACAACAAAATGGCGCTCGAACTCATGGCCATGCTGGTTGTGTTCAAACTTGTGGCTGTGACGACCAGCTATGCCTCGGGCAACGCAGGCGGAATTTTTGGCCCGAGCCTGTTCATTGGCGCGATGCTGGGAGGCACGCTCGGAAGCGCGGCGCACCATCTGTGGCCGGCGTACACGGCGGCTCCGGGAGCCTATGCGCTGGTAGGCATGGGCACTTTGTTCGCGGGAATTTTGCGCGCCCCGATGACGTCCGTGCTGATGATCTTCGAAACGACGCACGACTACGCCGTGATCGTCCCGCTGATGATTTCCAATATGGTGAGCTTTTTCATTTCTTCGAAACTGCAGCCGGAACCAATCTACGAGGCGCTGGCGATTCAAGATGGCATCCACTTGCCCAGCGAGGGAGCGCGCCGCCGGTATGGCCGGCGACAAGTGGCTCTGGTGATGCGCGCCGCCAACGATCTGCTGGCAGCACAGACGACCGTGCAGGAAGCTTTCGAAACGAAGAAGGGCAGCCAATGGCACGCGTGGCCCGTGACAGACGAAACCGGCATCGTGGGCGTCGTCAGCCGAGCACAGATCGAACAGGCTGTGGCGAAAGGCGAAGCGAAAAAGCCATTGCGAAATTTCCTCGATAAGCGCGAGTTTCCGCACGTCCACGCGGACCATCCACTCCACGTGGCGCTCGAACGCATGGGCGCGGCGAAATTGGATCTCTTGCCGGTCGTGAGCCGCGCGAACATTCATTATTTGCTGGGGATCGTCGTCTTGCCCGACGTGCTTCATGCGTTTGGCGTCGAGCAGCGTGATTCGCCCGAGCACAAGGTTTGAGGACTCTTGAGAGAACGGCAGCGATTTTCTATTTGAGGATCTTGAGCAGGCTGCTGTAATCGTCCGTCCAGAGCGCCCTGTAATTTGATGGCGCGAGGATTGTTCCCGCCTGTTCGATCCGGGGCTGGCCCAAGAATCCGGCTCGGCTGCCCACCAGAATCCACGACGCGGCGTAGACACCCTTCTGATGATCGTCCAGATTGCTGATCATCACCGCTTCCTTATCGAACCAGGTCGCAGCTGCCGCCACGACCGGCTCGAGGTCCAGATATTTATTCGAAATGTGCACGGCGAGCACTCCATCAGTTTTCAGATGGCGGAAATATAGATCGAACGCCTGGCGGGTGAGCAGGTGAACGGGGATCGAATCTCCGGAGAATGCATCCACGGCGAGAATGTCGAACGCTTGCGGAGACTGGCGTTCGAGTGACAACCGCGCGTCGCCCAGCACGATGTCAATATTCGCCTGGGAGTCTCGCAGAAATGTGAATTCTTGATTTGCGATTTGGACGTCGAGCGAATTGATCTCGTAGAACGAGTAATGGTCCCCCGGCTGCCCGTACGACGCGATCGTGCCTGCTCCAAGACCAATTATGCCCATTCGCAGAGCGCCATTTTCCTGGGCGGCTTTCAGCGCCACGCCAATTCCGGAGTCCGGCCCGTAATACGTCGTCGGCCAGCGGCGACGGCTCGCCGCCAGGAATTGCAGGCCATGATCGATCGTGCCATTCAACAATCTGCGGTAACGCGCGTCGTCGTCCGGCAACTGCACGGCGTTCTCCTTGACGAGGACTACGTTGGGCACGATTCCGTCTATCACCCGCAGCACGCCATAGAAATTCCGGACCGCGAGCCGCGCCTCCGCAGACTGCTCCCTGGCGGTGGTGAAAAGGCTGGCAATCAGCGCGACGACAAGGGCGATCAGGACCAGCCAGGAGGGCTGCCAGCGCGTAATGCGAAATTCACTTTGCGGATCGCGGTAATTGACGACCAGGACCAGAATCGCGCAGATTCCCATGGCAACCTGCAGCTCGTAGTATCCGGAGAACAGGCGCGGAGCCACGAGCGCGACGAACACGGCTCCGGCGGCGCCGCCCACGGAGCACATCAGGTAAAACGTCGTCAGGTGCGCCGGATCAGGCTTCAACCGGGCCAGCTCGCCATGGCAGAACATGCAACATACGAAAAGGCCGCAGCAGAAAAGAGGAATCAGAACCTTGATGGGAAGCCCGGTGAAGGATGGAGCCAGAGCGTAAGCCATGCCCCCGAGCATCACGCCGAGCAGACGCAAGAAAAGGCCGCGGCGGTACCAGCCGCGGGCGTCGAAACACAAGATAAAGCTGAGCAGATAGAGACTGAGCGGCAGGACCCACAGAAACGGAACCGACGCCACGTTTTGAGTAATGTGGTTCGTGACGGCCAACAGGAGCGCCGAAGCGCAGGCGGCCAGCGCAACCCACAGCAGTTGCAGCTTCCAATCGGGCCGGGGAGTAGTTTCCGGGTTTGCGCGGGTGACCGCTTCGCCGCGAGAAAGAAAACCTATCGCGGCGCACAAGAGCGCGACTCCCGCGTATGCCACGGACCATCCGACCGCTTGATGGGAACTGGAAAACATTGGCTCGATCAGGATGGGATAGCTCAGCAACGCCAGCATCGAGCCGGCGTTGGATAGCGCGTAGAAACGGTACGGCGCAGCGCCCGCGCGTGTTTTCGTGTACCACGCCTGCAAAAGCGGGCTGGTTGCGGACAACAAAAAGTAGGGCAATCCCACCGCGACGCCGAGGAGCAGAAGAATATGAACCACGGGCGCAGCGGGGTCCGACGGCTTCCACGAGGCTTTGGGCAGAATCGGCAGCGCCAGAAAACTGGCGGCGAGTATCGCCGCATGAATTCGGCCCTGCGTTCGTGGCTGAAATCTTCCGGACAAAAGATGCGCGTAGAAATATCCGAGCAACAGCACGAGCTGGAAAAACAGCAGGCAGACGATCCAAACCGCCGCGCCGCCTCCAAACCACGGCAGGATGATCTTGGCGATGAGCGGCTGCACTTGAAACAGGAGGAACGCGCTCGAAAAAATCGCGACGCCGTAAAGCAACGTCGAAGGGCCGCGGGAAACCGAACTGGCACTCATGAGCGCCGGTAGGATAGCCCCAAAAGCTACGGACTTGCCACAGAGGACACAGAGAAGGCCCAGAGAGCACGGAGAAAACCTTAAGGCTCATGGCAGAGAACGCAGGGATGTCGCGGAGGAGGGTTTGCTGCCGGGCGAAGCGTCGGATACAATAATCGTTTTGCGCGTGGCACAAATATGATCCAGATACGCCTCCACAATACGCTGACCAACGACCTGCAGCCGCTCGACCCGGTTCACCCGGGTGAAGTGCGCATTTACACGTGCGGGCCGACCGTCTACGCCTCCGCGCATATCGGAAACTTTCGCACGTTCATGTTCCAGGACGTGCTGCGGCGATTCCTGAAATCGCAGGGCCTGCGCGTGATGCAGGTGATGAACGTCACCGACGTGGACGACCGTATCATCCAGTCGGCGGCCGCCGCCGGAATCGGCATTCGCGAATACACCGACAAATACATCCGCGGGTTCCTCGAGGATATTGACGCACTGCATATCCAAATGCCCGAGGAGCTGGTCCGCGCGACAGATCACATCGAAGACATGGTCGCGTTGATCGAGAAGCTGCAGGAAAAGGGTTTTACTTACAAGAGCGAAGGCTCCATCTATTTCCGAATCTCGAAGTTCCCCGCTTACGGAAAGCTTTCCAAAATCGACGTGGCCGGAATGCAGGCCGGCGCGCGCGTGGACATGGATCAGTACGAAAAAGACGACGCGCGTGATTTCGCAATGTGGAAGGCGCCGAAACCGGGCGAGCATTTCTGGGAAACGCGTATCGGGCCGGGGCGTCCCGGCTGGCACATTGAATGCTCGGCGATGGCCATGAAGTATCTCGGCGATACGCTCGATATCCACACCGGCGGAGTGGATCTCGCCTTCCCGCACCACGAAAACGAAATCGCCCAGAGCGAAGGGGCCACGGGGAAAACCTTCGTCCGGACGTGGCTGCACGCGGAACACCTGATTATCGAAGGGCAGAAGATGTCGAAATCTCTCGGCAATTTCTATACGCTGCGCGATCTTTTCGCGCGCGGCCACAAACCCTCCACGATTCGTTTTCTGCTGCTCTCCGTTCCCTATCGCCGCCAGCTCAATTTCACGGAGGAAGGCATCGTGCAGGCGAGGAACTCGACCGAGCGGCTGCGGAATTTCGTGACGCGGCTGAGGACCGCGCAGTTTCCTCCCGGCTCGAACCCGGAAACGGAAAAACGCATCGCCCAAGCGGAGAACGATTTCGACGCGGGTCTCGCGGACGACATCAATACGGCCATGGCGCTGGCGGCGATTTTCGATCTGGTGCGCGACGTCAATACGGCGATGGATCGGGGCGCGTTTCTGCAGCAGGACGCGCCACGCGCCGTGGCCGCGATGGAAAAATTCGACGCCGTCCTGGCGCTGCTCGAGGACGACGACGATGACAAGCTCGCCAAGCTCGGCTTCTCGCCGGAGAAAGCGCGGATGCCGGCTGCGGAAGTGGACGCGCTGATCGAAGAGCGCCAGGCGGCCAAGAAGCGGCGCGACTTCAAACGCGCCGATGAGATACGGCAGAATCTCGCGGATTCTGGTATTCTGTTGGAAGATGCCAAGGACGGAAGCGTCCGTTGGAAGTACAAATGAACTTTTCCTCAAAACACGCGCATTTGCTTCATAGCCAGCCTTCTCTGGACCGGCCGAATCTTTTCGGCGCAGCCTAATTTCCATTCCTCTTAAGGATTTGCCCGGCACGCATCGGCGGTAACCGCTCCGCGCACGGGACCAGTCTAATTTCGGAGGAACACATGCAAGTCGCTGAGAAGAAACGGAAACTGCCCCATCTCGTAACCGCCCTTCCCGGCCCCAAAGCGAAGGAGATCGTCCAGCGCGACCACGATGTGGTCTCGCCTTCCTACACGCGCGATTACCCGCTGGTCGCAAAGACGGGCCGCGGCGCCGTGGTGGAGGATGTGGACGGAAATACCTTTCTCGATTTCGCGGCCGGAATCGCCGTCGTTGCCACCGGGCATTGCCATCCGCAAGTGGTCGCCGCCATCCAGAAGCAGGCGGCTGAGCTGATCCACATGTCCTGCACCGATTTTTATTACGAGGGCATGGTCGAGCTCGCCGAAAAGCTGGCAGCGATCGCGCCGGGCAAGAGCGCGAAGCGCGTCTATTTCGGAAATTCGGGCGCTGAGGCCGTGGAAGCCGCGATGAAGCTCGCGCGGTATCATACGAAGCGCGACAAGTTCATCGCGTTTCACGGCTGCTTTCATGGCCGCACGTTCGGCGCGCTATCGCTGACTGCGAGCAAGGCCGTGCAGCGAAAACATTTCGGGTCATTGCTTGCGGGAGTTTTTCACGCGCCCTACCCAAACACATATCGCGGGGCCTACGGCGTGCGTCCAGAAAATGCGTCAGCCGATGCGCTAGCCTACATCGAGAACGAACTCTTTAAGCGCCTCTGCGATCCATCCGATGTGGCGGCGATCTTTATCGAGCCGGTTCAGGGCGAAGGCGGATATCTGCCGGCTCCGGCGGAATTTCTGCAGGGACTCGAGCGCCTCTGCCGCAAGCACGGCATCCTGCTCGTTGCCGACGAAGTGCAGTCGGGGATGGGCCGCACGGGAAAATGGTGGGCTGTGGATCACGCGGGAATCGAGCCGGACATCATTTGCACGGCGAAGGGAATTGCCTCGGGAATGCCGCTTTGCGCCGTGATTGCGAAAGCGGATGTGATGGATTGGAAACCCGGCGCGCACGCCTCCACATTTGGTGGCAATCCCGTCTGTATTGCCGCGTCGCTTGCGACCATCGCCGTACTGGAGGAGACTGCCATCGCGAACTGCGCTGCCATGGGCGAATTTATCTCCCGCCAGACCGCTGGATGGCGCGAGAGGCACAAAAGCGTGGGCGACATTCGTGGCAAGGGTCTGATGATCGGAATTGAATTCGTGCGCGATCAAAAGACGAAAGAAAAGGCTCCTGGAATCCGCGACCATGTGATCGAGTCTGCGTACAAGAAGGGACTCCTGTTGCTTGGCGCCGGAGAAAACTCCCTGCGGCTCGCTCCTCCACTGGTGATTGACGAGGAGCAGGCCGATTTTGCCGTGCGCACCATTGATGAATGCATCAGCGAGGCCGAGCGGTCGCTTTAGTTCTAGCCCGGGCGGGTCGAGCGGACTCGCCCTCGCGTATTGCCGGTTCATTCGCCCGTGGGAACGCAAATGTTCGCGCGCTTCATTTTCGCCGTCGTGGACTTCGCCGCCCGCAAGGGCCTCGCCGAGGCCCGCGTCACGGACTCCACCGCGTCCTCCCCCAAGCAACACGCGCGCCGCACCGGCGTTCGAGGTGAAACGTATGCCTATTGGTATCTTCGCCGCCACGGCTACGTGCTCGTCGCGCGGAATTACACCTCGCCGGGACTCAAGGGCGAGCTCGACATGGTTGGCTACGACGGGCCGGTCCTTGCGTTCGTGGAGGTGAAGACGCGCGCGGTGAGCGAGCGCGAGCAGCCAACGCCCGAAGAAGCGGTGAACGCGGATAAACGCCGCTTCATCGCGCGCATGGCGCGACAGTTTCTTCGCACGCGGCGTGCTGAGGCCGTCCCCTACCGCTTTGACGTCCTCGCCATCGAAACCCGTGCGGGCGCGCGTCCCGCAGTGCGCCTCCACAAGGGCGCGTTCGTTCCTGAAGCAACCTGACTAACACCGATCCTTCCGCGCGTGTGTGCCGTAGTAAAATGTTTGCCCACGGACTGCGTTTGGCCCATGATGGACCGCGCGAAATTGAGGAGGCAAGGTTGCCGGAGCTTCGCAGAGACCCGATCACTGGCCGGTGGGTCATTATTTCCTCGGACCGGAACAGGCGCCCGTCGGATTTTGTGCGGGAAAGCGTTCAGATCAAAGGGATCGGGATATGTCCCTTCTGCCCGGGGAATGAAGGAAAGACACCGCCGGAAGTGCTTGCCTATGGACGCAACAGCAGCGGGAAGGACACCCCCGGGTGGTCGCTGCGCGTGGTGCCCAATAAGTTTCCGGCGCTGGGCATCGAAGGGGGCCTCGACCGCGAAGGCGACGGAATGTTTGACCGCATGAACGGCGTGGGCGCGCACGAAGTGATCGTGGAAACGCCCGACCATCAGCTCACGCTTGCATCCATGCCGGTGAGAGCGCTCGAGGAAACTCTGTGGGCGTATCGCGACCGCATGCTCGATCTCAAGAATGACCGCCGCTTCCGCTACATCCTGCTTTTCAAAAACCACGGAGAGCCGGCCGGCGCATCGCTGGAGCACACGCACTCGCAGTTGATCGCGCTGCCGATCGTGCCCAAGCGCGTGCGCGAGGAAGTGGACAACTCAAAACACTATTACGACGAAAAAGAGCGCTGCATTTTCTGCGACATGATCCGCCAGGAAATTGAAACTGAGTCGCGCGTGATCCTGAATGACGATTACTTCATCGCGCTCGCACCCTACGCGCCGCGTTTCCCGTTCGAAACGTGGATCCTGCCGCGGCAGCACAGCTCGGCCTTCGAACACATGCCCACGCCGCACTATGGCGCGCTCGCGAGAGTACTGCGTAATTTTCTGGGGCGGCTCGACGCCGCGCTCGCTTTCCCCTCTTACAACTTCGTCGTGCACACCTCGCCCATCGGCGAGGAAACGAACGACCACTACCACTGGCACATCGAGATGATGCCCAAGCTGAGCAAGGTGGCGGGATTCGAATGGGGCACGGGCTTCTACATCAATCCCACGCCGCCTGAGGAAGCCGCGCGGTTTTTGCGTGAAGCGACGCCGCGGTAACAACTCGATAAGAAATCCATTCCTACGATTGTTTCAGTTTCTTCCTTGCGGAATAGAACAACGTTGCAGCGAGCGCGACAAATAGCAGCACGCCGAACCATGGCGCCTGCTGTAGGTGCGGCATGAACCTTTCGCCAAGCGCCGAAAAAAACGTCGGGGACCATGGAAGATGCAGCGCTCGCGCGAGCGAGTGCGGCACGTGACTGCTCAATTCAGGGTCCTGGAGGAGGTTGATGATGATGGCGAGCAATCCAAAAACACCTCCGGCGGCGATTAAACCGCTCGAATAGAGCGAGCCAGGACTTACCTCACTTTCGACGCCGGCTTCCTTTTCACGGCCCTGCTCGGCCGCCCACCGAACTATACCTCCGGCGAACATCGCCATCGTCGTCCCGATGGAAATGTAAGAGCCGACGGCGAACGGCAGCGAACGCACTCCGAGAATCTCGATCGCAATTACCAGGAAAACTCCGAGGAATACAAGCCGCCAAGGCAGCCGGCGATTCAGGATGCCGCTGATGACCGTGGCCATCAACCGCGCCTGAGGCGCAGCGGCGCGGGCGCTCCCGATTCCCTGCTCCCATTGAATTTCAATCTGCCGCGAGTCCGGGTCGTAGAGATACTTGCCGTCGGGTATCACGCCCGAGCCGATGGCGTTGACGAGCACGTAGGTTTTTCCATCGTGCACGTAGTTGCTGTCCTGCCGCTCGACGCCGACCGGGAGATTGTTGACATCCAGAGGCATCTGAATCGGCTTGTACTGCGCGAGGCCAACGTTCATCAGGATCAGCGTACCGCCAATGGCAAGCGACGAGACCAACACGCCAATGACCAGCGCGATTTGTTGTTTCGCCGGCGTGGCGCCAACCAGAAATCCGGTCTTCAAGTCCTGCGATGTGGCGCCGGCAATCGCCGCCGCGATGCAAACCACGCCGCCGATGGTTAGCGCGAGAATGGCGTAAGAGCTAGCGGTCCAGTGCGCGACCAGGAACATCGCGCATGTGGCCATCAACGTGGCGATCGTCATGCCGCTGATCGGGTTCGAGGAGTTGCCGATCAGTCCGCTGATGCGCGAGGCGACAGTCACGAACAGGAAGCCGAAGACGACAATGAAAAGCGACGCGAGCAAATTCGCGAAGATGCCTGTCTGCGCCCCCGGTACAGGCTTGAACGTCAGAAACGCCCAGATCATCAGGAGGATCAGAATCGAACCGCCGGTGACGACCTTCATCGAAAGATCGCGCTCCGTGCGGCTCGCGACGGGCATGGATTCCTGCTTCGCGCGGACGTCCTTAAGGCCGGCGCTCAACGCCGCAAAAATCGTAGGCAGCGTTTTGATCAGCGTGATCAGACCCGAGCACGCCACGGCCCCGGCACCCATGGGGCGAATGTACGTCGCCCAAAGCTGATCGGGAGACATCTGCGGGATCGGAATGGTGCTGGGGTAGAGTGCGACGTTGGGCGCGAGCGAGCCGAAGAAGCGCATCGCCGGCATCATCACGAGCCAGGAAATCACGCCTCCCGCAAACAAGAATCCCGCCACACGCGGTCCGATAATGTAGCCGACACCCAGATATTCAGAGGTAATCGTGCAGCGCATGGACGCGCCCGGCAACCATTTCGGCTGGTAGTCCGGTTGGCTAGGCCAGAGCCCCAGCGTGTTCATGCAGAAGGTGTACGCGCCGCCCAGCCCGAGGCCCCAAAAAACGCGCCCGGCAAAGGATCCGCCGCGCTCTCCGGCCACAAGCACGTCGGCGCAAGCCGTGCCCTCGGGAAAAGTGAGATTGCCGTGCTCCTTCACGATCAGCTGGCGGCGGAGCGGAATCATGAACAGCACGCCCAGCGTTCCGCCGAGCAGCGCCAGGTAGAAAATGCGCCAGTACTCTGTGTTGAGCGAGTATCCGAGGAAAATCAGGGCGGGCATGGTGAAGATGACGCCCGCGGCGGCCGATTCGCCGGCCGAGCCCGTCGTCTGCACGATGTTGTTTTCGAGAATTGTCGAGCGCCCGAACGCGCGGAGGATGCTGATGGAAAGGACGGCGATCGGGATGGAAGCGGAAACGGTCAGGCCCGCGCGCAGGCCCACATATACGGAAACCGCGCCGAATAAAATCCCGAAGAGCGAGCCCAATACAATCGCGCGAAGGCTGAATTCGCGGACGCTTTCTTCCGAGTCAACATATGGGCGGAATTCGCCCGGCGGTGCGGTCGAACTCCAGGGCTTCGTGGCCACGCTTTGCCTCCCTTGCCATATTGCCGAACGCCGGTGCGAACATACGCCGGATAGGGCGCAACAGAGCGGGCAAGTTAGCATCACGCGCGCGTACAGGCAAGGCGCAATCGGGTGGGCCGGCCTGTGTTTCGGCCAGGAACCAGGGCGTCGCATTAAACGAGGAGAGCGGTCGTGGCGAAGACATGGCGCTCCGGCAGCTTCTGATCTATGCCAAGTTACCCTTACGACTCCATCAGCCGGGTCAATTGACAGGAGGCGGCGCTTCGGGATAGCGTTGGACACACGTCACTACCTACAAACTAGGCGAAAGGCAGGCGCGGGAAGCGGTCCCGGCCGCGGAGCTGCCTGCAACAGCGAAAACGCGAGGAGGCTCGCATGAATCGAACACGCACAACCATGTATGCCGTCGCCATTCTCATCGTGGTGTTTGCGGCCTTTCCGCGCGTCTCGCGAGCGGACGACTGGCTCCCGATTCCACCTGAAGACCTTGCCCTGAAGGACAATCCGAAGCAGCCCGGCGCGGATGCGATGGTGCTCTATCGGGAGGTCAACGAGGATGCCAAACAGGCTTCCGTCAACAATTACATTCGCATCAAGATTTTTTCGCAAGTCGGCGTGAAGTCTCAGGCCGATATCGAACTCCCGTACAACAAGGTCACTGAAACGATCCAGGCGGTCCGTGGCCGTACGATTCGCCCCGACGGCAGCATCGCGGAATTCGACGGAAGGACATACGACAAGGAAATCGTGAAGGCTGGCGGGATCAAATATCTAGCGAAGACTTTCACCATGCCTGATGTGCAGCCGGGCTGCATCATCGAATACCGCTATCGGGACCAGTACGACGATAAGTTTGCATGGAGCCTTGGATGGACGGTGCAATACGATTTGTACACGCGTTTGGCACGTTTCTCAATTAAACCGGACGACTCCTCCTACTCGCCGCCGCTCTTTTCTCGCAGTTACGCCCTGCCGCCTGGCCTGGCTACTATCCAGAAGCAATCGAATCTATTTACGCTCGAAATCCACGATCTACCTGGAATCGAAGAGGAACAGCTGATGCCGCCGGTAGCGGCGCTCGAGGCGCAGGTGGAATTTTACTATCGCTCCCCGGGCGATCCGTCCAACGAGACGCCGGACCAATATTGGAAGCGAATAGGTAAGCAGTGGAACGGCGATGTGGATCATTTTGTGGACAAGAAAAAAGAGCTCGCTGCGGAAGTTTCGCAGGATGTGAGCGCCGCCGATTCTCCGGAAATAAAGCTGCGGAAACTCTACGCGCGCGTCCTTAAGATCAAGAACTTGGACATGGAGGACGAGAAATCGGAGAAGGAAACCAAGCACGAGGAGATCAAAGATAACAACAGCGCGGAAGACGTGCTCAAACATGGATACGGCCACAGCCTTGACATCAGTTTTTTGATGATAGGCCTCGCACGCGCGGCGGGATTCGAAGCCGCCGAGGTCCGAGTCGCACCGCTCACCGGAATGATTTTCATCCCGAGCAGGGAAGCAGCGTCGGATTTGAGCGCAGAACTCGTATGGATTCGCGCGGATAACAAGGAATACTACCTCGATCCCGCAGCTCGGTTCTATCCCTTTGGCGTGCTCCCCTGGTATGAAGCGGCGGCAAGTGGAATGCGCGTCAGCAAGGACGGGAGCGAAAAAATCATGACGCCCCCAGCTGCGACGGCAGATGCCACCATCGTGCGCCATGCCGACATCACAGTAGATAATGACATGGAGATTTCCGGAAAGATTCAAGTGGACTTTACCGGCCAGGAAGCTGCCACCCGCCGCTTCTACAATCGCAACGAAGATGACGCGGGTCGAAAAAAAATCCTCGGCGACGAAATCAAGGGATGGTTGACGGCCGATTCAACGTTTGAGGTTACCAGCATCACGAACTGGGACAATACGGATGATCCGCTTCACGTGGAAGGAGCGCTGAAAGTGCCGTCCCTTGCCACTGGGTCCGTGCAGCGAATGCTGATGCCTTTGGACCTGTTTCAAACAACCGAGGTCGGCTACTTCCAATCTCAGAAACGTACGAATGAAGTTGATTTTCCGTATCCGTACGAAAAGGTGGATGATCTGGTGATTCACATCCCGCTCGGATACAAGGTACAGGCCGTGCCGAATCCACAAAAAATCAGTCCCGGCCCGGTATCGTACGAAATCTCAGCCGCGCAACAATCGGATGGCGTCGAAGTGAAGCGCCAACTGATGGTCAGCGGAATACGTTACGCGAAAGAGTCTTATCCGGGCCTCCGCAATTTTTTCAGCGTGGTGAAATCGAATGACGATGCCCAGGTCATGCTGCAGGCGGGTAGGTAACGCCGGAATGATTCGGCGCATGGCTCTACTGGCGGTGGGCGCCGCTATGGCCGTGCTGTGGGCCGCTCCGCGCGCCGCGGCTGACTCGGCGCCGGATTGGCTTCGCGCAGCGGCCCGCGAGAAGCTTCCCGAGTACCCGCCCGATACCGTTGCGGTCGAACTTCTCGACGAGTTGCAAACGACCGTGCAGGATAACGGCTCGATCGATACCCGCCACCGCGTTGCGTATCGGTTGCTCCGCCCTGAAGCCAAGGACCAGTATGGCTTTGCGAGCGTGCAGTTCGACAATGAAACCAAGGTTACGTCTTTCAACGCCTGGACCATCACCATGGATGGCCACGAATTTGCGCTGAAGGACAAAGATTCGGCGGAAATAGGCCTGACGACTTACGAAGTATTCTCAGACGACAAAGCAAAGATCCAGAAGTTTACGGAGGCGAATCCAGGCAGCGTTGTCGGTTATGAATACGTCCAACGGAACCGCCCGTTTATCTTCGAGGATGATTGGACTTTTCAGGGCAGAATTCCGCTTCGTCACGGGCGCCTCATCTTGCAAATCCCGGCCGGATGGGATTTCACCGCGCGATGGTTTAATTACGCAGATCAAAAACCGCAGAATTCCGGAGGCAATCAATCTGTCTGGGAAGTGAACGACGTTGCCGCCGTGGAGACCGAGCCTGAAATGCCCCCTTGGATAGCGGTGGCCGGCTGGGTGGGTCTGAAGTATTTCCCCCGCGATCCGGCCATGCGCGCCAGAACAACCGGATCCTGGAGCGACTTGGGGCTTTGGTATGCCGGTCTCACGCAATCAAGTCGTACGGCCTCCCCGGAAATAAAGCAGAAGGTAGCCGAGCTGACGTCCGGGCTTTCGGACCCGGTCGCTAAAATGCGCGCGCTAACGGATTACATGCAGAAGAGGATTCGTTATGTCGCAATCGAATTCGGCATCGGCGGCTACCAACCTCATCCCGCGGCCGACGTGTTCACCCATCAGTACGGCGACTGCAAGGACAAGGCGACTCTTCTGAGCACGATGCTCCACGAAATCGGAATCGAGTCGTACTATGTGGTCGTGGATGCCGATCGCGGAATCGTCCGGTCGGACTATCCTTCGATGCACTTCGACCACGTGATCGTCGCAATCAGGCTGCCGGATGGCGTGGATGCATCTTCGCTTTACGCGGTTGTTAATGACCCGAAATTGGGAAGGTTGCTCTTTTTTGATCCGACCAACGAATATGTGCCTCTCGGCTATTTGCCTTGGTATCTCCAAAATAACGATGGGCTGGTGGTTACGAGCGGAGGTGGAGCGCTCGAATCGATGCCGCTCCTGCCGCCCGCGACTAATCGGTTGCTGCGAACGGCAAAGTTTAGTTTGAGTGGCGCTGGCGACCTTTCCGGGGAGGTTCACGAGGTCCAGTGGGGAGGGCCGGCGGCCCAACAACGCGAGGAGTTTCTCGAAGCTCAGCCTGCGAAGCGCGCCGAGGTCTTCGACAATTTTCTGGGTCGCTACCTAAACAACTTCACGCTGACGGGCGCCTCGCTCGGGAACCTCGATCAATATGAACTGAGCCTTGTACTCACCTACAAGTTTGTATCACCGGGATACGCGAACGCTTCGGGTGATTTGCTTTTCTTCCGGCCGCGTGTGCTGGGCGATCACTCGAGCAACCTCCTGCGCCTGTTCGCGGAACAGAAGCCGCGCAAGTACCCAATCGAGTTTAACGAGGCGACCATTCAGGACGACGTCTTCGACATCGCGCTGCCCGCGGGTTACGTGGTGGACGGGTTACCACCGCCCGTGCAGGTCGATTGCGAGTACGCGACATACCACAGCGAAACAAAAGTCGCGGACGGCGTGTTGCATTACAAGCGGAGCTTCCAAATTAATGAGGTTACGGTCCCCACCGAAAAGCTGCCCGAGATCAGGAATTTCCTGAAACAAGTCGCCGCCGACCAGAGCACGAGCGCGATTCTGCGACGCGCGACCCCCTGATCGCATCTGGCCCAATCATCCGTGGGAAAGTTGGATCAGGAACTTCAGGATTTTCCGCTGAGGCGTACGCGAACCAGGTCGCTGAGAACTTTCCCGTCCACGTTTTTTCCCTCGAGGCGCGCCCGGGCAGCCTTGACCACAGCGCCCATTTGCTTCAGCGAGTCGGCGCCCGATTCGGCGATGGCGTCCTCGACAGCGCCACGAATTTCGTTATCGCTGGGCGCGACGGGCAAATATTCCTCGATGATGGCGATTTCCTTCGTTTCCTTGTCGGCCAAATCCTTGCGGCCACCCCTCGTGAATTGATCGACCGATTCACGGCGCTGCTTGACGAGCGTCTGAAGCACCTGGAGGGATTCCAGATCGTCCAGCGCGCGCTTCTTCTCGATTTCCTTATATTTCAGCGCGCTTTTGACCATGCGCAGCACGCTCAGCCGCAGCTCATTCTTCTCCCTCATCGCCGCGGTCAAATCTTTTTCGATGCGTTCGATATAGCTCATGCTTGCGCTTCTCCCGGCGCAAAATAGTAGCACACGCGTTGCGAGCGGCGCGCGTAATTGACACGCGAGCGTGCGCCCGATACCCTTGTGGCCCATGAAAATTATCGTTGCGGACAAAATCAGCGAGCGCGGGATCGCGCTTCTTCGTGAAACAGGATGGGACGTGCTCCTGCCGGCGGCCGCGGCGCTTCCGAGCGAGCTCGCGGACGCCGATGCGTTGATTATTCGCAGCGCGACGAAGGCGACCGCCGCGCTGCTCGAAAAAGCGTCGAAGCTTCGCGTGATCGGCAGGGCGGGCGTGGGAGTGGACAACGTGGACGTGGAAGCCGCCACGAAACGCGGCGTTCTGGTGATGAACACACCGGGCGGAAACGCCGTCAGCGTTGCCGAGCACACCATTGCGCTGATGCTGGGCCTGGCGCGCGCCGTGCCGCAGGCCAATGCCTCGATTCAGGCAGGCCGCTGGGAGAAATCCGCGTTTTCGGGCACGGAGATGCGCGGAAAAACGCTGGGACTGGTGGGCCTGGGCCGCGTGGGCACCGAAGTCGCGCGGCGGGCTCGCGGACTCGAGATGAAAGTGGTCGCGTACGATCCGTTCGTGACGCCGGCAGCCGCGCGTGAAGTAGAAGTTGAGTTGCTTCCGCTGGATGAGGTTCTGCGCCAGTCGGATGTGGTTTCGCTGCATACATCGCTGAGCGGCTCGACCGAGAAGATGATTGATGCGACGGCGATCGCAAAGATGAAGAAGGGCGCCCGCCTGATCAATTGCGCGCGCGGCGAGTTAATTGACGAAGCCGCTCTCGCCGAAGCGCTGCGCTCGGGCCAGCTTGCCGGAGCGGCTGTGGACACATTCGCGACCGAGCCGCCGAAGAATTCTCCGCTCGTGGGTTTGCCAAATCTGATTGCGACGCCGCACATCGCCGGCTCCACGGCCGAAGCGCAGGAAGAAGTGGGCACGGCTATCGCGCTGCAGGTCCGCGATTATCTCGCCGAAGGAATCATTCGCAACGCCGTGAACATGCCGGCGCTCTCGCCGGACCAGTATCAGAGGCTGCGGCCCTACATGGCGTTGGGAGAGCGGCTGGGAGCGTTCGTGGCGCAGGCGGCGCCCCCGCGAAGCTTCAACCGCATTCGCATTCGGTACGCTGGTGAACCCGCGGAGCTGGGTACGCACATGATTCGCAGCGCCGTATTGGTCGGCGTCCTGAATGCCGTGGTTGATGACCAGGTGAATCTCGTGAATGCTCCTGCAGAGGCCGCAGCGCGAGGCATGCAAGTGGAAGAAACGACCCGGCGGCGCGAGCGCGGTTTCCCCAATACAATCGAAGTCGGAGTTCAGGACAGCGGCCACGAGTTCACTCTCGAGGGAACGGTTGGGCAGGATGGATCGCCCCGCATCGTTTCGCTGGATGGCATGGTCCTGGAAGCACCGCTGGAGGGCACGATGCTGCTCACGCGGAATGTTGACGTGCCGGGCGTGATCGGGAGAATCGGAACCGAGCTCGGCGCGCTCGGCGTGAATGTTGCAACGTTTGCTCTTGGCCGGCGCGCACCCGGCGGAGGCGGCGAGGCCCTGGCGCTGGTCGGCCTCGACGGCACCGTGGACGCGTCCGTGGTGCAGCACATTCGCGCACTGCCGTCCGTCACCGACGTGCGCCTCGTACGGCTTCCCGCTGCGCCGCAGGCTAACGCCGCACCTCGATAACGGATGAACGCGGCCTCAGATTTGCCCCCGGCCGCCGTCCACGTCAATTTCCACACCGGTGATATACGAAGCGTCCGAGGACGCCAGGAAAGCGACGGTTCCCGCGACTTCCTCCGAAGTTCCGATGCGTCGCATGGGAACACTGGCGATGAGGCTTTTCGTGATCTCGTCCAAAGCTTCCTTCGGCATTCCCGTGCGGCTCAAAATCGGCGTGGCAATCGGACCTGGTGCCACGGCGTTCACTCGAATTTTGCGGCCTACCAACTCCAACGCCATTGACCGCGTGAAGGAACGCATCGCCGCTTTTGTGGCGGCATAGACGCTGCCATTCGCAATGCCTTCGTGGCTGACAACGCTCGTGTTGAGAATGATCGAGGCGCCGTCATTCAAAAAAGGCAGTGCCTTCTGAATCGTGAAGTATGCGCCCTTGGCGTTTGTATCGAACTGCTCGTCGTAAATCTGCTCCGTCGTCGCTTCCAGTGGAGCAAATTTTCCGATGCCGGCGTTGGCGAACAGAATGTCGATTTTTCCGAACTTCTTAGTGACCGCGGCATAGAACTTATCAATCTCGGGAAGTTTTGAGACGTCGGATTGGACCGCGAGCACATCCTTGCCGAGGAGCGCCACGGCCTCGTCGAGAGTTTTCTGACTGCGCCCGGAAATCGCCACGCGCGCGCCTTCATCCTGAAGCCGCTTCGCGGACGCCAACCCGATTCCGCTGTTGCCGCCGGTAACCACTGCTACTTTTCCTTCCAGTCTCTTCATTCCCGCCTCCGCCCCAAATGGGCTTTGAATTTGCGCCGCGTTGCCGACAATTGCGATCTTGCTGTCCATGCTTAGATGATGGCGCGAGTGGCTGGATGCAGCTCATTTTGGCGGCGGAATCCGCGCGGATGTCGATCCTTGTCGGGTCGGCGCTTTGCAGGAATATGCGCGAGCGGCTACAATGCAATTGTGAGCATCTGAGATCGAGAATCGCCCCTGGAAGCATCGAAGCCAATACACATGGACGTTGAAAAGGTCATAGACAATGTCGTAGCGCGCTTCATCGGGACGAAGCACGAGCGCGACGTCAAGCGGATTCAGCCGCTCGTCGAGGCGGTAAACGCGCTCGAACCGGAAATGAAGCAGCTATCCGACGAAGAGCTGGGCGCACGCACCCTCGCGCTGAAAGCCGAGGTGCAGGCGCGCCTCGAGGGCGTCGAGTGGGACGCCCCCGACTATAAACAGAAGCTTCAGGAGGCGCTCGAGCCGGCCGTCGTGCCTGCATTCGCGACGGCGCGAGAGGCGGGACGCCGCACGCTGGGCATGCGGCACTTCGACGTGCAGCTGATCGGCGGAATCGTGCTGCACCAGGGCAAAATCGCGGAGATGAAGACGGGCGAGGGCAAGACGCTGGTCGCCACGCTGGGCGCGTATCTGAATTCGCTGACCGGCAAGGGCGTGCACATCGTGACGGTGAACGATTATCTGGCCCGCCGCGACGCCGAATGGATGGGCCCGATCTTCAAGATGCTGGGATTGACGGTCGGAGTGATCGTGCACGACCTGGACGACGCGCAACGCCGCGCCGCCTACGCCGCCGACATCACCTACGGCACGAACAACGAATTCGGATTCGACTATCTGCGCGACAACATGAAATACGATCTGAAGGATTGCGTTCAGCGCGGCCACCAGTTTGCGATCGTGGACGAAGTGGACTCGATCCTGATTGACGAGGCGCGCACCCCGCTGATCATTTCCGGACCCGCCGAGGAATCCACCGACAAGTACTACCGCATTGACAAGATGATTCCGAAGCTGATCCGTGATATCGATTACACGCTCGATGAAAAATTGCGCACCGCCACTCTGACCGAAGAGGGCGTGGCAAAGTGCGAGCGCCTGCTGAACCTGGGCAATCTCTACGATCCGGCGAACATGGAGATCATCCATCACGTTTATCAGGGGTTGCGCGCACACACGCTATTCGAAAAGGACGTGGACTACGTCGTGAAAGACGGCGAAATCGTGATCGTGGATGAATTCACCGGACGGCAAATGCCCGGCCGGCGGTGGTCCGACGGGTTGCATCAGGCAATCGAAGCGAAGGAGGCCGTGAAAATCGAGCGAGAAAATCAGACTCTCGCCACGATCACGTTCCAGAACTATTTCCGGATGTACAAGAAACTTTCGGGCATGACCGGCACGGCCGAAACCGAGGCGCCGGAGTTTGACAAGATTTACAAACTCGAAGTGGTCGCCATCCCGACGAACAAGAACCTGATCCGCATCGAGAATTCGGATGTGGTTTACCGCACCGAGAAGGAAAAATACGAAGCGGCCGTGAACGGAATTATCCAAGAGGATGGCACGCGTGCGGGCGGTATCCGGCAATATCGCGAAAGCGGCCAGCCGGTGCTGGTCGGCAGCATCTCGATCGAGAAATCGGAAAAAATCGCAGAGCTCCTGAAGAAATTCAACATTCCGCACCAGGTTTTGAACGCCAAGCAGCACGAGCGCGAAGCCAAGGTAATCGCGCAGGCCGGGCGCAAGGGCGCAGTGACGGTTTCGACGAACATGGCCGGCCGCGGAACCGACATTTTGCTCGGCGGCAACCCCGAAGCCATGACGCGCGAGTACTGCCTGAAGGAAAAACTGGCGATACCGTATTTGCCTGCGGGACCGGTGATCGGCGCAGCGCCCGGAACCGAAACTCCCGCGCAGGCCGATGCCGCCGAGGCGGGCGTTTCAGGAAACGGCGCAGGGAACGCGGCGATGGTGCTCTTTCAGCAGGAAGGAAATATTTTCCAGGTGCCGCTCGATCAATGGAAGCCTCTCTACGATCAATTTGCCGCGCAGTGCAAGGCGGAACATGACGAGGTCGTGGCCATGGGCGGCCTGCATATCCTTGGCACCGAACGCCACGAGGCGCGGCGCATTGACAATCAACTCCGCGGACGCGCGGGACGCCAGGGCGATCCCGGCTCGTCTCGATTTTTCCTTTCGCTGGAGGACGATCTGCTGCGGATTTTCGGCGGCGAGCGCATGCAATCCATCATGTTCCGGTTGGGGATGACCGAAGGCGTGCCCATCGAATCGCGGCTGATCAGCAAGCGCATCGAGAACGCGCAGAAGGCGGTCGAGGCGCAGAACTTCGAGGCCCGCAAACACCTGCTGGAATACGACGATGTGATGAACAAGCAGCGGGAGACGATCTATTCGCTGCGCCGCTCGTTCCTGGAAGGCCGCGATCAAAAGGAATTCGTACTCGAACGCGCCGAAGCCATTCTGAATGAGCTTGTCGGGACTTATTGCCCGCGCGAGCAGCATCCAGACCAGTGGAACGTGACCCAATTTGCGAACGAGCTGCTGAACCAGTTTGGCCTGGACCCGAAAGCGGCCGGTGTTGACGTGGTCGAACTCGGTCACGACGCGCTCGCCGAGACGCTGCTTGAAAAGGCGCGGGCGCGCTACGAAGAGAAGGAGACCCTCTTCAGCGCGGCCACGCTGCGATGGCTCGAACGGCACATCCTGCTCGATATCGTGGATGCCCAGTGGAAGGACCACTTGCTCACGCTCGACCACCTCAAGGAGGGCATCGGGCTGCGCGGCTATGGGCAGAAGGATCCCCTGGTTGAGTTCAAGAAAGAGGCCTTTACCCTGTTCGACGAGCTGATGAACCGGATTGACACCGAGGCGGTCCGGTTCCTGTTCCTGATGCAGCCCGCCAAGCCCCAGGACGAGGCCAAACAGATCGAGCAGCGCCAGCGGCGCCAGCAGCAGAATCTACAGTTCCAGGCAGGGCCAGCTCAGGCTGAGGCCCCCAAACCCGTCCGGTCGGGCGCCAAAGTCGGGCGGAACGACCCCTGTCCTTGCGGCTCCGGCAAGAAGTACAAGAAGTGCCACGGCACGGCGGCCTGAGCCCCTTCGAACCGATTCCCACTATCCAGTTCCACTAGATTTTGTGCTGCGTGCCACACCGTAGGTCTTTTGTAAACAATAACTTACATCGTTTATGGAACGGGCACACGCTTCCCGATCCCGCCTTGTTGCCACCTTCCTGGAATGGTACAACGAGGTCGGGGGCAATTGGGCGGGCTGAGCTAGCACTATTAGATCGTGGCCAGAGTCACCTCCCTCTCGTGCCGGAATCGGGCGCGAAAAATACAAATACCAGGAGCTATAAATGAAAAGGTTGGCATTGTTTTGTGGGGCTATGTTGCTGTTCGCAGGAATCGCGTCCGCCCAGGATTCGCCCAGGGCGGAAGTCTTCGGTGGTTATTCGTTCGTGCATGCCACCAATGATGCGGGATCAGCAAACTTCAATGGCGGCACCGGCTCGTTGGCGTACAACCTGGCCCCGTGGCTGGGGGCTGTCGGAGACGTCGGAGGATATCACTGGAGCCAGGATGGTGCGGACGCGACCTTGGTCACTTACCTGTTCGGTCCCAAGGTTTCAATGCGCCGCGGCCCGGTCACTCCATTCGCACAGGCCCTCTTCGGCGGAGCACACCTCTCCGGCGGCGGCATTTCTTCCAATGGGTTTGCGATGACGCTTGGCGGCGGCGTGGACTGGAATGCCACACCCCACATCGCTATTCGGTTGGTTCAAGCCGAGTACTTGATGACGAGGTTTAGCGAAATCGACGGTAACAACCAACAGAACAACGCTCGCATTTCCACGGGCGTGGTTTTCCGCTGGTAATCGCCGAAGGTTAGAGTTGTAATTTCTGGGGCCGGCGGGAAACTGCCGGCTCTTTTTTTGAGGCGAGGTTTTCTTTTAATTGCCGACCACAAACATGTGCCCGTCATTCTGCGTGTAAAGCTTCCCATCCGGACCGATCGAGAGCGGCGTATAGGCCGAGCCCACGGCCAAATTCAAGAAGAGGTTTGCCGTAGGCGTGGTGAAGACCCCCGTATTGCCCTGCGGGAGCACATAGAGATTGCCGTCCTCGCTGGTCACGTACACGTTCCCGTTCACATCCACCGCGGGCATGTTGATGCACCATTCAAAGCCATTCGGATTCGTAGTCGTGCATGAGACCGTGCCATTTGCATTGCGGGAGCAGCTCTGTGTATTCGTGCTCTGGAACTGCCATTCGATACCGAGATTCGGGTCGAGCTGCGTGATGTAATAGGGCCCCTGAGGCAGCGTCTGGCAGATCGGGTTATCGAGATTGCAGTAGAGCCCCGTATCGTAGTGATTGTCCTTGAGGACGATCGAATACGTCCCGCCGTGAGAATAGACGGCCGGGGTCGAATCCCATCCAAAGTCGTAGGCGCCACTGAAGGTCCCCGTCGAGTCAAATTTAAACATGTGTCCGCGAAAGCCGTTGTAGTTCGTGATGGCTCCGAAAATCACCGAGCCGTCGGGCAGCGCCGTCGGAGAGGACGATGCTTGGTCAATAATGACGCCGGAGCCGGGCGCGTTCGTCGTGGGATCAACGCCCGGGTTCGCACCCACACGGCAAGCGTTGGGGGTGCTGTTCGTCGGACCGATCGGCACAATGGTCCCGCAGCCATCGGTCAGCAGGTGCTGCAACGGCGCTACCCATTTTGCGCCGGAAAAATCGGATTTCACGGCGATCAGGTAAGTTTGCATGCTATCGAAGTGAGCGCGGCTCGCCGTGAAGATCGTCCCGTCGGCCGCCACGGCTGGCGCAATGTTCAGTCCCGGCCGCTGCGATCCACAGGCTACGGTCGCTGGAACCGCAGTGGGGGATGGCGGCCACGGCAGCGTTCCGGCGCTAGAGAATTGTCCGGGACAAGTGGTCGCGCTGCCGGCGGGCGCGCCCGGAATAAGCGACGCGAAAGAAAGGACGCTTGTCGCGCCGGCCGAAGTGATTCTTACGAGCCACGCCCCCTGGACGTCATTCTGCCATGGATCTCCTGTGGTCGGATCGGCCAATTCGATCGCGTTGTAGTAGACGTTGCCGGCTGAATCGGCCGTGAGCGGTCCCGCGACATACGTATCAGCCGCGGTGATATTCATTCCGGAGAATGGGTTAATCGCCGCCGACGTGCCATCCGCTTGATTGACCTTCCAGACTGTGCCGCCCGCGCCCGGCACGTAGATAAATCCGTTTGCGTCCACGGGATGAAATACCGGCTCCCACCCCTGCAGCCCGGAACCGTTCGGCTCCGGCTTCCAGTCGCTGGCAAACGTCCACAGGGGCACAAGGTTTCCGTCCAGCCAGCTGAATCGCACCTCGTTCCATTGTTCGGATGACCAGGTATTCGGCCCGCAGGCTGCGCCGTTCGCCCACGCGCCCGCCGGACTGCAGGATTTGTAGGTTCCGGTCTTCGTCATCATATAGACGTCGTTGCCGTCGGTAAGCGGCGCCTGGTAGTGAACCGTTAAATCTCCATCCCCGCCGGAACCGGCATTTTCGGCTTGCTCTTGAGCGACGAACGGGTCGTAAACGATGTTCGCAAGCTGATTCGTCGCGCCCTGTGCGGCGACGCTGACCATTCCAGCGTGCTGCGGGTCCGCACCCCACTGCGCCCAGAATGGGGCGTTCGCCGGTGCAGTCACGACATCAAACGTGACGGTGATTGTGGCCGGAGGTACTTGCGCGCCGCTCGCCGCGACAGTGACGTGACCTGTATAAGCGCCCACCGCGAGATTCCCCGGGGCAACCGACACGCTCAGCGATTGAGGTGCCGTTCCACTTCCGGGCGTGACGACAAGCCATGGCGAGTCGCTCGTGGCCGCAAACGAGAGCGTGCCCGCGCCCGTGTTGGTTACGTTTACAGGAGCGAGCACGGGGGTGTAGGCGATGCCGAAATTAGCGGCGAAGGAGAGCGTTGTTTGCGAGAGTTGGATGATCGGCGTTCCGCCCTGGCCGGAACCTCCTCCGCATCCCGCAAATCCGAAGCAGGACGTCAACAGCACGATTGCGCCGAACCGATTCATCGCCCCTCTTTCCCGGACTGTACGCGCATGTTGTCACCGCGAGCTCGCCAAAATGCAAATGGATTGTAACCAAAATTCCGATGGTTCCGGCGCCAATCTCGCCGTGGATACTTCCGCGCTTGCAGAAAAGTTATGGTAGTCTCTGTCGCACGGGCCTCGGAAAAAATCCATTTTGGGTGATTGAGATTGGCTATGAACACCGCTGCCGCTGGAAGGTGCCGAAGGTCCGGGTGTCCGAATTCGATTCCGTCGGCTCTCGCGAACGAGCAACTCTGCCTCGAACATTTTCTGGACGACGCATTTCTTCGCACGGACCAAACTTTCGGCCGCTGCCGCGAGGGGTGCGCGATGAATCCCGCGGATGTCGAATGGCTCCTCTCTGACGCGCTCGCGATCGTCAAAAACCTCGAGGAGAAGGCGAGCGATCCCCAGCCGCAGGACCGGGACCGAATGCTCGAATTGCTGCTGAAGCTCGCCAACCTTCATGAGTATGTGGCGCACCATTCCATACGCCTGGACAAGCTCGCATAGTCCGGCCGCACCCAGCGGTTACCGCATGCGAAAGTGACAATACCCCGGACGCTCCGTAATCTTGCATTTCGCTAACCGCCCATTCAATCTGAAGGTGCCTTTCGAGGCGCCCCAGCGTGACGGACGAAAAAAAAGCCGATCCTTTCAAGCCCCAGCAGCCCAGCATTCCGGGCGTGTTGCCGAGCGAGGGAAAAGCCAAGCCCGAGCCGCCCGCTTCGCTCGAACATTCTGTCGTGCCGGAGCAAAAGGCGCCGCCTCCCGTCAAGTTGATCGCGATTGCGGCGGTGGGGGCGCTCATCATCCTAGTAGGGCTCGTGTATTGGAGCAGGAGCTCGACTCCGAAACCCACGGTGGCATCCGCTGATTCGACTACGACGGCGGCTCCCGCTGCGCCTGCCCCTGCGCCCAAGAGCGCGCCAAGCCCACTCATCGGTCCCGGACCCGTCGCGACGACGCAGGAGCTGGCGAAAACCTGGTCCGCGAAGCGTTTCCTCTTTCGCAATTCGATCACGGGTCAGCCCCAGCCGGCCATGGTGGTGCGCTTGCCGCGCGGCGAATATTGGGGGTTCTCGCTGGTTGAGCCGTTCGGCAGATGTGAGCTGGAATATGTCACGGACCTCGACAAATTGAAGACCGATTACGGATACCGCGCCGATCATCCGATGGTTGGCGACCCCTGCAACCACACGGTCTACGATTTGCTGCGTTACGGCGGCGGGGCGTCGAACGATGATCTCGTTCGCGGCGTGATCGTTCAAGGATCCGGCATCCGGCCGCCGATGGCGATTGAGATTCGCGCGGACGGCAAAGACGTTGTTGCCGTGCGCGAAGAATAGAGCTCGCTCAAGCACAAAACGCCGTTCCCTCTGCTCGTCATCCTGTGATTGATTCACACCGTGGAGTAATCCAGAAGAAAAAACACGAACGCCACTGTGCCGGTTTCAGCTAAACGGAACGGTGGCGCTCGTGCAGTATTTTGCCTTCGGGTTAGTCGGTTAACTGCTCGACCGATCGGGCCACCATTACCGGCGTGCCGGTGGCCGGATCGATGAGGATGAATCCGACCACGCGAAGCGGGATCGCCTGCATCCCCGTCAACGCCGAGAGCCCGCTGAGATTGATGAAGTTGGTGCTGTTTGTGGTCAGAACGGTCAGCGGCTGCGGCAACAAAACTCCGGCTGTCCATTGATCGCTCAGCTCGAAGCTTCCGGAATTGCCGGATTGCACGACCGTCTGACCGGTAACCAACGAACCCGCCTGTCCCTGACGTCGCAGCACGACGCGATGGACCGTAAGGGTTGCAACACCGTTCGTGGTTACGAGTTTTCCTCCGACGCCAACGGACTGTCCTGCAGCCAGCGCGGAGTTGTTAAATAGCAGGGTGGTGATCGGATTCGCGATATTTGCGATCCTGTACTGTTCGCTGCCGTTCAACGCCAGCGTTTCAATCTGGCCGTCCTCGACACCGGTAATATCCGGCAGCTCGGCGCGAACGTACAAATCCGCTGCTGTCGCGGGTCCGGTAGGCGGACGAATGCTGGTAAACAACCCGGCGAGGTAGAAACCGTCGTTCGACACGACCTCGAGTTCTGAGGCATCGATATCGTGCGTGACGGGATCGATGGTGCCCGAAACTTCAACAATCGTGTTCGTGGTGAACGAGCTGATCGGATCGCTCGGATCGTCGAGGATCGTATTGGCATTCGTCTGGACGGTCCACTGACGGCCTTTCGGTCCCTGTATCACGAAGCTGGTGCCGGTCGTGGTGCCGACCACGCCACCGTAGAAGTCGTCGATCGCGACATTCGCGTCATCTGCGGCGAGCAATTGCATATGGAAGACCGGATTGATTGCGCCGGTTACCTGGCCGTTCATGTCGGTCACAAGCGACTGCCGCAGGTCGAACTCCATGCGCAGGCCGACGAGCTGGGCATCGCTCATCACAAAGGGAGTCGCAAACGTGACGGGCACGCTCGATTCCGAGAGCGTACCGTCCATCGTGTTAATCGTCGGAGGATTCTGAGTTGTGTCAATAAAGCTGATGACCGGACTTGAGATCGTAACCGTCGCGGACGAATAGGTTCCCGTCGGAACGGCGCTGAGATCCAGAAGCTGGTGCAAGCCGCTCAATTGCGCGAAGTCAACCACTTGCGGCGCGCTCAAAACCGAAACGTTGGTCGTGCCATTATTCAACGTCACGCCCGTAACCATGATCTGGCAGGAGATCACGCTCGGCAATGGCGCATCGGTGCCGATCGTGAAAACCGAAGCCTGGCCCGTAGGTCCAGGATTGGAAGCTGGAGTTGATCCGCTGCAACTGCAAAGACCCAGCACAGCCAGAAGCACAAAAAACACACCCGTAGCTTTAGGATTCCCCATGATTATTCTCCTTCACCCTATGGATGACTGCTGTAGCCGAATACGCTATTTCGGCTGCTGAAGGTCAAACCCGCAGCATGCAAAAAAGTTGTGCCAATTTCTCGCCGTAAACCGGATTTTCCGGAGCCACGAGGCCGGGATTGGACGGCATTTAGACGCCTGGTCGCATCGTAGTAAAGTGAACCGCGCGACCCTGAAAGGTTTCGCTGACTGGTAAGCGCCCGGGGCCGGCGAGAAACAAGAAGGAGAAAGCAAAATGCGCGAGAGATCGATCCTCTCGGTCACGATGTTGGCCATCGCGTTGGTAATCGGATGTTCCAGCAAGGCGAATGATGCGGCGCTCGTCACCAGCATCCAATCGCAAATGTTTTCTGATCAGCAGCTCAGGGGCGCGAGCCTGCAGGTAACGTCCGACCACGGACAAGTGACGCTGAACGGGACCGTGCCCAACGACGAAGCGCGCCTCGACGCATTCAAAATCGCGACGCAGACCCCCGGCGTGAACAAAGTGAACGATCAAATGACCATCGAAATCCCGGCGGCGCCGCAGGCGGAGATAGTCGCGCCTCCCGTGAAGAAACATGATCGCGCTGCACTGAAAGCAGGCGCGGATAAGAAAAAGAAAAAACATCAACCTATCCCGGACGATGCAGAGTCGGCTTACAACGCCCCGCAGGATGACCCGCCGCCCGCAGAGGCCCCTGTTGCGACGCCCGCACCGCGACCAGATCCGGTGCCAACTCCTGCTCCGGTCCCCGCACCGCCGCCACCACTGCAACCCGTACCGGTGTTGGTTGCCGCGGATACCACTCTGGCGATCCGCATGATTGACGGCATTGATTCGTCGGTGAACCACGCGGGCGAAATATTCCATGCCGCGCTCGACGCGCCCATCGTCGTCAACGATGAAGTGCTCGTTCCGAAAGGCGCGGATGTATATGTGCGGCTGGCGTCTGCCAGCTCCGCCGGAAGATACAGCGGCAAGAGCGAACTCCATCTCGAACTCGTGAAGCTCGAGCTCCGCGGACAATCCTATCCGCTGGTCAGCAGCACGTATTCACTGGCCGGCAGCTCGCAAGGCAAAGGCACGGCCGAGAAAGTCGGCGGCGGAGCCGTGATCGGCGCGATCATCGGCGCGATTGCCGGCGGCGGAAGAGGCGCGGCCATCGGAGCCGGAGTCGGAGGCGCCGGCGGCGGTATTTACCAAGGCGCGACGGGCGGCAAGCAGGTAAAAATCCCGTCGGAGACGAAATTGAATTTCCAGCTCGGCCAACCTGTGACGATCAACGCCATGCCGCGATCCGCCCCATCGGCGGAGTAGGCGGCAGAGCGAAAAGTATTCGCCGCGAACCCGAAGAGAACATCCATCCTCTTCCCGCTCTATTTTCCCCCGCCATCCGCGCGCCGCAAGATTGAACTGGTTGGCTTATCCGGCGAATGCTACGCTTACGCCGCTTGGTCAGCGGTCAGTGCGGAAACTCTTTGTTCTCTCCCCGTTTGGCCCAGGAATGTTATTTTAGCCATGGATAATGATGGCTCGCGCGGATCGGACCGCACGGGCCGGGGGCTTGGCGCATGAGATTTTTTGGCTTTCTGCTTTTATTGGCGGGCTGGGTGATCGTCCTGACCGCTCTTGCCCTGATGGCGGCTGATGCGCCGCGAATCGCTTTCGTGCTGGCCGGCGTTGGCGTGGAAATTGTGGGACTTGTGCTCGTGATCCGTGCGCATCCGCTTCGGCGAGGTGCACACGAGTGATCCCCGCTCCCACTGTCGGTATTTCGTACCCGGCGACGCTGCTTTGCCTCGTATTCATTTTTCTGGTGCCGTGCGCGGCCGCCGGGCTCGCGCTGATCAGCACCGGTCTCGGGCGTTCGCGCAGCGCGGCGCATTCGATGATGTCTTCGATGTGCGTGCTTGCAGTGGCGGCCCTGGCGTATTTTGTGTGCGGCTTCGCGTGGCAGGGATTCGCCGGAGGCCCCGCGCACGTTGCGTTGGTTGGCGGCAAGGAGTGGAGCTGGATCGCCTTCGGCGAATTTTTCCTGCGCCATCAGGCGCTCGATGGATCGCCCGCATCGCTTGCGGCGTTGCTCGGAATTTTTAGCGTCGGATTGGCCGCGCTCATTCCCCTGGGCAGCGGAGCCGACCGCTGGCGGCTGGGCGCGTGCTGCGCTTCGACTGCCGTGCTAGCCGGATGGACGTATCCGCTGTTCGCGCACTGGGTGTGGGGCGGCGGATGGCTGGCGGAGCTCGGGACCAATTACGGGCTGGGCCGAGGATTTGTGGATACCGGGGGCGCCGGAACGATTCAGGCTGTAGGCGGATTGACCGCTCTCTCCATCGCGTGGATTCTGGGCGCGCGTCACGGCAAATACACGCATGAAGGATTGCCGACCGCGATTCCGGGGCACAACGGCGTGCTGGTAATGCTCGGCTGCATGCTCGCGTTGATTGGCTGGCTGGGATTGAACTCCGCCGGCGCAATCCTCTATAACGGCGCGGAGCCGGGCCAGACCGTGCAAGTGGCGATCAACACAATTCTGTCGGCGGCTGTTGCTGCGTTGACAGCTGCAGTGATTACCCACGCGCGCTTCGGCAAACCGGACGCATCGCTGACGGCGAACGGTTGGATCGGCGGCCTTGCGGCGAGCAGCGGCGCTTGCGCATTTGTCAGCCCGGCTATGGCCGCGATGATCGGATTGTTGGCGGGAGCGCTCGTCACGTTCTCGGTGGAATGGTTCGAGCTGCATATGTCGGTGGACGATCCCGGAGGTTCGATTTCAGCGCACGCGATGGGCGGGCTGTGGGGCGTGCTTTCGGTGGGGTTGTTCGCGAGAATCCCGGCGATGGGCGACGCCGGGATGCACGAAAGCGGCGACACCGGACAGTGGCTCGCGCAACTGGTGGGCATTGCGACGTTGATTGGTTTCGTCCTGCCAATGACCTACGGGCTGAATTGGCTCCTGGATCGCATGTACACGCAACGCGTGGCCGCCGAGGGCGAACGGCAAGGCATGGACCTTTACGAATTGGGCGCGGGCGCATATCCGGATTTCATCGTCCACAACGACGAATTCACGGAGAGATGACGCCGGGAAGCCGCCGCACCCTTCGATTGGAGTTGCGGAAGCTTGCGAACGCAATCAGGTTACAATCGAAGCATTCGGGTACTATATAGGCAGCGCGACGCGCGAACTGTAACCGCCTCTAAGTTTTCGCCGTCCAAGAAGCATCCGGCTCTGGGCCCGGTGGGGATCAACCAATGAATAGACGCAAGTTGCTGTCGCTGCTGGGAATGTCTCCGGTGCTGCTAACCGGCAATCCTGCACAAGCGGGTCAAACCAAACATGCTGCCGCTCCGGCTGCCGACCCAGGCGCGGTCAAAATCACGACCGTCAATCCGAAAGGCACTCCGCCGTCCATTCAACTGATTCCGATGGCTCCTCGCCTCGACTCGCTCGATGGCAAAACCGTGTATCTCGTGGACACGGGATTCCACGGTTCGGACGCCCTCTTGCATCAGGTCGAGCTGTGGTTCAACAGGAACATGCCGAGCGTCACCCTGGTCTTCAAGCGCAAAGCCGGTCCCTACGCGCAAGACGATCCGCCCCTTTGGAAGGAAATCAAGGAAAAGGGCAACGCGGTCATCATGGCCACGGGCCATTGAAGCACGTGCACCCCAGCGACCGTCGGTCACTGCATAACAACTGAAAAGATGGGCATCCCCAGCGTTCCCCTGGTTACCAAGGCGTTCAAGGATCTCGCGATCCTCAACGCGGGCAAACGGGGAATGCCGCTTGAGCGCATCTGCTTCACGCCGCATCCCGTGTGGGGCAAGACTCCCGAAGAATTACGTGTGTACGTGGATGGTCCGGACCCGATCACCGGAAAGCCGCTGATGAAGGAAGTGGTGGATGGGCTGACCGTGCCGCTCAGCGCGGACGAAAAGAAGACGGGAATCGTTTCCGTCTCCGTGGGGCCTCCGACCTTTACGGACACCGCCGAGAATTTGCAGGAATTTTACCTCAACAACGGCTACACGGATTTTCTCCCGATCGTCCTGCCTACCCAGGAAAAAGTGGATGCGATGCTGAAGGGCTCGAGCCACCATCCCGACGAGGTCATCGGCAAAATGGCGGCGGGCGCGTATCCACCATGGACCTACACGGTCCGGCAGGTGGCTGCAAGCGCGGTGATGGCGGGATGCAGGCCCGAATATTTCCCGATTTTGCTCGCGATCGCCTCCACGGGAATCGCTTCGCTTTTCAGCTCGACGAATTCGTTCGCGTTTTCGATGATCATCAATGGTCCGATCCGCGACAAGCTCGAATTTAACTATGGGATCGGGGCCCTGGGGCCGTTCGCGCAGGCCAATGCCACGATTGGGCGCGCCTGGACGATCATGTCGAAGAATCTTGGAAACGGCGGAATTCCCGGCGACACGTATCTGGGTTCGGTGGGCAACAACCTGAACTACAACAACGTGGTGATTGCCGAGAACGAAGAGGCAAGCCCGTGGGATCCATTCCACGTCCAAAGAGGCTTCAAGAAGGAAGAGAACGTCGTCAGTTTGTTCCGCGGGCTGGGCGTGGTTCCCGGACAGGTAGCTCGGGGCAGCAGCGTCAACACCAGCCCGATGTTTGATGCCCAGCTGAGCGACCTCTTCAGCACGTTCACGGGATTCTTCGGCGCGTTGGTGATTGCCGACCCGTTGGTAGCCGTGCGCTTGAAGGAACAGGGCTACGACACGAAAGAAAAGCTAATTGATTGGCTATACAAGAATACGACTCAGACCGTGAAGGATTACAAAGGCCGGAACTACTCCTATCTGTTCGAGTACCCGCAGGCGTTGCAGGGCGTCGAACCCTTCGCGACCTGGTACAAACTTCCCGACGATGCCGTGATCCCGCATTTCCCGAGGGCGAGCAGCTTCAACGTTGTGGTCACGGGCGGACAGACGAACGCTTACCCGCAAGCCGCGAATATGAGTTACGGGGTCAGCGTCTCGATTGACAAGTGGATGTGACAACCCGATAAGGATTGTCATCCCGAGGGAATCCGCCGAAGGCGGTTGACCGAGAGATCTGCTGTCAACGACCGGATCGGAAGTATCGGCCACTGTTTTGAGGTGAACCGTGAATAGACGAAAGCTCCTGTCCCTGCTGGGAATGTCTCCGGCGCTCCTCGCCGGCGCTCAAATGGAAGCGCAGCAGCCCAAGGCCGCGAAATCCGGCAAAGTCGCCGCCGCGGAAAACGCCCAGTTCGAAGCGCTGAATCCGAAGGGCTCGCCGCCCCCCGTCAAGCTGATTCCGATGGCGCCCCGCCTCGACAGCGTTCACGGCAAGACAATCTATCTGGTTGACACCGGATTCATGAGCGGAGGCGTGCTCCTGCAGCAGATGCAGATCTGGTTCAACAAGAACTATCCCGACGTCACCGTTGTATTCCGCAAAAAAGCGGGATCCTACATGGAAGACGACCCGCCGCTGTGGAAGGAAATCAAGGAAAAGGGCAACGCGGCGATCATGGCCATCGGCCATTGAAGCAGCTGCACACCAGCGACCGTCGGTCACTGCATAACAATGGAGAAGTTGGGGATTCCCTCCGTCCCCATGGCGACGAAGTCGTTCGCCGATCTGGCGAAATCAAATGCCTCGAAGCGAGGCATGCCGCACATTCGCGCGTGTTTCACGCCGCACCCTGTTTGGGGCAAGACCGCCGAACAGTTGATGGCGTACGTCGAAGGAAACGATCCCGTCTCCGGCAAGCCGCTGATGCAGGAAATCATCGACGGGCTGACGGTGCCCCTCATCGCCGAAGACACAAAAACCGGGATGATGGACGTCAACGTCGGCCCGCCGGTCTACGGCCCCGACACGCTTGATAATCTGCAAATACATTTTCTCAACAATGGGATGACGGACTTCCTTCCCATCATCATTCCCACGCCGGAAAAAGTGGACGCGATGCTCAAAGGCTCGAGCCACCATCCCGACGAAGTGGTCGGCAAGATGGCCGCGGGCGCATTTGCCGCGTGGACGTTCACCGTGCGGCAAGTGGCCGTGAACGCGGTGATGGCCGGATGCGAGCCGGAATATTTCCCGATCCTCCTGGCGGTAGCTTCGTCTGGAATGGCGGCGCTTGGCAGCTCCACCTCTTCCTTCGCGTACTCGATGGTCATCAATGGACCGATTCGCGACAAGCTCAACATGAATTACACTATCGGGGCGATGGGTCCTTTCGCGCAACCGAACGCAACCATCGGGCGCGCGTGGACGCTCATCGGAAAGAATCTCGGTAACGGCGGAATTCCCGGCGACACGTACATGGGCTCGCAGGGCAACAACACGAACTACAACAACATCGTGATCGCGGAAAATGAAAAGGACAGCCTCTGGACGCCGTATCACGTGCAAAAGGGATTCAAGCCCGAGGATAATGTCGTCAGCCTGTTCGCGGGCGAGGACATTCGCCAGGGCCACGGCGCGCGTGGCGCGGGCGTGCTCGAGAATCCGATGTTCGACGATCAGATCAGCGACATGTTCCGCACGCTCACAAGCCAGTTCGACGCGCTCGTGATTTGCGATCCGCTTACGATCAAACGCCTCGTCGAGCAGGGCTACGACACTAAGGAAAAATTGACGGACTGGTTGTGGAAGAACACGATGCGCACCGCCAAGGACTACCGTGACTCCGCGTTTGTTTACACTTTCCATTATCCGCGCGCGCTTCGCGGTGAAGAACCCTACGCCACGTGGTACAAATGCCCCGAGGGCACGCTGATTCCCTATTGGCCCAAGCCGGATAACATCGTTCTCGTGTGCGCCGGCGGGCAAACGAATCCGTTCTTCCAGGTCGGTAACCTGACCTATCGCGTAAGCGTCTCAATTGATAAGTGGATGTGAGCGCACGGTCACCTCGATAAGAGGGAGCGCGCGGCGTTGTTGAGGTAAAATGGGGTCTACACAACCTAGGGGGTGGAAATGAGCATGAATCGGCGAAGATTGCTGTCTTTGATCGGAATCTCTCCGGCGCTCCTGGCGGGTGCGACTGCCCAAGCGCAGTCCAAGGCAAAGGGAAAGAATGGAAAGCCTGGCGTCCCCGCTGAAATCAAGCTCACCGCGCTGAATCCGCGCGGCGTCCCGCCTCCGATTACGTTGATTCCGATGGCTCCGCGCCTCGCCACCTTGGATGGCAAGACGATTTACCTCGTCTCGGACGGTTTCCCGGGCGCCGACCATTTCCTCGCGCAGGTCGGGAGTTGGTTCACGAAGAACATGCCCAACGTGACGACGGTCTACCGGTTGAAGGCCGGAGGATTCGCCGACGACGATCCAAAGCTGAACGCGGAGATCAAGGACAAGGGGCAGGCCGTCATCATGGCCATTGGGCATTGAAGCACGTGCACCCCAGCGACCGTTGGTCACTGCATAGCATACGAAAAGATGGGCATTCCGGCAGCTCCCATAGTGACGATCGCTTTTAAGGATCTCGCCCAAACAAACTGCGCAAAAAGAGGCATGCCGCTCCAGCGAATTTCCTACACCCCGCATCCGGTGTGGGGCAAGACCGACGAGCAGATGTACGCCTACCTCGAAGGAAACGATCCGGTCCATAACGTACCGCTGATGAAAGAAATCGTGGAATCACTCACGAGGCCTCTGACCGCGGACGAAATGAAAACGGGGACGGTCACCCCTCCGGTCGGTGCGCCTACCTTCACGGACACGGCGGATAACCTGCAGCAATATTTCCTCGACAACGGAATGACGGACACCATGCCGATCATCATTCCCACGCAGGAAAGAGTGGATGCCATGCTCAGGGCCACGAGCCACAAGCTCGACGAAGTGGTCGGCAAGATGACTCCTGCGCAGGGTGCTTTCCCGGCGTGGTCATTCACGGTGCAACAGTGCGCGGTCAACGCGGTGATGGCAGGCGCCCTGCCGGAATATTTTCCGACGATTCTGGCAATCGCTTCCACCGGGATTTCCGCGCTCTTCAGCTCCACCAACTCGCTGGTGTCCGCGGCCGTGATCAACGGCCCGATTCGCGACAAGCTCACCATGAATTACGGTATCGGCGCCATGGGTCCCTTCAACCAGCCGAACGCCACAATCGGCCGAGCGTGGACTTTGATGTCCAGAAACCTCGATGGCGGCGGAATCTGCGGCGAGACGTACATGGGCTCGCAGGGCAACGTCATCAACTACAGCAACCTGATTATTCCCGAGAACGAAAAGGACAGCCCGTGGCCTCCCTTCCACGTGCAGAAGGGCTTCAAACCCGAGGAGAGCGTGATTAGCTTCTTCTTTGGATTCTGCATCACGCAAGGGCAGGGAGGCAAAGGTCTCGGTGTGAAACCGGTGCCGCTCTACAACGTGGCCATGTCCGCCAACGTCGCACCCTTCGCTTCGCTCTTCGGCGCGCTCTTCCTCCTGGATCCGCTGGTGGCCAATGGACTGGGCGATCTGGGATTCAAGACGAAGGACTCGGTTGTGGACTGGCTCCAGAAAAATACGACGGTCACAGTGAAGGACGTCAAATCCATGCTATTCAGCGGGCTCCCGAGAGGTCCGGAGGCGGCGAACCTTAAGGACGACGACGTAATCCCGAAGTGGCAAAAATCCGACGCTTTCAACCTCGTCGTGGTCGGAGGCCAGACCAACCCGTATCACCAGCTGGCGAACATGAGCTACCGGGTAAGCGTGTCAATCGACAAGTGGACCTAGTCAGCGGCTGAACCAATACGAGAGAGCCGGACATGGCCTGTCATGCTCGGCTCTCTTTTCTCCTCAGTCAACGGATTTTCTGTATTGCCATGAGCAAGCTCCGCATCCTCAGCATCGGCGTTTCTCTCGACGGCTTTAGCGCCGGCCCCGATCAAGATCTCCAAAACCCCCTCGGCATTGGCGGCGCCGCCATATTCGATTGGTTCTTCGCCACCCGCACGTTTCGTCAGATGCAGGGGCAAGACGGCGGCTCGACCGACGTGGACGACAACTTCGCGGTTCGTGGATTCAAGAACATCGGAGCGTGGATCCTCGGCCGTAACATGTTCGGCCCGATCCGGGGGCCGTGGCCTGACGATAGCTGGAAGGGATGGTGGGGCGATTCACCGCCGTTCCACACGCCAGTTTTCGTCCTTACTCATTACCCTCGCGAATCAATCACCATGAACGGCGGAACCACGTTCCACTTTGTCACTGATGGCATTCACTCCGCGCTTCAAAAAGCCGCCGACGCTGCCCGGGATCAAGACGTCCGGCTCGGCGGCGGGGTTGCCACCATCCGGCAATATCTTCGAGAGGGACTTGTCGACGAGATGCATCTTGCCGTTTCGCCGGTCCTGCTCGGCTCCGGTGAAAACCTTTTCACCGGTATTGACTTGCCGAAGCTCGGCTACCAGCGCGCCGAATACGTTTCCACACCCAGCGCAACCCACGTAGTCTTCGCCAAACGAAGTTAGTTCGATGTGAAGAGAGTGGGTTTCTCACTACGGAGCCGACGGAATGCCGCTACGCAATCCAATAATTACGGCAAAGCGAACGCAACATAGACGTTGCCTGCCGTCTCGAAGATGTATTGCTTGCCATCCACTTCGTAACTGATCGGATTCGACCGCGCGGCGTGCCCCATATAAAATTGCCACAGCGGTTTGCCGCTGGAAGCATCCAGCGCGAAAAAGTTTCCTTCGTCGGTGCCGCTAAATACCAATCCGCCCGCAGTTGAGAGCACCGGAACCCACGCCGGAGCCAGCAGCTTGAATTGCCACCGTAGCTTTCCCGAAGTCGCGTCGAGCGCGCGAATCGCGCCGTACGATTGTTCGCCGGCGAGCGCGCGGATTCCTCCTCCTCCCACGATCCCTTTCGGAGGTCCCGGTTCGATCTTGCCCTGACCCTTGATGAAGTAAGCGCCCGTTTCGTGGACGCTCACGTAGAAAAGTCCCGTGTCCGGACTGTAGGAGGGGCTCGTCCAGTCAACGCCTCCGGTGATACTCGGATAAACCAACGTTCCGGCGCCAAGAGTTGGCTCCTGATCGGGCGCGAGTATCGGGCGGCCGTCGGCATCAAGTCCCTTGGCCCACGTTTCCTTCACAAATGGCTGGCCCGTAATGAATTTTCCGGTGACGCGATCGAGTACGTAATAAAAGCCGTTGCGATTCGCAAAGCCGAGCAGCTTGCGCGGCTTCCCGCCGATCGTGGCGTTAAACAAAATTGCGGGCTCGTCCGAATCCCAGTCGTGGTTCTCGTGCGGAGAGAACTGGAAATACCATTTCAGTTTTCCCGTGTCCGCATCCAGCGCGATCACAGAACAGGTATAGAGGTTGTCGCCGGGGCGTTCGTCGTCGTTGAAGTCCGGCGCGGGATTTCCGGTGCCCCAGTAAATCAGGTTCAGCTCGGGATCGTATGAGCCGTTGTTCCACGTGGTAGCTCCTGCGCTTTCGGAAGCGCCCACGCCCCAGCTTTCCGCGCCGGGTTCTCCCGGCCTCGGCGTGGTCCAAAATCGCCAAAGCCGTTTGCCGGTCTTCGCATCGTACGCGTCGAGAAAACCCCGGACCGCTGCTTCGCTTCCGGCGCTGCCGATAATCACTTCGTCTTTGATGGCAAGGGGAGGTCCCGTCATGGCATAGCCCATGGCGTTGTCCGCGACGTGCACATTCCACCTGACCGCGCCGGTCTTCGCGTCGAGCGCGACCAGGTGCGAATCCGCTGTACCGATGAAAACCGTGTCGCCAAGTATCGCCACACCACGGCTCGTCGCGTATAAACCGATCGACACGACGTGTTCGGGAAGCACGGGTGACCAACTCCAGAGTCTGAGTCCGGTGCGAACGTCCAATGCCGTTACCGTGCTGGGCGGTTCGGTGATGTACATCACGCCGTCCACTACGATGGGAGACGCCTCCAGATTCGACACGGCCTTGCTCGGCTGGTACATCCACGCCACTTTCAAACTTGAGATGTTCTCGCGGTTGATCTGCTTGAGCGACGAAAACTGCTGCGACGAATAACTGCCGCCGTAGGTCAGCCAGCTTTGCGGCTCGCTTTGCGAGTGCAGAATACGATCGTAGGGCACATTCTGCGCGAGAGACGGCGCCGGACGGCATGCAAGAAGGGCAGCCAGGATCAGGGCGTATTTGATAATTTTCATTATTCCCCTTTCAAGCTCGCAAGATATGCGACTAGGTCGTCTATCTGCGTATCCGACAATTTGCCCTTGTAGCTGGGCATCACGCTTTTGCCCGGCTCCTTCTTGAACTCGCGCAGGTCGCTCTTCTGGAACGAATGGAACGTGCCATTGACGTCTTTGATCACGATGCGAAACGAGTCTTCCGTCACGCGCGTGCCATCGAATGTATGCCCGTCCTTGGTGACGATGTGGACGAACATGTAATCAAGGAGTCCGCCGGTTTCAAGGAACACGCGCGCTTGGGGCAAATCCGAGCCGGGATACAGCAGCGTCGTCTTCAGGTAGCCGGGGCCGCGTAATTGGCCAACCTTCGTGAGTTCAGGGCCGGCGCCGCTGCCTTCTCCCGAAATAATGTGGCACGCGGCGCAACCGCTCGTGTCGTAGACGTCTTTACCCTTCACCGCATCGCCCGTCACCGTGCCGGAATCCTTGTGCGTGAGCGTGAGCAGATAGGCGATGACCTGCTGAATTTGCGACGCATCCAGCTGCCCCGCGAAAGACGGCATTCCGCCGCTCATTCCGTTCTTGATCACGTCCGCGACCGCGGGCGCGCCCAGCCTCATGGGGATGGCCTGAATATTGGGGCCCATCGCGCCGCCGCCATCGAGGCCGTGGCAGGTGGAACAGCGCGTTTCAAAAGTCTGTTTGCCCTGATCAACGTCCGCGGCCTGCGGATTTGCGATCGGCGCATCCTGTCCCGCGCGCGGGGAAGCAGCGGCCCGATTCGCCGACATTCCCCACAACGGAATAATTACCGCGGCAATCCACAAACGGCGAATCGCAGTCATGAGTATTCCCCCACTAGCTCGGCCAACCGCGCCGCTTGCGAGTGCAGGCCGGCGCTTCGTCGCATCAAGATGGGCGTAGTGTAACTCTGCGAACCAACCCACGGAACACGAAATTGCCGTCGTGCTGCCGGCCCTAACCAAGGAAGAGCGCGTAGTGACTTATCGGGCCAACGAAAGGTCACGTGCGAGTGTGAGCAGGAATCGCTATTGAGGGAGGCCGAGACCGCGCAAGAGATCCACGAACCGGGGATCGGCGCGCACCGAGTCCAGCAAGGGGAAACGCACAACGAGGCTCAGGTCGCTGGATTGGTCGGAGAGTGCCCGGTTCAAATACTCGAATGCTTTGTCGCGATCCCCTCTCAGCGCGAAGGTCAAGGCCCCGTCAGCGTACCAATCCCCTACTTTGGGCAATGCGACGACCGCGAGTTCGCTGTAGCCTTTGGCGTCCGGGCTCCAGTTGCCGGGGCTCGGAGAGAATTTCTGCATTTCGCTGATGGCTTCGGCGAAGCGTCCCGTTGTGGCGTACAAGAAACCGAGCTTAAGATGTGCCGGTCCGAAATTGGGATCGCGTTCCAGGGTCTTTTGAAACTGCGCAAGAGCCTCGGGGTAGCGTCGAGCGGTCATCAAGGTCGCTGCATAGTTGGTGTTGACGATCGGAGAAAGTGGGTCGAGCGACAAGGCTATCTGAAATTCGTGCAGTGCCTCGTCAAGGCGATTTTCGGGAACCAGAAATGTGAACGCATAAAAATAGTGCACGGATGCACTGTTCGGGCTGAGTTGGAGCGCATGCCGGAACTCGGGCTCCGCTTCGCTCCATCTCCAGGCCATGGCCAGCGCAGCGGCCCGTGAAGCATGTGCCTCGGCAAGGGAGTCGTCGAGCTCAAGCGCTTTTCGAGAAGCTTCGTCGGCCAGCACACGAGCTTGCCGGGGGGTGATGCCTACGCCGTAACTGGGGGCGACGTTGTACGTGTCCGCAAGCCCGGTGTAGGCCAAGGCATAGTTGGGGTCGGCGGCAATCGCCTGCTGAAACAGGCCGATACTTTCCTTCAGGCCCTCGGTGGTACGCCCGTACCAAAGCTGGCGACCCTCCAGATACAGCCGGTACGCTTCCGGGTTCGTCGTGCCGGCGCTACCCAACCGCTGCTTCTCATCCGCGCCCACGTGCATGCGCAATCTGTCGGCGAGGTCGCGGGTGATGTCGCTCTGCACCTGCATGATGTCTGCCATTTGCGGAGAATAGTGCGCCCCCCAAAGTTCCGTGCCGTCGGCCGTATTGACCAGGTCGGCCTGAACGCTCAATCCCCCTGCATGCTGCGTGACAGTTCCCAGCAGCACCGCTCTCACATTCAGGTCCTGGCCGATTTTTTGCGGGAGCTCCTGATTTCCCTTGTAGCGAAATACCGTACTGCGCGCCATGACCTTCAGATTTGGCAGTTGCGAGAGCGCACTGATCAGGCTATCGGTCAAACCGTCGCTCATGTACTCCTTGTTCGGGTCATCCGTCGCATTCACAAACGGCAGCACGGCTATGGAATCAATTTGGCCGGCTTGGGACCTCCCGCGCAGAAAGTAGATCCCGCCGCCGGCGGCAACCACGAGAATCGTAGCGACGACGGCGCCTGCCAGATACTTTCGCGAACGCAAGCTCGGCGCGGCAGCTGGAATTGATGACGAACTCGCGGGCGCGGCCGCGGCCGGGTACGCCGAGGCGCTGGAACGGCCGGAGTCGAGGTCGCGCTTCAGCCGTGCGAGATCGGTGCGGAGATCGGCGGCATTCTGATAGCGCAGGTTGCGGTCCTTCTCGAGCGCTTTATGGATGATCCGCTCAAAATCCGCGGGCATGTCGTGATTGAATCGCAGCACGGGAATGGGCTCGCCATCCAGGATTGCCTTGAAGATCTCGGCGGAGCTGCCTCCGCGAAATGCGAGCTGACCGGTAGCCATCTCATAGAGCACCGCGCCGAAGGAGAACAAGTCGCTCCGGGCGTCAACGTCCTTGGCGCGAGCCTGCTCCGGCGACATATATGCGACGGTGCCGAGCGTCGAGCCGGGGCTGGTAAGGTGCTGTTCACCGATCGTCTCCGCCATCGAATTCGCCATTGCGGCGTGGCCCGACAGACTGGTGGCAACCACATTCTTAGCCAGACCAAAATCGAGCAACTTGGCGTGGCCGCGCTTGGTGACGAGGATGTTGGCGGGCTTGATGTCGCGGTGGACGATCCCTTGGGAATGCGCCGCGTCCAACGCATCGGCGATCTCGATTGCGAGCGTGAGGAGGGTGTCGTTCTCCAGCGGGCCTGCGGCAATCATGTGCCGCAGCGTCACCCCGTCAAGAAATTCCATGGCGATAAAAGTGTGCTCGCCATGCTTGCCTATTTCGTGGATCGTGCAAATATTGGGATGATTGAGCCCGGAAGCCGCGCGGGCTTCCCTGCGAAAACGCTCGAGCGCCTGCGGGTCCTTCGACATTTCATCGGGAAGGAATTTCAGGGCGACGAAGCGGCCAAGTTCGGTGTCCTCGGCCTTGTACACGATGCCCATGCCGCCGCCACCGACTTTTTCGACAATTCGGTAGTGCGATACGATTTCGCCGATCACGGTCCGTGAATCTTACGTGGGGCCAACCAGGCAAGTCAACGAACGCCGCGAAGTCGGGTCCGACAAGCTGCCAGGATCGGATTAATGTAACTCTGCGAGTCAACTTGCGGAACACGAAGCCGACATTGTTAGAGATGTCCGGTTACCGCTGCCAGCTCAGACGGTCGACGCAACACCCTCTAAACAGTAGTTCCGATAATAGGTTTCAGAGAAGACCGATCCATTGGGCTGCTCTCAATTAGACCTATTCAGGACAGGGTTTTCTTTGAATCGACGCCCGCAATCGTATTTGGCCTTTAAACTCCGCGACATAGACTTCGAGCTGGGTGTTGCATCGACCCATTGAGACCACCGCG
>Ga0182018_10000228_pt1 | contig 73894 bp, 61 predicted proteins | sample 812P2MmetaG_FD_120490 | JGI IMG/M metagenome (GOLD analysis project Ga0182018, IMG submission 120490) | Permafrost microbial communities from Stordalen Mire, Sweden - 812P2M metaG | ecosystem: Environmental > Terrestrial > Soil > Wetlands > Permafrost | place: Sweden: Stordalen | collected... | reverse complement strand
CTTGCAGATGGGAGCGCGCGATGAACGCGAGCGGTAGCCAGCGCGCGATGGGCGCGAGAGGCCACGGAGACGCGATGGGCGCGAGAGGCAGTGGTTTTTCGACCCTGTCCCCAGGTTTATTTACCGCTACTGAACCGGGATGGTGACGGCCGCCGGACTGCTGCGCCCGCTTTGCGTCAAAATCAGCGGCGCTTGCGCCGAGGCAGGAATCCCAGAGGGGACCGTGACGTTCACCTGGTAGAGCCCGGCGAACCCGGGCGTGGGACCTGCGAAAAATACCGTCGCGTTGACGCCGCCGAGGGTCGCGGTCACCGGATCGAGCGCCATGGCGAGCGGTGTGACCGGCGCGGGCGATCCCGCTACCCCGCGCGGCGAAACGTCTCCCAAGCCGGTGCAGTAAATCACCAGCCCATCGCCGGCGCTGGCTGCATTGCCCGGACCGGCTACCACCTGCGTCCCGTCGGGATGCACGATCACCACAATTCCGAGTCCCAGCCCGTTTTGCGCTGTCGTAAAGATGCCCGGCTCCGATGCGATGATGCTGACGGGCTGTGGCGCGGAAATCTCATTGTTATAGGTCACCACCAGCGGCAACGCGGTGTTGACCGGAAGGTCGAACGGCAGGATGGCATTGATCTGGTCCGCCGTGACCACGTCGAGCGGCACTAACTCGCCGCCGATTGTGACCGTGGTCCCTCCCAGTTGCGTGGGCAACGGGTATCCCGAAGCCTGGTAGACCTGTCCCGGCGCCGTCAGATTGACGCCGAAGATGGAAACCAGCGTTCCGGGCGCAACGGGTGTCTGCAGACTGTAGCTGGCGGTATTGAGTACTCCACCCGCCGCCACGCTCGGAGGCGCGGCTCCCGCGGTTATGACGGTCAACCTCACGGTGACCACCTCCAACGGATTGCCGGCGGCGGGAGAGGTCACCTGGACCAGACCATAATAATCGCCCGCGGCCAAACCGGCCGATTTCACCGTGACGGTAGCCGTAGCGCCCGTTTGGCCGGCCGGGCTCGATCCCGAAGCGGGCGTTACGGAGAGCCAGGCGCCGCCCGAACTGGTGCTCGCCGCCGCGGCCCAGGACAACGTTCCCGTGCCGGTCGCGCTCACCGCGAACGGCTGGCTGGTGACGCCCGTGGAGCTGAAGGCCAACGAGACGGGCGACACTGCCAGCGTGGCCGTCGCGGGCTGCACGATACGGATGCGGTTGTTCGATGAATCGGTGATATACAGGTTTCCCGCGGAATCCACGGTCAAGCCGTTAACGTACGTCAGGGAGGCCGACGTCGCGGCGCCGCCATCGCCTGAAAAACTGTACTGCCCGTTACCGGCATACGCGCCGATAACGCCGGCGGTGTTGACCTTCCGAACGTAAGACCCCCCCCCGATGTACAGATTGCCCGCCTGATCCACGGCCACCGACGCCGGCCCGGGCAGTCCCGCAGCCGTCGCCTGCCCGCCGTTGCCGGCAGCGGTGGATTGGCCGTTGCCGGCGACGGTGGTGATGATTTGTGTCGCCGGGTCGACGCGCCGGACCCGATTGTTATTGGGATCGGCGATATACAGAGTTCCGCCCGAAGTCACGGCGATGTCCCCGTTGATGCCCAGGAGCGCCTGGGTGGCCGGCCCTCCGTCGCCCCCGAATCCAGCAAGGCCCCCGCCTGCGTAGATGTTGATTTTGCCGTCGGTGGTGACGCGGCGCACACAGAAACCCACTGTGACTCCGGTAGTGGCCTGGATAAAGCTGCCGATGTACACATTTCCGCTGCCGTCCACAGCAACGGAAGTCGGATAAAACAACGTAGCGGCGGTCGCCGGTCCACCGTCGCCTCCGGTGCCCGCGCCGGCATAACAGCAAGTTCCTCCCGCGAACACCGAGATCACGCCCGTGACCGAATTCACCTTCCGCACCACACTGTTGGATGAATCGGCGATGTATAAGTTACCGGCGGCATCCACGGCGACACCACCCGGAATATCGAGCGCCGCGGCGGACGCAGGTCCGCCATCGCCGGTTTCGGCGGCCGCCCCGGTGCCGGCGACCGTTGTCATAGTGCCCGAAGGAGTGACCTTGCGGACCCGGTTGTCCTGCGTATCGGCAATATACAGATTTCCGGCCGCATCCACGGCGATGTTCAAGGGGTTAGTGAAGCGCGCCAGCGTGGATGGGCCTCCATCGCCGATGGAGAGAGTCTGCCCGGCGATGGTACTGATGGTTCCTCCGGGAACTACCCTGCGAACGCGGGCGTTGAACTCGTCGGCCACGATCACGGCGCCCGTCGAGTCGATCGCGATTCCAGCCGGGCTGTTGAACAGCGCCGCGGTTGCCGCACTGCCGTCGCCGCCAAAGCCTGCTTGGCCGGAACCGGCGATGGTGGTAATGATCCCGGAAGTGTCCACCCGCCGGATTTTCTGGTTGCCCGAGTCGCTGATGTAGAGATTGCCGGATGCGTCGAGCTTCACGTCGCTCACGTTGGTAAGTTCCGCCTGCGTGGCCTGCCCCGAATCCCCGGAAGAGCCGTACTTGCCGTTGCCCGCGACGGTGGAAATGGTTCCGGCGGGGGAGATCTTCCTGACGCGCCAGTCGTATCTGTCGGCGACATAGACATTGCCCGCCGCATCCACCGCCACACCGGAAGGGTGGCTGAGGGCGGTTTGGGTGGCGGGCACACCATCGCCGGAATAGGTCTCGTTGCCGTTGCCGGCTATGGTGGAAATGGTCCCGCTCGGGGTGACCATGCGGATCCGGTTGTTGAACGAATCGGCGATGTATAGATTCCCCGAACTGTCCACGGCGACATCCATGGGCTGGCTGAGTTGGGCTTTGGTTGCCGGTCCGCCGTCGCCGCTATAACCGCTCGTCCCGGTTCCGGCCACGGTGGTAATGACGCCATTGGTGTCCACGCGGCGAACGGCGTTGTTTCCCTGGTCGGCAATGTACAGATTTCCCGCCGAATCCACCGTCAGACCCCAGGGGTATCCGCCCGCCGGGCTGGAGAGCGATGCGCCGACCGCCAGCCCGCCATCGCCCGAATAGCGGGCCAGCCCGTCGCCGGCGGCTACCGAGATTGTCCCGTTGGGGGCAACCTTGAGAATCATCGCCTGGCCGATTGCGGCGATATACACGTTGCCTGCCTGATCCACCGCAACGCCGGCGGGCTGGGCGAACTGGACCGCCGTTGCCTGCTGTCCGACGGCCGTGAACAGGGCATCGTTGCCCGCATATGTTGTGATGACCTGAGCGAATCCCAGTCCACCGCCGAGAAGAATGCCGACCATCACGCCGAACACCGGCGCGCGAAATGTCTGGAACATCCGTACCCTCCGAGGGCACTCCGTTTGCGGGCCCTCACCCATATAAGCGCCTTTTCCGGCCGCCGTGGCTCACCGTGCCGCAAAAGAATCCTTTGATACTATGAAACCCATGCCCAGTCCGGACACCGACGAGTTCTTCGGGGTGGTTTATACGGAGTTGCGGCGGCTGGCAGCCCAGCATTTGCGGCGGGAGCGGATCAACCACACTCTGCAGCCCACGGCTCTGGTGCATGAGGCATATCTCGCGCTGGCCACTGCCGGGGGGTGGAAGAGCCGGGCGCATTTCTTCGGGGTGGCGTCGCTGGCCATGCGCCGCGTGCTGGTGGGTCACGCCCGGCGCCGCAACGCGACTAAGCGCGATGCCAGGCTCCTGGTGTCGCTCGAATCCGCGCCGGAAGGCGACACCGCGGTTTGGGATTTCCATCTGCTGGATCTTGCGCTCACGCGCCTCGAAGCGGACAACGCATCCCTCTGCCGGGTGTTCGAGGCGCGCTATTTCGGCGGGCTCTCCGTGGAAGAGACCGCCGAATTCCTGGAGGTCTCGCCCGCCACCGTCAAGCGCCGCTGGACGCTGGCCAAAGCCTGGCTATACCGCGAATTGGGTGATTCGCACTGATGCTAACGGCTCTCCCGAAAAACCGCGAACTCGGTCAGCACCGGGCTTGCGGAGGCTTGCGTAACGCGCAGGCGTAGACGTTGGGCCGTCAGCGGGTTGGGCAGCCGGATGAGCCGCCGCGGGCCGATGCTGGTAGCGGCCGCCACGGGCTCCCACCCTCCCGCGTTCCACCGGTCGACAGCCACCGCGTCGATGCGCTGTCCAAAACGGATGGCTTCGCGGATCCGAATCACATGGAAGGTGGCCGCGCGCGGCAGATCGAAGACCGCTTCCGCTACGCGAGCGTCGTCATTGGCCGCCCAGAAGGTCTCCTCGCGGCCATCCAGGAGATGCGCGGGGCCGTAGGCGCGATCATTGCCGCGAACCTGGGCGGAGCTGGCCTTGGCGCGGGCGAGCAGATTGTGAGCGAACGTGGCGTCGCGATACTCGCCGAAGGACGCGAGCGACCGGATGTCTTCGGCCTGCAGCAAGCCATCGCGATTGGGCGGAACGTTCAGCAACAGCGTGGCGCCGCGGCCGACCGATTGGTAATAGAGGTCGATGAGTTGCGCGGGCGTCTTGACGCGGCCATTTTCGGCTTCGTGCCAGAACCAGCCGGGACGTATGGAGACGTCGCACTCGGCGGGCAGCCACTTCGCTCCGTGACGCGTCCCGGCAGGCGATTCGCGCTCGCGGACATCGCCGGGCGAGGCCGGGCCGCCGTTCGCGCCGACCGGGTCGTAGGCCGCCCAGCAAGGGTCGCCGGCGATGCCGCGTTCATTGCCTACCCAGCGGACATCGGGACCCACGTCGCTGAAGATCGCGGCGCCGGGCTGCAGGGTGCGGATCAGGTCCCAGGTGCGGGGCCAGTCGTAATAGCTGGTCTTGTCGATGGTGCGCTTTTCGCGCGCGCCGCCGTAATAGCCATCGCCGCCATTGGCGCCGTCGTGCCAGACCTCGAAGATGGGGCCATAGCCGGAGAGCAGTTCGGTGAGCTGTTGGCGATAGACCTGCAGGTACTCGGGCTTGCCATAGGCCGCGTGGTTGCGGTCCCAAGGCGACACATAGACGCCGAAGAGCAGGCCGTGGCGGCGGGCAGCTTCGGAGATCTCGCGGACCACATCGCCCTTGCCGCCCTTCCACGACGTGGCGCGGACGGAATGATCCGTGGTGCTGGTGGGCCACAAACAGAAGCCGTCGTGGTGCTTGCAGGTGAGAATGACGCCGCGCATGCCGGCCGCGGCGAGGGGCGCCACGATCGCATCGCCATCCAGCCGGGCGGGGTTGAAGAGGTTGGGATCCTCGTCACCCAGGCCCCATTCGCGATTGGTGAAAGTGTTGACGGTGAAGTGCAGGAACGCGGTGGTTTCAAGCGCATGCCAGCGCAGTTGGCGATCGGCGGGGATTGCGCCATAGGGCGTGGGCGGCGGAACGCGCGAAGCCGCGGATAAGGCCGCGGGCGCGGCCGCGAGGAACCCGCGTCGTGTGATCACGCTCTATCATATCGTTTGACGTCTTCTTCCGGCGGCAAACGAGCAGTCCATCATACCGAAGCCTCCTCATGCCGCCTGAGGACCTCGCGGGCCGCCTCGCCGGCACCGGAATTTTGCAGACTCCCACCTATCGTCGCCGCCAATCGCCGCCGTTCAGCCTGATCCCCTACGCCTTACTCGGCTGGTATCCCGGCCGGGCGTGCACCCGATACTTCTTCCCCGGGTCGTTGGCGATCTCCACGTGGATCCGCCGGAATCCCTCGTTGGGATTGGCCACCGGATAATACGTCACTGTGTAGGAGTTGCTCATGTCTTCGCGGATGTCTTCGAACGCCTCCATCTGCTTCTGCCAGGTCCGCGCCCAGTAAGCCTTGCCGCCGGTATTCGCCGACAGCCTCCGGAACACGCCGCTCGAAATGGGGTCCTTGTTCACTTCCGCGGTGGAGATGACGTAAATCGGAATGCCTTCGTTTTCGGCCACCACGCGGACATCGTCGGGCGCCACCATGCTGGCGTTGTCGGGACCGTTGGAGAATACGATGACCACCTTCCGGCCAGGCACCTTGGCGGCATCGCGCAACGTGAGCAGCAGGGAGTTGTACAGGGCGGTTTCGTCGCCGGCCACGGAATTCCGCAGCCCCGCGATGGCTTCGCGGTGCTCGTGCGTCAGCGAGGCGGCGCGCGAGAGATTGCGGCTGAAGGTGTACACCGCTACCGAATCGGCGTGGTCCAGCCCGCGCAGGAAATCGGAGATGGCGTCTTCGGCGTAGACGAAGCTCTTGTACATGAAGTTGCTGGTGTCGAACAGCACGAAGACGTTGGTGCCCACGAACGCGTCGGGCCGCTCCATACCGGGCAAGGTGTCCGTCTTGGTTTCGGTCAGCGGGCGCGCGGAGCCGTCGGCCAAGATCGCCAGAGGGGCGCCGGCGCCCTCCGCGAAGGTGGAGATACGCTGTAAAATGCCATCCTCGTATATGCGGAAATCGCTATATTTCAGCCCGTTGATGTAGTGGTTCTTGCTGTCCGTCACCTGGAAGCTCAACACCACCATGTCTACCTTGACCCGAAACACGGGCCGCTGGTCCTGGGCGCGCAACAGGAACCCTCCGGCTGTCGCGCCAATGAATCCTCGTCGAGAAAGTGTCATCTTCTGTACCCGTTGGGAAACTATTCAAGGCCGCCCTTCTGCTCCTTGGCCGCGGCGCGGCTCCGCTCGCGCACATCGTCGCCGACCGCGCGCAGCGATTTCAGAACCGCCGGCCAGTCCTCCAGGTGCGATGCGAAAATCTGCTCCACCAGCTTCTGAGTCCACTGTGGGATCTTCACATTGAGCTGCGCGGGCGGCAGGTTCAGTTCGTCCGCCAAGGCGGCCCAATACAGGGTATTGGACTCCCAGCTTTCCGCCATGATGCGGCTGGAATATCCCATCAATGTCGGGAAGGTGCGAAGATTGAGCAGTTCCGGCTCGTAGGAATTCGCCAGAGTCGGCTTGGGCGTCCCAAACATGCGCGAGATCGCCGCATAGTTGGCCGCCTGGGGATCGTCCTTGGCCATCTGCCGCAGTTCCGCCAGGAGCGGAGAGCTGTTGCCGGGACGCAGGTGCGCCCCTTCGGAGGGACTCGCCGTTTCGCGCGCCAGCGTGAACAACTCCGATGGTGTTACCAGGTCCTCGGCGGCCTGCACGTCTCCCGCTTCCAGCAGGCGGCGCACGGTACTGGTGCGGGCCGGCGGCGACAGGAGCGCGAGGGTGGTCAGAACGCCAGAACGCACCTCCGCATCCAGAGCCGATTCCGCCAGCAGTTCACGTCCATAATGCAGGTGCAGCCCCACCCAATGCACCTGGGCGGCCGTGGCGTTCCACCAGCGCGGAATTTTGGCGCTGAGAATGATTTGCGGAACCAGGTCGCCCCAGATCAGCGCCTGGGTGTGGGTGGGAACCAGGAAGTTCTGCTCCGCCTCGGCCAGGGCATAGGGCAGCGTGGCCAGCGATCCCACCAGACGGCCGCCCCCGTTGGATGGCCAACCGCTGCCGTAGCTCTCGGTGACGTGCCAGGTGCGCGGCTGTCCTTCGCCTCCGATGAAATCGTGGCTGCGCACAAACAGCGGATTGGTGTAGAGGATCTGCGCTCCCGGCGGCGCGTAGTAGGCATAACTGAACGCCAGCAGCGTGTCGCGCATCACCGGCGCCAGCAGCCCGGTCAGCTCCTTGAGCTTCTCGGCATCGCCCGCGGTCTTCTCCATGGATGCCTTGAGGTTCAGCCTGCGCTCCGCATCCAGGTGCCGGTCGGTCCAATAGCCGAAGCCCATGGCGTTCTTTTCAATGGCGGTGAGCGGGGGACGCGGAATCTGGTACTCGCTCAGCCGCGCGATCAGTTTGTTCAACTGGGCGGGGGGCAGTTTTTGAGTACCGAGCAGATGGTCGGCCAGTTGCAGCAGCGTATCGAGGGGAATCACGCGCTGCGCGTCCATAATGTGCTGCAGGTCGGCCTTCACCTCGTCGTGGGCATCGGTATCGCTCGATGCCGAGGCTCCCGAGAGCACATCCACCATGCGCTCTTCGGCCTGCGCCGCCGTCACCTGGTTGCCCAGCAGCACCGACACGCCGGTACGCGCCGCGGCGAACAATTCGCGGCCGCTCCTGATCTGCGCGAACGGCGCCATGATTCCCGAGAAAGCCGCGTCCGCGCGATCCGCGGGAATGGCGCCTTGCCGCACCAGAATCTGCCAGAGGCTCACCAGCGACTGGAAAGAGCCGGCCGTGTCGGCGCGGTCGCCGGCGTCGCGCATGTGGCCGATGGCTTCGGCCGTATCCAGGAATTGCACGATGGATTCGCCGCCGATGCTCCGCGACTCGGTGAACACCGAGTATTGGCTGCCATACGCGCGGAAACTGTGCACCAACCGCTCCACCGTGGCGGTAGCCAGCGGCGCCGCGCGGTTACGATCCACGTCGCTGATCGCCATGAAGATCTTCAGCGGTTCGTTCTCCACCTGTTTGCGGCACAGCGCGAACAGCGCTTCCAGCACATCGTCGGGCTCCTTCCACGTGGAGGCCATCCGGGTCAGCTTGCCGTCATACTTGCCCTGCGGATCTTTAATAAACAGGTTTTTCCAGACTTCCAGGCCGCCGGGAATGTGCGGTTTGCCATCGGCGCTCACCTGCAGCCGCGTAGTGAGCAGCATCATGTCGCTGTTCGCCCGGAACACCGGCCGCGCCGGACCGGGACTGGTCACCCGGCCACGCACCGCCGTGTAGAATCGCTTCATGCGCGAAGGATCGGTCAGGTAATCGCGCACCGGGCCGCGAATGCGGGCCAGGGCGTCAAACAGGCTGCACAGCCAACCGTCGTCCTTGACCACCAGCTTGTCCAGAAACTCCGCGCCACGGTCGGGACCCACGCCCACCAGCTCGGTCCACGCAGCGACGGAGCGCGCCCCGCCGGGAGTCACCACCGCTCCGTCGCGGATTTCGAACATGCCGCCGAAGAAATCCAGCACGTGCGCGAAGGCTTTCCAGTGGGTATAGGCGGCCTCGTTGCGCAACGCCTCGGCGGTGTCCGGGTCGAGCTTGGAAAATCCCAGGTACAGGCGGCAATTGGCCGGGTCGGAGATGAAGTTCTCGATGAAATCCAGATCCTTCGCTCCGTTCATCCAGTAATCGGCGCCGAACAGGACCGGAACCCTCGTGGGATGGTAATCGTAAATGAAGGGGCGATTGGTTCTCAGCGCTTCCTCCAGTTGGTTCACCGGAAAGCCCGAGTCGGTGGTCAGAAACGCGCGAGCCGCGTTGACGGTCTCGAGCACCACTTCCGAACCGCATCCGCCGCGCATGCGGAAGCCCAGAATCCGCACCAGATCGGCCACGATGGGCGAATCGCAAGTGGGCACGGTGATGACTTTCGGTTCGCCGGAAAGTTTTTCCAGTTCCCGCGCCTGCGACAGGTAGCGATGCACCAGCTTCAGATATTCCGTCTGTTCCAGCGCTTCATTATTCTGCGAGGCTTCGTACCCGTTGGTCACCACGTTGCGCGCCAGGGCCGGCAGAATGTCCTCCGGCTTTGTATCGGGCGACAGGGCCGCCATGCGCGCGAACGACCGTATGGGCCCCGGGATGACGACGGTTGCGCGCGTCCGGACGGCCACGCTTGAAATGGTCACTTCGCCGCCCGCCGCGGCGGCATCGCGCCGGGCTGCTTCCCGATCGCCCTCCAGAAGATCCAGTATGGCCAGCCGCCGCGAAGTTGCGGCCGCTCCGGCGGTGTCGCCCGCGCTCTTGCGGGCCGCCGCCAGCCGGGAATAGGCATCCCGCGCGGCCGGGTCGCCGTAGCGATCCAGGTATTCGGCATAGGCGGCCAGGGCCGCCGGATTGTTGTTTTCCGCCGCGCGAGCCAGCGTAGCGCGGCTTTGGGCGGCGTCGCCCGATTGGCCCCAGAGGGCCGCGGACCCGGCCGCTAGCACAAGTCCGGCGAGAATTGAGACCGACTTCATAGGGACCTCCCCGTTACACCACAAACTTCGGTTACGTCCACTCTTGGTGGAGTGATTCTAAATCAATCAAAATACGGAGTGCAACTAGGGGATTGTAAAAAGGTGTACGGTTCCGAAAGGCTGGAATGGAAAACGGGCCGGTGCAGCGTGTGCGCCGGCCCCTGCTGCGACTCGATTTTTACTAATTGGGCAGCGCGAAAGCTACCTGACGTTCGCGGTTTAACTGCTGCGAAAGGGCGCGGTCCACGGTGTCGAGCGGCGCCTGCTTTTCCTCGTGTTCCAGGGTGACGTAGCGCAGTGTGCCGCCGTTCACCGAATAGGATTCAGCCGCGCGAATGGTGTGGTCCCGGAAAGCGATCAGGTAGACCGGGGATCGAGACTGCCCATTCGATGGAGAGGCCGCCGGGGCCGCCGGCCGGTATCCCGTCGCTTGCCCATATTGGTCGTAGCCGCCGCCCTGGCTGGGAGCCGCATAGGTGTTGCGCGCCGGCTGCGATGGAGGCGCGTAGACCACCGTCACATTGGGCGACGGATTGTAGTCGTACGTCGCCGGATAGGAATAACCGGAATCGTAATAGGAGCTGTAATAGGGGTAGCCGTAGTATCCGCCATAATATCCATAGCCGTAGCCATAGGGATAATAACCGTAGCCGTAGCCGTAGCCGTAGCCGAAACCGCCATAGCCTCGATACCCGCCAAATCCGCCGTACCCAATGCGGGATCCGCCGCCTCCGAATCCTCCGCGGAATCCTCCGCCTCCACCTCCACCTCCACCGCTCACACGGCCCCCGCCGCCTCCTCCGTGACCACCACCGCCGCGCTGGGCCATGGCGCCGGCGGGAAACAAGCAAATCAGTCCAATTGCCAGATAGGTCTTCATCACACAGTCCCTCTATTCGGAGCATACTCCCCCCGGAAGTGCGCCGCAAGCGTCCTCCCTGAAACAGCATCCTCCCTGAACGCTTGTCCCTGAACCCTCCCTGAACCCTGTCCCGCTGTACCATCGAAGGAGATGATCTATACGTGCTACGAAATGATCCGGGATTGCCGGGCCGCGAAGCCCGAGGGCTGGCGATACTTCATCGCCAACTATGTGCCGGTCATGCGCAAGCTGCTGGCCCATTACGATCCCGCCCTTGCGAATGGCCCGGACGCGGCGGGCTTCATCGTACGTCTCCTGGTTGCGCAGCGCCAGCCCGGTTCGAACCTGTTTCAATCGCTCGACCCCGCCCCCGAGCGATGGTTCGTCGCCCGGTTGCGCCAGAACCTGGTGGCCGAATTGTCCCCCGGGACGCCGGAGATCGAAATCGATTTGGAAACCGCGGCCGCGGCGTTCGGTCCCCTGACCATGACGGAGAAACTGGCGGCGTGGATTGAAACCATGCGCTACAACTCCGCCGAGACCGGCGCCATGTTGCGGATGGCCCCCCAGACCGTGGAGAAGATTCGCGACCGCGCCGCGGAACTGCTTCGCGGCCAGGTGGATGCCTGGCGGCGCACCCTTCTGGCCGAGAACGGCAATCGATTGGGACTCGCGGCCGCCGCCCTATCCGGCAAGGATTGCCTTCCTCCGAAAGTCTTTCTCGACGTTCTGGACGGCCGTGCGACCTGGCGCGGACGCGAGCAAATGGAGTTTCACGTCGCCGGCTGCTGGCATTGCATCGACCACTTCGCCCGCATGGCCGAGGTAATCGAACTGTTGCGCGGCATTGTTCCGTTGGAAGAGTCCGAAGCGGCGCCCTTCACGCAACTGCTGGGAGTCGAAAAAACCCGCCCCGCCTTTTGGACGCGATTGGCTGGCCGTCGATAGCCGTCAGCGCGACCGCAGCAGCCTCAGCTTCCGCCCCAGCCGCGTCCATCGCGCCCCCATGAACCGGTCCCACTGCTCGATCAGTTCGCGGGTGGCTTCCAAGGGCAGTCCGAACTGGCCCTTGCGCGCGGCGATCGGCAGCGAGCAGGGTCCGTTGCGCAGAATGCCGAACGGAGGGAAGTCCTCGCTGTAAATGCGGACATCGCGGAAGCCGGCATCGGTGAGCATACGTTTGAGATCGGCCTCGCAAAACACCCGCATTTCAAGGGTGGACCCAGCGCCGCCGTGAAACACCAGATCCTCGTAGACCTCGATCTTGCCTTCCCGCGTCCGGTTGACCAGCACGTGGCGGTCGCCGACGCGGGCGACGTTGTATTCGTGCAATTCCGGAAAGTGTTCGACGGTGCTCTCCAGCAGGGAATACGGCACGGTGAAGACAAACACGCCGTTGGGCCGCAGCAGCCGGTACACGCTTTGAAACGCCGCTTCGGCCGGGGGAGCCACGTGTTCCAACACCTCGCTCGAGATCACGAAGTCATACCGCCCGAGCTCCGATTCCGGCGGGTTGGCGATATCCAGGCGCGGTTCGCGGTGGAAGTAGGTGTTGTGGTAGCCCAGTTTGGCTTCCAGGCGCGAGTCGTAGATTTCGGAATCGCTCGTGCCGAAGCCGCGCAGGCTCTTGACGCACGGAAAGGACGGCAGTTGCAGGCTGCCGCCGAACAATTCCTGCGACAGCACCCACAGAAGTCCGCGCGTGCGGACGTTGGAGCGGCAGCCCGAGCAGGTGGGAATCTCGGGGTCTTGACTCTTGTCCGGCGTCTCGCCGCGCTGGCCGCAAACATTGCAGATGAAATGCGTTTGGAACCCTCCCGTTCCTGCATGATAAACCGAATTGGCCGCCTGCCGCAAAATCGCCGGCGCGCTTTCGGCTATCATGAGTGAATAGTTTGTGAATCGATTCCCTTTTCTGGACTGGATGCGTGGGCTGGCCGTGCTCATCATGATCCAGTGCCATACCTTTAATTCGTTTGTGCGCCTGAATCTGCGCGATGGCGGCGCGTACACGTACTCGCAGTTCGTGGGAGGCATGGCCGCGCCGCTGTTCCTGTTCATGGCGGGCATGACCACCGCGTTTCAGATGGAAAGTCTGGCGCGCCGCGAGCCCGCCCGCGTGCGGCGATGGCTGGTCTCGCTGAAACGGGCCGGATACGTTCTGGGAATCGCGTTTCTGTTCCGCTTCACCAACTACCTGGGCAGCCTGCCCAATGCCAATCCGCAGGAAATCACCCGGGTCGACATCCTCAACTGCATGGGAGTGGCGCTGGCGGTGTTCGCCGCCGCCGCTCTATTCGATTCCGGCAACCGCGTGCGCTTCGCGCTCCTGACCGCGCTGGCGATCGCCGCGGCGGCTCCCGTGATTGCTCATCTATCCTGGGACGGCGCTCCCCGGTTGCTCCACGAATACCTGGCGCCTGTCACCGGGCGCGGGCAATTTCCGTTCTTCCCCTGCGCCTCCTATGTGGGTTTCGGAGTGGCGGCGGGCGTGATGGTGAAGCGCACCGCCGAGGGCCGTTTTGAGCGGCTCATGCAATGGTCGGCGCTGGGAGGCGTCGTCCTGGTGGTGGCGGTGCAATACCTGTCGAATCTGCCCTCTTCCCTCTACGGCCAGTCGAATTTCTGGACCGACAACCCGGCCCTGATCCTGATCCGGGTGGGCCTGATGCTGGCGATCATGGCGGGCTGCTACGTGTGGACCGAATATTGCGCCGGCCCCGGTTGGAGCTGGATGCAGTGCATCGGCAAGAACTCGCTGATGGTCTACTGGGTCCACGTGATGTTGGTCTACGGCAGCGTAGGGAGACCCATGAAGCGGACCATGTCCATTCCGATGGCCGTGCTGGCCGCCGCCCTGGTGACTGCGATGATGGTGGCGCTTTCGGTGGCCTGGCTGGGGTGGAAGGCGCGCCGCCGGGAGAAGCCGTTAGCCCCGGTAGTGGCGATCTCGGAAGCCAGTTGAGGAGATCTACCTGAGGAGATCTCCCGAGGAGATCTCCTGAGGAGATATAGCGCACGCACTCGCGCGTGCCGCATCGCGGGCCTGCCCACCGGTACTACCCCATCTTCGCGCGCATGTCGCCGGGGATCGCAAGCGGACGCTTAGATTCGGCATCGATTAATACCAGCACCAGAACACCGCGGACACGGTCCGCGCCGTCCGGACCTCGAAACACGATGTCGAGGGTGACCGAACTGGCGCCCACCGTGCGCACCGAGAGCGTCGCCGATAAGACGTCGCCCATGCGGCTGGGAGCCGCGAAATCCACCTCCAGGTGTACGGTAGGCAGTCCCATCCCCTTCCCGCCGCTGATCTGCGCGAAGGGGATCGCGGCCTCGCGGCACCAGTCTTCCACCAGATTGTTGAACATCTCGAGGTAGCGCGGATAGAAAACAATTCCCGCGGGATCGCAATGAGCGAAACGGACCAGGATCTCAGCGTGATAAGGCGTCATGGAGTTTCTCTTCGTACTCGCGGCAGCCGCGGTCATAGGTGTCGCCGTAGCCCCGGCGCAGACGCGGATATTGCGCCACTTCGAGGGCCAGCGCAGGATTCGCTTTTGCCAGGCCCGGCAGGACCGCGAGCCATCCGCGGATCCCGGCGTGCTCGCGCTCGAAGCGGCAGCTCCCTCGCCGCCAGCGGCGCAGTTTCGCCAGAACATAGAGCTTGAGGAATCCGGTCACCGAGGTGGTCTCCACCAACATGCCGCCATGGGTCAGCCGTTCAACCGTCCGCCGCGCCCACGCCGTGCGGAACAGCCAACGGCCCAAAGCGGCGGGCAGGATATCGGCCAATTCGCCGGTTCGCGGGTGCAGATACTCGCGCACGCGGAGCAGTTGGCCGTGGGACAAACGCGCCTCACTGCGCAAGCGATCGAAACGCTCGCGGCGCGTCTTCAGGTCGGCGACGCGAATGGCGTCTTCGTAGCTCATCCACAAGGCCAGGTAGCGGGCCGTTTCGCGAAGCAGCGCCCGGTCGCCGGTCTCGCGGATGGGGGCGAGCAGTTGGAGATAGAGGCCGGCATATCGGGCGTCCTGGTAATCGGTGAGCCGCTCGACGCCCAGGCGGATCACGCTTTCGCAATCGGGCGGCGGACTGGCGGGCGTGGCCGCGGACGGCGTCCAGGCGGCGGCGAAGGCTTTCAGACTCGGTTCCACGCCCACGCCCCCGCGGCGGATGGCCTCTTCGAATTGCCGGCGGGTGAAAGGCAGGGCCTGCGCGGCAGCGACGGCTCCGAAGAGCGCCGCGCTAATCACGCTGTCTTGCTCCGCGGCGACACGCGCGAAATCGCCGCAAACGAATTTCCGGGCGGCCGAACGGCATTGCTCGATGAGCACGGAGGAGTCCACCCGCCCGTCGCCCGGATCGGTCCGCTCGGTCATGGAATAGACGCGGTGCGACGAAGCGATCAGGGTGGTCCGGCCGGGGGTGACGAACCCGCGCCCGACGGCACGGCCGGCCTCCATGAGCTCGGAGGCCACCACGATATCGACTTCCCCGGGAACGGGCATCAGCGCCAGTACGGGTTCGCGGTCCGATTCGGGGAACAGCTCGATGTAATAGATGGTGCTGCCGGTGCGCTGCGCCACGCCCGGAACCGAAGTGCTCTGCGCGCGGTAGCCCGAATGTTCGGCCATATCGACGATCCAATCGGCGAGCACGCCGCCGCCTTCGCCTCCCATGGCGAGGATCGCGATGGTGATGGGCCGGTCGTTCATACCTTCCGCAACAGCCCGATAATGGCCTGTTGCGCGCGCGCCCACAAACGTTCCCAGCGGCCGGGGTTGGAGATCGCCTCGACGCGGTAGAACGAAGGACACAGTTCGGCCGCGTGGGCCACCTCGCCACACAGACCGCAGCCCACGCAACTGTCGATCACGGTGGCGACCGGGTCCAGCCGCAGCGGATCGGGATTGGGTTTGATGGTCAGCGAAGGGCAGCCGGAAAGCCGGATGCAGGAGTGGTCCCCGGTGCAAGTGTCGGCGTCCACGCCGTATTTCTCCTGCACCACGCGCCGGCCTTCCGCCGCCATCCTGCGCCGTTCGGGAGCGTCGCGGCGCTCGCGGTTCAGCATGCATTCGCTCTGCGCCACGATCACCTTAGGCCCTTTTTCCGGCGTGGTGAGCGCTTCGCGGAGCAGATCGCGCATGCGGGCCACGTTGTAAGTCCGGGTGATGGTGCGCACCCAGTTCACGCCCACGCCGCGCACCGCCCGGGCGATGGAGCGGGGAGCCTGCGAGGAGAGAATGTCCTGACCGCCGGTGGCGGCGGTGTAGCCGTTATCGATCACCAGCAGGACGCCGTCGGTCCGGTTAAAGACCGCGTTGCCGACGCCGCTGGTCAGTCCGTTGTGCCAGAAGCCGCCATCGCCCATGATGCCGATGGTGCGGCGCGCCGTCTCGGGCGTATTCAGCGCGGCCGCGCCGGCCCAGCCGAGGCCATATCCCATCGTCGTGGCGCCGATATCGAATGGCGGCAGGATGGAAAACAGGTGGCAGCCGATGTCGCAGCTCACGTGGTGCTCGCCCAGTTCCCGCTCCACCAGCTTCATGGCGGTGAAGATGGGCCGCTCGGGGCATCCGGTGCAGAAAGAGGGCGGGCGTGCGTGGACGTGGGCGGCCAGAATGGGCAGAGGATTCGCGGGCGCTGGAGGAGCGGCGCGGCCGAGCGATGCGGCCCCGTGGCGATCCAGGAACTGGCGAATGCCGGCGACGACCACCGCCGCGGTGTATTCGCCGGCCATGGGAAGAACGTCCTTGCCATGCACCGCGGTGGGGATGCCGCGCTTGCGCAAGATGGCGTGCAGGTTCTGTTCGATGAAATCGGGCTGGCCTTCCTCAATGAGGAGCACGGCGCGTTTGGAAGAACAGAACCGCAGGATTTCGTCGTCGACCAGCGGATAGGCGACGTTCAGAACGTAGAGCGGAATGGCGCTGTCGCCGAAGATGCCGGAGAGGCCCAGAAGCTGCAGCGCGCGCACGGTGGTGTTGTACATGCCGCCTTGCAGGATGATGCCGATGCCGCCCGGGCCGTCGCCGAAGAACTCGTTGAGGCCGCGTTCCTGGATGAAGCGCTGGGCGGCGGGCCAGCGTTTCGAGATCTTCTCCCGTTCGTGGAGGTAGCTGGCGGGCGGCAGAACCACGCGGGAGACGTCGTGACGAGGGTTTTCGATGGCGTCCTTCAATCCGAACCGCGGCCGCACATTGTCGCGGGCAACGAAGCGGCCATGGACGTGGCAGGCGCGGATGCGCAGTTCCAGCATGACGGGCGTATTGCTGGCCTCGGAAAGATCGAAGCCCTGTTCGACGGCGCGGACGATGGAAGGCAGGTTGGGGCGTGGGTCGAGGAGCCACATCTGCGATTTCATGGCGAAGGCATGGGAGCGCTCCTGCATGATGCTGGAGCCTTCGCCATAATCTTCGCCGACGACGATCAGCGCGCCGCCGGTGACGCCTCCGGACGCCAGGTTGGCCAGGGCGTCTGAGGCGACGTTGGTTCCGACGGTGGATTTGAACGTGACCGCGCCGCGCAACGGGTAATGGACCGAGGCGGCCAGCGTGGCGGCGGCGGTGGCTTCCGAGGCGCTGTGTTCGAAGTGAATGCCGAGCGAGGCGAGAATGCCGCTGGCGTCCGAAAGAACATCCATGAGGTGCGAGATGGGCGCGCCCTGGTAGCCCGCCACGTAGGAAACGCCCGATTGCAGCAGCGCCTTGGTGACGGCCAGGATGCCTTCGCCGCGGAACTCTTCGCCCGCGCGCAGATGAAGCTTCTCGACTTCCTTCTTAAAGGAACGCTCCGGCATGGAGTTTCCAGTTTATGACAAGAGGGCGGCGAAGAATCGTCCATCGAGGGCAATCCCCACCGCTCACCGGTTCAATCGTGCAGCACGACGTTCAGCAGGGAGCTGTGCACTTCCAGTTCGCCGTTGTAATGGATGAACCCGAGTTTGCGGAACCGGTTCATGAAGAAGCTGACGCGGGATCGAGTGGTGCCGACAATCGAAGCCAGCATTTCCTGGCTGATCTTGGGCACTACCTTCTCAGGCCTTCCTTCCTTGCCGAAGTTCGCCAGCAGCAGGAGCACTCGCGCCAGACGCTTCTCGCTGGAATTGAATAGATGATCCACCAGATCCTCTTCCACCTGGATGTTGCGGGAGAGCAGATGGCCGAGAAACAATTCGGAGAACTCCGGTTCTTCGTGAAGCATCCGGACCGCGTCCGCTTTCTTGAGCTTCGCTATGGCGCATTCCCCCATGCCGGTGGCGGTCGACATCCGAACCAACTGCCCGGCCAGGCATCCTTCACCAAAAAACTCGCCGGGGGCCAGAATCGCGATGACTGCTTCCTTGCCCTGCGAGGAGAGGACCGTCAGCTTGACTTTGCCCGTTCTGAGATAAAAAATTGCGTCGGCCGGATCCCCCTGCGCGAAGACGGTCCGGCCATCGGTGTAAACCTTCTCAATTGCGCCGGCCGTGGGCTTCGACAGAAATGCCTTGAGCTTCGGCAGCCGCTTTTTCGGCGGAGACTTCATACGGATCAATATGTATTGTAATACCCCAAACCGGCCTATAGAATGGGATCGAGGCGAGAATGCTCACAGCACCGGTACGAATGGGCTTGGCGGTTCTAATCGGGTGCGTGGTCCATGGCCAAACATTTGAGGCGGCATCGGTAAAACCGGCAACACCGCCGGTACCCGACGGCCAGGGCAGAATCCTGATGGTGGGCAATACGGGAGGTCCCGGCTCCAAGGATCCCGGCCGGATTCACTATCCGTACATGAACCTGAAGGGCCTCCTGGTGAACGCCTACGACGTGAAAAGTCTTCAGGTCTCGGGGCCGGCATGGCTGGACACGGAAAGGTTCGACATTACCGCGACCATGCCGCCCGACACCACCAAGGAACAGTTCCGCGCGATGCTGCGGAACCTGCTGGCGGAACGGTTCAAATTGGCGACCCATCGGGAAACCAAAGAGCTTCCCCTGTACTCGCTTGTGGCGACCAAGAACGGTCCGAAGATGACGGAATCGGCGGAAGTGACCGCCCCCAAGGACGATGGCGACGCGCCGCCGCCGCCCATGCAGCCCAAGATGGGCCCGGACGGATTTCCGATTCTGCCACTGGCAGGACGCGCAGGGCTATTCATGATAATGATGCCCGGCCGCGCCCGCCTTATTGCTCATGAGCAGACGATGCAGGATCTGGCGAACCGGTTGACAGACCTATTGAGCCGCCCGGTGACGGACGCGACCGCGCTGAAAGCCAAGTACGATTTCACGCTGACCTTCTCGCCGGAAGGCATAGCCGGCCCGATGGGTCCGATGCCTCCCCCACCTCCCGGAGCCGGCGGCGCAGGGTCGGCGGATACATATGTGCCCGGCGGAGAAACGCCGCCCGACATGTTCGCTGCCGTACAAGCGCAGCTCGGCCTCAAATTGGAGCCGAAAAAGGGACCCGTGGAAATGATCGTCATCGATCACATCGAGAAGACACCCATCGAGAACTAATCACTTCCGTAACTCCACGATCTGTTCCCGCATGCGGGCTGCCTGCGGCCAGTCGGGGTGGTAGCGCAGGAACTCTTCGAGCACGCCGGCGGCCGCGCTCTTCTCCCCGCGGCGCAGGTGGATTTCGGCGAGGAAGAGTTGGGGATGCGAGAAATGGGCCGGATCGATGGCGCGCGCCCGTTCCAGATGCTTGACACTGAGGTCGAGGTCGCCAAGCTGGAAGTAGTCCATACCCAACTGGGAGTGCGCCAACGCGTCGTTGGGACGGACGGTGACCGCCATCGCATTGTACTGCCAGGCTTCGATGGCGCGATGCACCGTCACCAGCACGCCACCCAGATTGACCAGGGGCTCGAAAGCCTGCGGGTCCAGTTTGAGGGCCTGGCGGAAGCACTCCTCGGCGCGATCGTACTTTTGGGTCTGGTAGGCGATGACGCCGAGCTCGTTCCAGGCGTCGGCGAACTGGGGCGCCAGAGCGACGGCCTCTTCCAGGCGTCCGGCGGCGGCGTCGGAATCGTGGCGGGCCAGGGCCTTGCCAGCCTCCTCGTAATCGCGATGGGCCTTGGCGGGGATCGCAAGCTGTGCCGCGGAGACCGAGTGCCGGCGGCGCAAGGTGTCGGCGAGGAAGAAGTCGGATTCCTTAAAGCTGATATCGAGCGGTACGCTGCCGCGGGCGTCGGCGACGCCGGGGCCAACCTCGATGGTCCGGCGCGCCTCGCCGCGATCCGTCATGAAGACCGAAATGGTGTACGCCCCGGCGCGCAGCTTCCGGAATCGGAAGCGCCCGTCCGGCTCGCTCAGCGTGGACGCGGTGAACGGGAATGTATCGCCGAACAGAGTGACCGATGCGCGTTCCTCGGGATGGATACGGCCGGCCAGATCGAACACCGCGTCGGCGGCCAAGGCCGCATGGGCCAGAAGAACGCAGATCCAAAGTCGCACCATGCGTTTCCCTCGATTGTAACCTCCCGCTCAAAGAGATCGGAACCAATCAGCCACGTTCCGCACATATTCCCGCCGAAGAGCTCCGATCGATCCCGCGATGAGCAAGCCGCCGTGCGCCATCACTGGTCGGGTCCTCACTGACGCCGTAGCGTTTACCTGGCTTCCGGGTGTGTGGCCGGCCACTCGGAAAATGGCTCCATACCGCGCGCCCGCCCAGCGGAAGAACGGACGTTTGGCGGAGCTTCGGCCTCTCTTAGCTCCCGTCGAACGATTCGTCCCTTCGGAAAACCGGCTTTGCGAGCGGCAAGCTCCAGCCATTTCCGGATCTCGCGGCAGCCGAACCGCCGCGGGAGTTGGTTTCGATCGCCACGCCCGTGGCGATCCTCACTTTGCCCCCCGATACCACTCCAGCGTCCGCCGCATGCCTTCCTCAAATGAGAATCGCGGCGCGTGCCCCAGCTTCTGTACGGCCAGCGTAATATCAGCCTGCGAATCGCGCACGTCCCCCACTCGGGGCGCGCCGTAGATCGCCGGGATCGTCACGCCCGCCAGCCGCTGCACCAACGCCCAGGCCTCGTTCAGCGTGATGCGTCCGCCGTTGCCGCCATTGATCACATGCCCCGAAACTCCCGGCGCCCGCGCCGCCTTCAGGTTCAGCTCGGCGACATCCTCTACGTACGTGAAATCGCGCGATTGCTCGCCATCGCCGAAGATGGTGGGCGTCAGACCCTCGATCGCGGCCTTCATAAATATCGAAAGCACTCCCGAGTACGCGCTCGACGGGTCCTGCCGCGGCCCGTACACATTGAAATATCGCAGCGACACCGTCTCCAGCCCGTACACCTCCGAAAATACCGTGCAATAGCTTTCCCCGGTCAGCTTCTGCAGCGCGTACGGCGATTTCGGCCGCGGCGCCATGCCCTCCACCTTGGGCAGCACCTCGGTATCCCCGTATGCCGAGGACGAAGCCGCGTAGACCACCCGTCCCACGCCACCCTCGCGCGCCGCCCGCAGCACGTTGAACGTACCGTCGATGTTGATTTCGTGGGACGGCACGGGGTCGTCGATCGACCGCGGCACCGAGGGAATCGCCGCTTCATGGAACACCACCGCGGCCCCGCGGAGGAGCGGCGCAATCTCTTCGTAATTCCGGATATCGGCGCGCTCGAACTCGATCGATGGCCGCACCTCCTCCAGGTTTCGTTCATGGCCGGTCAGCAGATTGTCGATCACCCGCACCCGCGCGCCTTCCCGCAGCAGCGCGCGCACAATCGCCGACCCGATGAAACCCGCGCCCCCCGTAACAACGTAATGACTCAAGACGATATCCTCGCAATCTCCCGTTCCAAATGCCGCAGCGATTGGTTGGCCAGTTGCTCCGCACCGGGAGAGAAGTCGAACGCTTCCAGAGAAACCCACCCCGCGTAGCCCAGCCGCGCCAGCGCCGCCAGTACCGGTTTGAAGTCGTAGTCCCCGGCGCCCGGATACCGCCCGTCCAGCTCGTTCACGTGGACGTGGCGGATGTATTCGAAGTATCGCTCCACCAGCGCGTCGTGCGGCTCGCTTTCGTCGATGGCGTTGTGGACGTCGAACATCGTCCGGACGGCCGGGCTCGCAATCTCCCGCACGATGCCGACCGCCTCCGCCAGCGTTTGAACCACGTCGCACTGGTTCGCCGGCAGTGCTTCCAGCAGCACCGTGACACCGCTCGCCTCGGCGTGGGGCGCCGTACCGGCCAGCCCGTCCGCCAGGTGGCGGGTGGCCTCTTCGCGCGTCAGCCCGCCGGTAGTGCATCGCTGTTTGGGTGAGCCGAGCACCATCACGCCACCCTCGCCCAGGTCCGCGCACAGATCCGCCAGGTTGCGAATATGCCCCCAGCTCCGCTCGCGCAGGGCCGTGTCGGGCGTCGTCAAGTGCAGCCCCTTGGGTTCCACCATCAGCCAGTGCAGGCCCACGAACCTCAGGCCCTCCGACACAATCCGATCGCGAAATTCCCGGCGCTGGTGAGCGTTGATCTCCAGCGGATCGGCAGCCAGCGTGAACGGCGCGATTTCGATGCCGCTATACCCGGCCGCCCGAATGGCCCGGCAGGCTTCGGCAAACGGCCGCCCTTCGAACGCCTCATTGCACATTGCATGGCGAAACGTCATGACTTCCCAGTGTACCGAGGATTCCGTTTTTTCCGCGTGCGCCTCGGATCGACAGGAGAGAAAGCGAGCGGCCGCCTCCCGAAATCCGGCCGGATCAAGTTGCCTGCTTCTCCTGAATCGCCCCGGCCAAAAACCACAAGCCGGTACCGCAATCCACGCGTCATACAACATCGGCTAGTGCCGGTTCCGGGCGCCTGTCAGCCGCGTGTTACATTCGGACTTGGTCTTCTCGCGAATCATCTGGATCGTCCTCGATAGCGTGGGCATTGGCGCGATGCCCGATGCGCTTCAGTATGGCGATCCGCCGGGCGGCGACACTCTGGGAAATATCGCGCGCGTCCGCGGCTTGCGGTTGCCCAATCTGGCGCATCTTGGGTTGGGCAATATCAAGCCGCTGGCGGGCATCCCGCCGGATGCGTCTCCGGCGGGTGCGTTTGGCCGTTGCACGCTGGCTTCGCCTGGCAAGGATACGACCACCGGTCACTGGGAGATGGTGGGGATCCACCTGGAGAAACCGTTCCCGCTGTACCCCCATGGATTTCCGCCCGAGATCATGCAGGAATTCGAACGGCGCATCGGACGCTCGTCGCTGGGCAACAAGGCGGCGTCGGGAACCGAGATCATCCAGGAGTTGGGCGCGGAGCACATGCGCACGGGGTCGCCGATTGTCTATACGTCGGCCGATAGCGTCTTCCAGGTGGCCGCGCACGAAGAAGTGATTCCGCTGTGGGAACTGTACAAGATCTGCGAGACGGCGCGCGCCATTCTGAGCGGACCCTATGAGGTGGGCCGGGTGATCGCAAGGCCGTTCCTGGGCGCGCCGGGACATTTCGCTCGCACCGCCAATCGCCACGATTACGCGGTGCCGCCGCCCAAAGGAATGCTGCTCGATCAACTGGACGATCGCGGTGTCCTGGTACACAGCGTGGGCAAGATTTTCGACGTTTTCCTGGGCCGCGGCATTCGGGAGTCGGCCAAGACCAAGAATAACGCGGACGGCATGGCCAAGACGCTGGAGGCGATGAACCATGTCGAGAGCGGCCTGATTTTCGTCAACCTGGTGGATTTCGATCAGCAATTCGGCCATCGTAACGATATCGAAGGCTACGGCTCAGCGCTCGAACAGTTCGACGGATGGCTCCCCGAATTCAGGGCCGCGCTCCGGGAAGACGATCTCGCGATTCTCACCGCCGACCACGGCTGCGACCCGACTATTCCCGGTACCGACCACAGCCGCGAGTATGTGCCCGTGCTCGCCACGGGGCCGAAGGCGCGGGGCGGTGTCGATCTGGGCCTGCGCGCATCGCTTTCCGATATCGGGCAGACGGTGGCCGCCAACTTCGGCGCGTCGCTCGCCCACGGAGAAAGCTTTTTGCGGCAGATCGCCGCGTAAACAAACTTATGAGAAAACCAGTCATGGCGGGCAATTGGAAGATGTACAAGACGCCCGCGGAAACCAGTGCATTCTTCGAGAAATTCCGGCCGCTTGTGGAGAAGTCGGAACATTGCGAGATCGTGATCTGTCCTCCTTTCACGAATTTCGCCGCGGCTGTCAGCGCCGTTACGGGGACGCACATCCGAATCGGCTCGCAGAACATCGCGTGGGCCAAGGAAGGCGCCTTCACCGGCGAGATTTCAGGCGCAATGCTTGTTTCAAGCGGCGTCACGCATGCCATTGTGGGACACAGCGAACGCCGTCAGTATTTCGGCGAGACGAATGCGACGGTTCTCAAGCGCACGCGGGCGGCGCTCGAGTTGGGCCTGACCCCCATCGTGTGCGTGGGGGAGCGCCTGGAAGAGCGTGAAGGCGGCCTCACCGAGGAGCTATTGAAGATCCAGTTCGCCGAGGGCATTGCGGGTTTGACCGAGCACCAGTTCGCCAAAATCGCGATCGCGTACGAGCCGGTTTGGGCCATTGGTACGGGCAAGACGGCCACTCCCGAAATCGCCGCCGACGCACATCGCGCGATCCGCGCGCAGGTACGCGAGAAGTTCGGCAAGGACGCGGCGGAAGCCGTCCGCATCCTCTACGGCGGCAGCGTCAAGGGCGACAACGTGAAGACGCTGATGGCGCAGCCGGAGATCGACGGAACGCTGGTGGGCGGCGCCAGCCTGGACGCGGTTTCTTTCGCCTCCATCGTCAATTTCTAGTGCGGCGCTCCCGGCACGGAACCGCGACTGCGAAGGAGAGACCCGAACATTGGCGCTGGATCGTTCTCCTCGCCGCTCGGGCCTCTCCCTTACGGTCGCGGTTCCGTGCCGGCCCTGTTGCGCCAATGCGGAGGAACCGCCCCACGCAAGCTACTCGATTTCGAATTCCATCTTGCGTGTGGCGCTCTTGCCTAGCGAATCCATGGAAGTGAGCTCGCATCGGTAGGAGCCGGCGCCGAGGCCGCTTACCGGGATCTTGAGCGGAACCGGGACCATGGGATTGCCGGCGGTGGAATAGCGGCTCACTTCCACCACGCCCGAGTCGGTCTTCATCTGACCCGTTTTGGCGTCGAAGAATTTCAACTGGACGCCCAGCTTCGGTTGCGGGTCGGCGGTATTGGCCGGTTCGTACAACTCCAGATAGAGCAGCACATTGTCGGTGGTTTTGAAGCGCGATACTCCCGTGGGAGTGAATTGCAGGCCCTGAGCGACCAGGGGCGTGCGGCCTTCGGTGAGCAAGGCCTCCAGACTGGCATCGGCGTCGGTCACCTTCTTGACATCCAGGCTGATCGCCACATCGCTCATGGCGAACTGCTTACCGTCGAACGCCTCCACCGTCAGGGGCCGTTCGATCTTGCCGAAGTCCTGGCTCCCGGCCGGCGCGAATACCAGTTTGAAGGTGTATTGGCCCGAGGCTATGTCAAACTGGGTGTCGTAGTGCATGGACTTCTGGCGGAACTCATCAACCGCCTTCTTGTCCTCGAGGTCCAGCTTCACGGTGTCGCTGAACCGGGCGCCCACGGAACCATCCGGCTTGAAAGCAATCCCCATGATGTTGAGTTCGGCGTGTTGTTTGCCCTTCAACTTGTCGAATTTCATGATGTCGGAGGGAATCTCCATGGCGACGTCCACGCGCGCCGTATTCGCGCCGGTGAAGAAATACGGCAGCGCCAGGGGCGCTTTGAGGGTGCCGGGCCGGTTCGATTCGGCTAGGCCTTCCAGAGTCTTCTCCACCGGCTTGCCGGAAAGCAAATCCACCTGCTTGACGTTGCAGTATCCGGTTCGCGCGCGGACAGTGGTTCCGCCGCGGTCCACTTTCACCTTCAGGCTGTGGCAGCTTCCTTCGGCCGATTCGGGCGGAGTGTAGCTGACCATGTAAAACTGATCCTGCTCTTTGAGGATCTTCTCCATGCCGCCGATCAGGTCATTCGTGTTGACGATGACGAACCCGCCCGTCCCATCCGCAAGCATGTACAGCGCCTGCTGGTTGGCGGAGGCGAATGGCGGCATGGGGGGCATAATGACGCCGCCGTTCCCGCGGGGGTTCATGGGGTTGTTGGGATTCACCGTGCCCCCGCCGGCTCCGCCAGTAGCGCCTGCTTTTCCGCTGCTCGTCCCATTGCCGGGCGTTGTGCCGCCAGACCGGCTACCGCCGCTTACGCCGGCGCCGGGCGTTCCTCCGGTGGTACTGCCAGTGGTTCCGCCAGGCTTCGAACCGCCAGGAGCGGCCGTGCCGCCGGATGCACCACCCGGAGCCGCGGTTCCGCCTTTCGTGCCGCCGGCTTGAAAGGAGGTCAGCATGACACCGGGCAATCCGAAGCGGTTGAACGCCAGAGGTACGCCGCCACCACCGCCTCCTAGGCCGCCGCGCCCGCGACCGCCACCGGGGCCACCGGGGCTTGGCGAATTGAGATTCGGCATCCCGGTACTCAGGCCGCCCACGTCGATGGGATAAACCGCCACATTGCTCTTGTTGCACATGGAGATGGCGGCGGTGATATCGGGCATCAAGTCCGGGTTGACGGGGAAACCGCCGGTCAGCAGCACCATGATCTTGCGACCTGGCACATCCGCGATGCTTTTCGCCAGGCTGGTCAGCGCCAGCATCGAGTTGCGGGTTCCGTAATTACCGAACCGCGGACCTACCGTGAACTTGACGCCCGACACCACCTGTTTCAACCGGTCGGGGTCCGACGTGAAATTCTGAGTGATCTCCAGGGTCCCGCTGTAGTTGGCCACGGCCATCATCCGGTTCGGCCCCGCATTGGCGTCGATGAATTTGACAGCGGCATCGCGGGCGCGCATCTGGCTGGCGACGTCCGGCATATGGGAATTGTCGAAGAACAGGACCAGATAGTGCTTCTGGTTGGCCATGGGGCCCGACGGGTCGGCTTCAAAGGCGAAGCTCTTGATAACCTGTTCCTTGCCGTCCTCCCAGACCTTGAACTCTTTCTGCTTCAGGTCGCTGACGTAGTTGCCCTTCTTGTCCGTCACCACCGCGTCCACCAGCACGACGCGCGTTTCCGAACGGATCACCGTGTCCTGCGATGCCTGGTCCCGCGCAGGCAGCGCCGCCGCGAAAACCAACCCCGCGAACAAGCTGAAAGCCCGTAACTTCATCCTGAACCTCCCTAAACCTTAGGCCTTAAAACGGAATCTCCACGGCGCCGTTGACCGCCGACATCATGTGCCCTTCCGAATCCCTCAGCACCAGCCGCATGGAGTAGACACCCGGCTGCACATCGAAAGTAGTCCGAATGTTGATTCCCGGAGCGAGCCGGTTTTGCAGCGTATCGTCCTTCAGGTGAAACTCCACCACTTTGGTGATTCCCTGAACGTAGTTGAGATTGCGATCGAACAGGCCGGTCACCACCGTCAGGCTGTCCACATTGCGATCGTCCGTTTTTCGAAAATGCAATGGCCGGATATCGATATGAACCACCGCCGTCAACTTGGCGGTTTTGTCGCCCGATTTGAAAAACTGGAGCCGCATCTGCGCGGGGATCTCGTGCGCCTCGTCGCGGGAGAAGAGCGTCTCTTCGATCTCGCGCTTCGCATTTTCCGCTTCGTTCGCCAGGTGGGTGGGCGCGTAGTAGCCTTTGCGCGAGTTCAACTCCGTCCCAGGGATTTTGGAGGCGGTCTTCAGCGCGACTTTCAGGGCATGGTAGCTTCCGTCCATCTTGAGATTCTGCGGCGAGAATCCCAGATGGTAGATAAAATCGGGCGGCGTGGCCAGGCGGTGCAGTCCCTCGTCGAAATCGTTATTGTTCTCGAAGAAGGCGCCGCCGGTTCCATACGCCATTTCCGCCAGCACATCGGCGTTGGTTTGAGCCGCTTCGCGGTCGTACTGCTGCTTGGCCCGCAAGGCGCCCAAGGCGACCGACCGCTGGGAAACGTCCAGGCTGGGATCGGTCCACAATCCGCGGGCGTCGAGTGAGCTGATGATGACATTGGCGCGGATGGCGCGGTCGAAAATCTCCATCTTCTCGGTCTGCTGCTCGGGTGTGTAGAATCCCGGAGACAGCAGCAGGATGGTCCGCTTACCGGGAGCCGCGGCCATGCGCCGCACCAGGTCGCGCAGGGTGAAGAGCGCCACTCGGGTTTCCTGCGTACCGATGCTCAGCATTCGCTGGGCGGCTGACTGCGCCATCTGTTGCGCCTGCTGCTGGGCGTTCGATCCCGTTATGTTGGCGCAGACGATGGCATCGGCTGCCGCCGCCTGCAGCGCGTCGGCGATGTTCTTGTTCACGATCATGTCCGCCATGTAATAGCTGACGTCCGGACAGTCCTGAACACTGCTGCGGGCAATCGGCCGGGGTATCAGGCGGCCGAGGGCTTCGTGCAGCTTCTCGCGATCGTCGGTGAACTCCTGAATTACCTGGCCCGAGGTGGTATAGACGCCGGCGCGTTCCAGAGGCCCGAGAGAATCCATATGGCGGCGGGCGGCGTCGCGAACCCGCGCCAGATCGCCAAAACCGATATGGATGTCGTCAAACAGATAAGCCACGAAGCTATCCGGCAGCACGATCGGCTTGTCGGGCTCTCCCGGCGTTTGGGTGGGCTCGGGTTTCACGTCGGCCGGTTTGTCGCCGGCTTTTTCCACTGTGAAGCGGGTGATTTCTTGCGGTTTGCCCCTGTCGAAGAGCTGGAAATCCTGCTTGGTCAGGTTGCCGATGGCCTTACCTTTTTTATCGCGGACCACCACGGGGACCAACACCAGGTTCACGTGCGTCTGGAAGGTAGCCGCTTCGTCGTGGGTCGTCATCTCCGCGGGAGTTTGAGGAGCGGCCGGCGGAGTTTGTCCCGAAGCGGGAGGGGGAGCGGGAGCCGGCGGATTCTGCGCCTGCGCCTGGGCATGCACGGCGGCAATTAGGCAGCACGCGGTGAGTGAGAGCGCCCACAAGCGGCTACGCCCCGGTATGGCAGGAGGTGGCATGAGATCCGGATATTTCCGTAATCTTAAGAATATACGTTCGCGCGGCACAATGTGGGCGTCAACCTGGTGGGCGTCAATCCGGAGATTCGCACGGAACCGCGGCTGTCAAGGAGCGGCCCGAGCGCGGGCCACACATAGAGGTACACTGAACCCCATGTACGCAATCCGCCTACTGCTCGCATTGTCTCTGGCGGCGCCCCTGTTTGCCCAACCGGCGCGCCATCCCTTCAAGCTCGACGACCTGGCGCGTCTGCGCGATGTTCGCGATCCGCAGTGTTCGCCCGACGGCGGGTGGGTGGCGTACACCGTCGGCACTACCGACGCCAAGGAAGACAAGCACGATTCCGATGTGTGGATGGTCAGCTACGATGGCAAGCGGGACCTGCGGCTCACCTCCAGTCCCGAAGCCGAGGGTACGCCCCGCTGGAGCCCCGACGGCAAGTATCTGGCGTTCCTGTCGGCACGGCCCGGAAAAGCCAAAGGGAACCAGGTCTGGCTGCTCCCTCGCGAGGGCGGCGAGGCCGAACAACTCAGCGACGTGAAGGGCCGTCTGCAAGGCTACGAATGGTCGCCCGATTCCAAACGGCTGGCGCTGACGATCGGCGATCCGGATCCCGAGGCCGACAACTCCGGCGAGGGAGCCGGCGCCGCGGCCGGCGGGCGTGGCAAAGCGCCCAAGCCGATCGTCATCGATCGCTACCGCTTCAAGCAGGACGGCGCGGGCTATCTGCTCTCCGGCCGTCACAACTACATCTACCTTTTCGACATTGCCACGAAGAAACTGGACCGCCTGACCACCCAGAAGGCCTATGACGAATCGTCGCCGGCGTGGTCGCCAGACGGCGCGCGCATCGTCTTCACCAGCAACCATGCCGTCGACCCCGACCGCGATCCCGGCAGCCAGATTTATGTGGCCCAAGCCACCGCCGGTGTGGCCGAAAAGCAGCTTAGTCCGATGACCTGGCGCGGGGGCCGCGGCCGTCCGGAATGGAGCCCCGACGGGACGCGCATCGCCTTCCTCGCAGGCGAGGAAGACAAGAAGTACGGGGCCTATGGCATGGAGCTTCTGGCGGTGGTCGCGAGCGACGCGAGCGGCGCGCCGTCGCTGGTGAAAGCCGTGGCCGATCTGGACCGCGGTGTCTCCTCTCCGCGCTTCACGGCCGACGGCGCCTCTATCGAGCTTCTGGTGAGCGACGACCGCTCGGTGTATCCCGCGCGCGTCCGCTTGAATGGAGGCGCGGCGGAGCGTCTGATGACGTCGCCCGTCGTGGTGGGCAGTCCCATGGAGGCCAAGGGTTGTTCGGTGGTTCTCTCCGGCAGCGACACCAAGCCCACCGAGATTTACGCCGTGGAAGGCGGCGCGCTGCGCCAGATCACGCATCAGAACGACACGCTGATGGCCGAATTGGAGATCGCGCCCTCCGAAGAAGTGAGCTTCACGAGCAAGGACGGTACCGAGGTGCATGGCTTGCTGACTAAGCCGGTGGGCTACACGGCCGGCAGCAGGGTCCCGCTGCTGCTGCGCATTCACGGAGGTCCCAACAGCCAGGACGCGCATTCGTTCAGCACCGAGAAACAGATCTTCGCGGCCAACGGATATGCCGTGCTGGCGGTGAATTACCGCGGCAGCTCCGGCCGCGGGCAGAAGTTTTCGCGCGCCATCGCGGCGGATTGGGGCCACTATGAAGTGGAGGACCTGGAAGCCGGCGTGAACCACGTCATTCAGATGGGCGTGGCCGACGCCGACCGTCTGGGTGTGGGCGGCTGGAGCTACGGCGCCATCCTGACGGACTATATGATCGCCACCGATACCCGATTCAAAGCCGCCACCAGCGGCGCCGGCACGGCCTTCACCGTGGCCTTCTACGGCACCGACCAGTACATTACGCAGTACGACTACGAGATCGGACCGCCGTGGAAGAATTTCGACACGTACGTCAAAATCTCCTATCCGTTCCTGCACGCCGACCGCATCAAAACGCCCACGCTGTTCCTGGGAGGCGAACGCGACTTCAATGTTCCGGTGCAGGGCGGCCAGCAGATGTACCAGGCGCTGCGGAGCCTGGGGATCGACACCCAGTTGATTATTTACCCCAACGAGACTCACGGCATCCAGCGTCCCAGCTACCAGCGCGACCGCATGGAGCGCTACCTGGGCTGGTACGACAAGTATCTGAAGCCGTCGCCGCCGCCAGCTACGGCAGCGCAGGAACGTTGACACGATGCATCGAGGACTGCTGTTTTGCGGCCTGACGCTCTATGGCCTCAGTGCAATGGCTCAGGCCCGCATTCCGGCCAATTACGACGAAGCCAAGGTCGGATCTTACACGTTACCGGATCCCCTGGTGCTCGCCAATGGGCAGCCCGTACGGGACGCGGGGACTTGGAATCGCCAGCGCCGCTCCCAAATCTTGCGGCTCTTCGAGGAGAATGTATACGGCCGCAGTCCCGGCAAGCCCAGGGACATGCACTTCGAAGTTTTCGAATCCGATCGCCGTGCGCTGGATGGGAAGGCTGTCCGCAAGCAGGTACGAATCTACTTTTCGTCGAACAAGAACGGCCCGCATGAGGACCTGCTGTTATACCTCCCGGCGAATTCCGCGCGGCGGGTACCCGTCGTCCTGACCATGAACTTCGACGGCAACCAGACGGTGTTCGCCGATCCGGCGATCCATCTGGGCATGGTCTGGGACACCAGGAGCAAGGTAAGTCATGAAGCAACCGAAGACACGCGGGGCAGTTCCACCGATTTTCGCGGCGCGGTGGACAAAGTTCTGGCGCAGGGCTTCGGATTCGCCACCATCTACTATTGCGACATCGAGCCGGATTTCACCGGCGGCATGGCTTTCGGCGTGCGGCCGCTTTTCTTCCGCATAGGGCAATTCGATCCGGCGCCGAACGATTGGGGCGCGATCGGAGCGTGGGGTTGGGGTCTGAGCCGGGCTCTGGATTACATGGAGACCGACCTGGACATCGACGCCAAGAAGGTCGCGCTGCTGGGCCACTCCCGTTTGGGCAAGACCGTGCTCTGGGCCGGCGCGCGCGATACGCGTTTTGCCGCGGTGGTGGCCAACTGTTCGGGCGAAGGAGGCGCGTCGCTCTCGCGCCGCAATTACGGAGAGACGGTGAGAGATCTCAACCGTAGCTTTCCGTATTGGTTTTGCGCGAATTACCGGAAGTTCGGCGACCATGTGGACGAGTTGCCGGTGGATTCGCACGAACTGATCGCGCTGATGGCGCCTCGCCCAGTGTATCTGGGTACGGCTGAGGAAGACAAATGGGGCGATCCGAAGGGCGAATTCCTGGCGGCGGTGGCGGCTGGGCCGGTCTATCGTTTGCTGGGAAAGCGAGGCCTGGAGACCGCGGAGATGCCCGAGCTCAACCAGCCGATCCTGCACGATATCGCCTTTCATTACCGGAGCGGCAAGCACGAGATCACCGCGTTCGATTGGGACCACTACCTGGAGTTCCTGGCGATGCACTTGCGGAAGAGCCCGTAGCCGGTCCGTGGCGAAAACGGGCCCAATGCGATAGCATCGGAGATCGGGAGAGTCGCCATGAAGATTACGACTACGCGCCGCGGCTTCCTGGGAGCCGCCGGGGTGGCCGGTTTGGCCGCCGCCGGCGTTGAGCGGGCTTCCGCGGTCATTGAACCGGAACCATGGGGAATCAAGCTTGGCTTGGCTACCTACACCTTCCGCAGTTTCGACCGGGCCCAAACCATTGAAATGATCAAGGCGGTCAAGACGCCGTGGGTCAGCATCAAGGACGTGCACCTGAAGATCAATCCCGCGGATCAGCCTGTCAACGTGGACGAGGTGCGCGCCGGACGGAAGGAGTTCGACGACGCCGGCCTCAAGGTGATGAGCGGCGGCAACGTGGATATGAACAGCGCCACGCGCGGCACCGAGCAGGGGCTGCGCCATAGCTTCGAATATGCCAAGGCTGCGGGCCTGCCCATGATGGTCTGTGCGCCGACGCACGAGAACATGAAACTCATCGAGGCTCTGGTGAAGGAGTTCAACATCCGCATCGCCATCCACAATCATGGGCCCGAGGACAAGAATTTTCCAACGGTGCAATCGGTTCTGGACGTCGTGCGGACGCTCGACCGCCGCTGCGGTTTGTGCATGGATGTCGGCCACTCGGCGCGCACCGGAGCGGATGTCGTCAAATCGATCGGGCAGGCCGGCGACCGGCTCTTCGACATGCACGTCAAGGACCTGGCGAGCTTCACCGACAAAGCCAGCCAATGCGACGTCGGCGACGGCATCATGCCGTTCCCGGCAATCTTCAGGCAGCTCAAGAAAATGAATTACCAGGGATGTGTGAATCTGGAGTACGAAATCCACGACAAAGATCCCATGCCGGGGGTGCAGCGCTCCTTCAGCTACATGCGCGGAGTGCTGGCGGCGCTGGCGAGCTGAGACGGGTGTGCTTTACTGTTATCTGTGACCTCTGAACGGTTGACCGGCGTTACCGGCGAAGACAAACTCCTGGTGACCGGCGAAGTCGCCATTAGCTTCCTGGGCATGGACGAAGCCCGGGTGCTTTCCACGCCGCACATGATCGGCTTTATGGAGCGCACCTGCCGCGATACGGTACTGCCGCTGCTCGATCCGGGATACGACACGGTGGGGACGCATGTCAATGTAGCGCACCTGGCCGCGGCGCCCATCGGAGTGGCGGTTACCTGCCGGGTGGAAGTGACCGGGGTGGAGGGCCGGCGGGTTCAATTCCGCGTAGAAGCCTGGGATGGCGCCGGGAAGCTGGGCGAAGGTACGCACGAGCGCGCCATCGTCAATGTCGCCAGATTCGCCACGCGTCTGGCTGCCAGGAAGACGGGGTGACCTCTACGATCTGGGTTACCTCTACGATCCGAAGAGCGTCGGGGCGGTACGTAATCCACCGACCGCCTGTTTTTCCCCGGTTGCCGCGGCGTTGGCGCCTGGAGACGTCTGCCGGTGATAGTACGCCAGCAGGGCCGCTTCGTCGTAATCGATGGCGCGGGCGTATTGCCGGATGTAATTGGTGTTGTAGATTCCGCCCGGCAGTTTGCCGAAGTCTCCGCGCTCAATGGCCTCCAGGGACCGCACCCCGATCTTGGTCGATTGGGCGATTTGCTCCAGAGAAACGCCTCGGTTCCGTCGTATTTCCGCCAATCCCAGGATGCTCACTTCCTCGTTCATGAACGTTCCTCTCGCCGATGTGTCGAACGTTACAATATACCACTACTAGCCGCTCTGGTACACTTCTTTGTGAATGGATATTTGCCGCCGCCGCTTCGGTTCGTATGTCCTGGGCGGGTTGGCCGCCAGCCGGGCACTGGCTCTCGCACCTCGTCCTAAGCTACTGATTTTATTTGTGATTCAGGAATTCCGTCCGGAATATCTGGACGCCGTGCACGCTCAATTGGGCGCGGGTGGGCTCAAGCGTCTTCTGGAAAAGGGCGCTTTTTTCCCCGATTGCCGCCACACGGCGTGCACCTTTCCGAGCACCACCCTGGCTACCCTGGCCACCGGCGCCTGGCCATCGCAGCATGGAATTGTGGCGGAATCGTGGTACGACCGCCCGTCGCGAAAAGCGGTTCCGGCTTCCGACGAGGCGCTGCTGGCTACCACCTTGTGTGCGCAGGTGGCGGCCGATCCGCTGGCTCGTGTGTTTGCCATCTCGCTTGACGCCTCGCAAGCCCGATTGTTCGCCGGGACCCCCGACGCGCACCTCTATTGGATGGACACCCGCGGGCAGTTCGTAACGCGCGGCGACCCTCCGAATTGGCTCCCGCCGTTCACCAGCCTGATGCCGGTGGACAGCTTGCACAACGCCCAGTGGATGGCGGCCGGCGCGCGCCAGGGATCTCCGCCTCTGCGCAGCCTGTCCTATGACTCCAGTCGTCCGGAGCAGTTCATCACGTTGTACAAGGCGTCGCCTTTCAGTCAGGCCGCGCAATTCGACCTGCTGGGCGAGATGGTGGTTCGCGAGCGGTTGGGGCAGGAAAATACCTTCGATTTCGTTACCGTGCTCTGCGGATCCTCCGAATTGTTGGGTTACCAGGTCGGGGGCCGGTCGCCGCTCATGCCGCAGATGATTCTACAGCTCGATAAGCGGATCGAATTGCTGATGACGCAGTTGGGCCAGGCGGTGGGCGAGAATGGCTACAACCTGGTGCTGGCCGGGGCGCACGGCGCGCCTCCTTTACCCTCCGCCGACACGCGCGCCCGCATGATGGTAAACGGCGAGACCGTGGCCCAGGCCGTGGAGAAGGCGTTGGCGGCTTCAGGCGCCGGACACGTGCGCAAGTACGTGTATCCGTTTCTATACCTGGAGACTTCCGCGGAGCGCGATCCGGAAGCCGTGCGGATGGCCGCCGTGCGGACGGCGTTCGATCTGCCGCCGATGGCCGGCTACTACACCGCCGGGGGGGCTTGTTCCACCCATGATGAATGGGCCCGGCGATTCGGGAACAGCTTCCATCCCAAGCGAAGCGGAGACGTCATGCTGTCCTACCGGCAGGAGTATGTCGAGGATTACGGACAGGGCCAGGGAATTTCTTACGGTTCGCTCTATAACTACGATGTGAGAGTGCCGCTGTGCTTCTATGGTCCGCAGTTCCGCGCCGCCGTTTTCGAATCCCCGGTGGAGAGCGTGGACGTGGCGCCCACGCTGGCGCGTGCTATGGGTGCGGCCGCGCCATCCTCGTCGGTAGGCCGGGTGCTGGGCGAGGCTTTCCTGGTATGAGGGATCCGGTCCCGCTGGGAGGAGCCAGCTAAAGACTCATGCTTCCGCCCGATCCCCGTCTCGCGACCAGACTGTGCGGCATCGCGCTCCGCAATCCGGTTCTGGCCGCGTCGGGGACGTTCGCCTATGGCCTGGAATTCGCCGATCAAGTGGACCTCAACGCGCTTGGCGGCTTCGTGGTCAAAGGGCTGTCCCGGGAGCCGATTGAAGGCAATCCGCAGCCCCGTCTGATGGAAGCCACCGACGGCATGATCAACTCCGTGGGACTCCAGAATATCGGCGTGCGCGCCTTCGTTGCCGATAAGCTTCCCGCACTCGCGAAACTGGAGACTGCCGTCTTCGCCAACGTCTTCGGCTACCAGACCGACGATTACGTGGAAGTGGTTCGTACGCTCGAAGACCATCCGGGGCTGGCCGGCTATGAACTGAACGTGTCGTGTCCCAATACCCGTCACGGCGGCATCTACTTTTCGAGCGATCCCGCGCTCCTGGGTGAAGTGGTGACGGCGGTGAAGCGTGTGGCGCGGCGCCCGGTCATGGTGAAGCTGTCGCCCAATGTCGGCGCCATCGAACCCTTGGCGCGGGCCGCCGAAGAGAACGGGGCCGACGCGATATCTTTAGTGAATACCTTCATCTCCCTGGCCATCGATGCCCGCACGCGCCAGTCGCGTATCGGCGCGGGGTTTGGGGGATTGTCCGGCCCGGCCATCAAGCCCATCGCGCTGCGGCTGGTGTATCAGGCCGCACAAGCCGTGAAGATTCCCGTAGTGGGGATGGGCGGAATCGCGAGCGGCGCCGACGCCGCCGAGTTTCTGATCGCCGGAGCCAGTGCGGTTGAAGTGGGCACAGCTACGTTCTGGGATCCGCGCGCGCCCTTGCGCATTGCGCACGAGCTGGCGGATTTTGCTAAAATAGAAAAAGTTCCAAACATCTCCTATTTGGTCAATACGCTGCGGATGTAATCCAAGTGTAGGAATAGCGCACATAAAAATTATCGATTTGGTATTCGTGCCGGACCGTTTTATCCTGAAATCGAAGCTGATCGATATCCGGCTTCCCACAGAAACCAACAACAGTACCCGGAGTATTTGGGTACACATCAGAAAAACACGGAGAATCAATACCAATGAAGAAATCTGTATTCCTGATCGCTCTGCTTTCGCTTTCCAGCCTGGTTTTTGCCGGTGCGAAAAAGTACAGTGTCTCGTTTTCCACGGCTACCCAGGCAGGGAGCGTGAAGCTCGCCCCCGGTAACTACACGCTACAGTTGGACGGCGACAAGGCCATCTTTACGGACTCGAAGAACAAGAGTGTCACCGTGCCTGTCAAAGTGACGACTTCCACGACGAAGTTCCAAGCGACCGCTGTCGAGGCCAGCAGCAAGGCTGGCGAAGACAAAATCGACGCGATTGACCTCGCGGGAACTACCACTAAAGTCGAGTTCTAATCTCTAGGGGCAGGTAGAGCCGCGGAGCTCGCCTGCCCCGATTCCAGCATCGCTCTAATGTCAGTGATTTCCCGTTTCAGCTGCTTCTCGCGATTCACCAGCGTCAGTACATAGCCCACCAGGATGGCCCAGGCGGCGATCAGTCCGTAAGTAACGGCGGTCATAGAGAGTTCCTCAAATTGCGTGAGTGATGCGGCGCAGAGAGTCCAGTTCGCGCCGCGCTTCTTCCTGCCGCATGCGGACTACCGTCAGCAGAATTCCCACCAGAATCATCGCCACCAGATTCCAGAGCCGCGCCCCACTCCAATCGGTTCGCAGGCTGGACACCGACCTCCACCATTTGATGGTGGCGGCCACCATGGGAATGTCCAGAAACGCGAAGATCGACCACACGGCCGAGAATGCGGCACGCTCTGTCGGATCCTGTACGGCATGGCGCAACATCAGGTAGGTCGCATAGAGCAGCCAGCACACCAGGGCCGCCGTCAGCCGCGAGTCCCAGTTCCACCACCTGCCGGTCGCGGCGTGCAACAGGAAGCAGCCGTTCACAATGCTGGCGGCCGAAAAGGCGAGACCGGCTTCCGTAACGGCGACGGCCAGTGAGTCGAACTGGAAATTGCGCGATCCCAGAAACAGCAGACTGGCGGCCAGAGCGGTGAACGCGGCCAGTGCCGCCGTCCCAGCCAGAGGAATGTAAAACAGAGCCTCCCTGGGCTGCGCGGCGGTCTGCGCCAGGTTGTACGCTATCAGCACAATCGCCAGACCGCCGGCTATGTAAAGCAGCCTGTCGCGCATCAGCCCACCAAGATGGTCTCCACCAGCACCAGCGACACCGCGGTATAGATTATGTCGAAGCCTACCATCATCTTCAGGAATCCGGACTTCTCGGCGTCAATCGGCTGGCCGGTCACCAGGCCGGCGGTCAACTCCATGGCGCCCAATAGAGCCGGAAACATGATGGGGTACGTCAACATGGGCAACATCAACTCGCGCAGGCGGATGTTGACCGTGAGCGCGCTTGATACCGTTCCTACTACCGTCAATCCCCAGGTTCCCAACACCAGCACCAGGAACAACTCGGGGAATTGTTTGGTCCATGGCACATTGTAGAACACGCCGAAAATCGGCAGCGACACCAGTTGGACGGCCAGCACCAGCAGAAAATTGGCGAACGCTTTTCCCAGGAACAAGGCCGCGCCCGAGACCGGCGCCGCAATCAGACCATCCAGACAATCGTTGGGCAGTTCGCGCGCAAAACTGCGATTCAACACCAGCGTCCCGGCGAAGGCGAACACGATCCACAACAGGCCGCCCGCAATGTCGCGCGTGGTGTCGGCCCCCGGGTCGAACGCGAAACTGAACATCAACAGGATCACCAGGGCGAAGGCTAGCGACGAATTGATGGCTTCCTTGGTTCGAAGTTCGGCGCGGAGATCCTTGACCGTAACCACCCAGACTTGGCGGAAGAATCGCATCAGCCCTCGCCATACCGCGCGTACACGTATCCTGGGTCGGCGACCATTTCGGGGGTCGACGGGCCGTGGAAGGCCACCTGTCCGCGCGTCAACAGTGCGACGTGGGAGGCCAGCTCAAGCGCTTCCCGCAACTGGTGGGTGGACATGACAACGGTCTTTCCGGCGGCCAGGGCTTCGCGGAGCAAACGCTGCAGCACGGCGATGGCTTTATCGTCGAGCGCGGTGAACGGTTCATCGAGCAGCAGCACCTGGGGCTCATGCAGGAACGCGCGGGCCACCGCCAGGCGTTGCCGCATGCCGCGCGAAAATTCACGGACCAAGCCATTCGCCACGCGCGCCAAACCGGTACGCTCCAGCCATTCGCGGGCCGAGCGTTCCGGGTCTAAGAGGCCGTACAGCTTGCCGTAAAGCGTCAGATTCTCAATTGCCGACAACTCGTCGTAGACCGAAATGCCGTGGCCGATAAAGCCCATCTTACGGCGCGTTTCGGTATCGCGCGGCTCGCCGCCGAAGATGCGGATGTGCCCTCGGCCCGGGCGCGAAAAGCCGGCAATGACGCGCAGCAGGGTAGTCTTGCCTGCGCCATTACGTCCGATCAGCGCGAGGCAGGTTCCCGGCGCGGCTTCCAGGCGGATGTCGCGCAGCGCGGGATAATCGCCGTAGAACTTCCACACGCCATCAATATCAATAGCGACGGCATCACGGGCGACCGCGCTCATTGGCCTCCTTGGCGGGTATGAGAAGAGCGGAGGATTTGCGGTAGAGCAGCGTGAAGCCCACGGCCAGGATGGCCAGCGCGAGGCCGAGGATCAGCTTGGCATTGCCGTAAATCCGCGGCATGATGGGCTCGATTTTTGGGCCGCTGTCCTGGTCGGCGGAGGGTGTGGCGTCGGCATCCGGAGGCGGGGCCGCCGCACCGGTCAAGGCGATCTTGAAGGTGTTGCCGATGAGCCCGAAGATGTGGTCTTGCGTCCGAGGCTCGGTGCCGATATCGGTCAGCCCGTCTCCCGACAGCGTGACTCCCGGCGGAACGATCAGGTAGGTGTTGTCGTCCTTGGTAGTCACCCTGCCTTCATATGGCGCACCTGGGACGTATGGCACCGCGTAGTCGACGTCGAAGCGGGTTTCGCCAGGCTTGACGGCGAAATCCACGGCCATCACCTCCGGAGATCCGGTCTTCAGCAAAGCGGCGGGAATGGGCATTCCTCCCGGCGCCGTGACGTTCACCTGAGCCTTGCCGCCGGCAGCGGCCGGCAGGAAGAAATGCAGCGAGCCTTTGTCGGGATCGTTCCAGGCCATGTTGCCCGAGTTGACGTAGAGGTAGGTGTCCCGGACGGTCATTTGGCCCGACGCCGACGGCTCGAAAATCAACATGTGCTTCGAGACCTTTGCCGCGCCCGGTTGCTTAGAAGAGTTGTAGACGTCGAGCGTGAGACCGGTAGTCGGCGTTCCCGGCGGCAGCATGTGGTTGTAGGTGACACCGTCGAAAGCCGTGCGGATAACGTGCGGGCCCTGGATTTCCCGGTCGATGGTGAAGTGTCCCTGGGCATCGGATTTGGCCTGGTCAATCAGTTCGATACCGTTTTGGCCCAGGCGGTTGAGGCCTACCGTCGCACCAGCTTGCGGTTGTCCGGTGGTCCGGTTGACGACCGTGCCGGTGACCGCGGTCATGGCGGGTAGCGCCAGCAGCAGCAGGATGGACAAAGTCTTCACACCGTACCTACTTTCATCGGCTTGCCGCATTCGCCGCAGAACTTGAGGGGCTTCTCGAAAGCGGCGCCGCACGCCTCACACTCGAATCCGGAAGCTCTCTTCGGAGGGGCTTTCTTGGGGGACGGGCCATTGAGCGGCGGCGCTGGGGCCGGTACCTGAACGGCCGGCTTCAGCCCGGCTTTGATCCGATCCACTTCGGCCAGTACCGCGGCCAGTTCCTTCTGCAAGTCGCGCTTGGTGTTCTGGTAGTCCTCGTCGGAGAGCTTGCCCACGCGATATTCGAACTGCAGATCGCGCAGGTTCTCGTAGATGGCGGTCTTCCGTTCGTCGAGATGAGCGAAGGGCGAGACCGGTTCCGGCTCGGGAATGCTCCCCGGCCCCACCGAGAGGACGAACGCGATGACGGCGATCGCAACGACGCTAGCTATTGCAATGATTGCCAAGATCCACTACTCCATCTTTACTCTAAGCCGGACATTTCCTTCTCAATCTGATCCTTGTACTTCGCGAGCGCCGGATCGTCCAGTTCGATCGAGCCGGCCACGGCCGCGGGCCGGGGCTTGTAATATTTTCTGACGAACAGGTAGATGACGCCCAGGCCGAATCCGGCTACGCAATAGGGCACCACCCAGCCGAACGCGCTGGGCGGCGCCAGATAGATGCCCGCGCCGTAATCCTGTTCGAACGCCCGGACGATCTGATCGTCGGTCATGCCGACGGCTTGCATGCGGGCGATTCTCTCCTTGCCCGGCTTGGAGAAACCGCACTCCAGCATGCTGCAGGAGGTTACCGAATCCTTACACCCGCATTGGCAGGCCAGCCGCGTACCTACCCGGCGGACATCGGAGCTGGGCATTTCCGAGGCCGTCTGCGCCAGGGCGGCGACAGCCACTACAGCCGAGAGGATGCCGATCCTAAGCCGACGCATGTTTGGTTACCTTGACTGCCGCATCCACCTGTCCCACCACAGTGGTGCGAGCATACTCGCGCTTCACCTTACTGGGAACCAGGCAAATCAGCGTACCGCCGATCAGCACCAGACCGCCGATCCAGATCCACGACACCAGTGGAAATACGTACGACTGAATGATGGCGCGCTGGTTGTCGTCGGACATGCCGCCGAAATTCAGGTAGAGATCTTCGTTGGGCCGCATGCGGATTCCGACCTCGGAAGTGCCCTGCCGGCTGGCTTTGTAAAAGCGCTTTTCCGGTTCGAGCACGCCCAGGTCGTCGCCATTCTTGGAAACCTGCATGGTGGCGCGATGCCAAGCGTAGTTTTCATTTTCGCCCTGCTTCAGGTCCACCATGCGCAGCGTGTAGGAGCCTACCGCCATGGTGTCGCCCTTGTTCAGTTCCTTGGTCTCATTCTTATTGAACGCGTGGCCGGTGAGACCCACGAATATCAGAACGATTCCGATATGCACCAGGTAGCCGCCGTAACGCCGCGTGTTGCGATGCGTCAGCTCCACGGTGGCGTGCAACAAATTGAAGCCGTTCTTGGCGGCGATTGCGGCCGCGCCCCTGTAGAACTCCAGGATCACCGTCAGCGCCACGAACAGGCAGAATCCGAACGAAATCAGCGCATACGGATGCCGGATGCCCGCGGCGAAGAGCGCCACCACCAGCACGACAGCCGCGATCCCGGGCCATTGGAAATTGCGCCGCAGGCTCTCGCTCGACGTCTTGCGCCAGGCGAACAGCGGTCCCAACCCCGTGAGAAGTAGAAGGGACAGTCCGATCGGCACCATCAGGCGGTTGTACCAATCCGTATCGAGCGAAATCCGGTCGCCCGAAAGTCCTTCGGAGATCACCGGGAACAGGGTGCCCCAGAGCACCGCGAAACAGCTCGCCAGCAGGATCAGGTTATTGAACAGGAAGCTGGATTCGCGCGAAATCACGCTCTCCAGTTGCGACTCGCTCTTCAAGTAGTCCAGGCGGTCCAGGATGAGATAAATGGTGGCCGCGATGCCCAACGCCAGGAAGCTGACGAAATACTTTCCGATTTCCGACCGCGCAAACGCATGCACCGATTGCACCACGCCCGATCGCGTGAGGAACGTCCCCAGAATGCACAAGAAGAAGGTGGCGGACACCAGCACCATGTTCCAGACCTTCATCATGCCCTTTTTTTCCTGCATCATCACCGAGTGCAGAAACGCCGTGCCGCTCAGCCAGGGCAGCAGGGAGGCGTTCTCCACCGGGTCCCAACCCCAGTAGCCGCCCCATCCGAGAACGTGGTAGGCCCAGGCCGCGCCCAGCATGACGCCGGTGCTTTGGAACAGCCAGGTGACCAGCGTCCAGCGCCGCGTGGTATGGATCCAGGCATCCCCGGGCTGGCGGGTGATCAGCGAGCCGATGGCGAAGGCGAACGGAATAGCGAATCCGACATAGCCCAGGTACAGCATGGGCGGATGGATCGCCATGGCCGGATACTGCAGCAGCGGGCTTAAGCCCTGGCCGTCGCCGACATTCACGATCAACTTATCCTGCGCCAGCATCTGGAACGGGTTGGCGATGAAGTTATTCAGCACCAGGAAGAAAAGCTGGATGGTGGACAATACGGCGATGGTCCACGGCATGAAGTCGCGGTGCTTACGCCGATTGGTGAAAGCCACTACCGCGGCGTAGGTGGAGAGCAGCCAACTCCAGAACAGCAGCGAGCCTTCCTGTCCGCCCCACCACGCTGCGAACTTGTACAGCAGCGGCATGGTCCGGTTGGAATGTTCCTGGACATAGGCGAAGCGGAAGTCGCCGGTCATGAGGGCGTGGACCAGCAGCGCCGATGCCAACGTCATCAAAACCCATACCGCGAAAACTGCTCGTTGGCCGCTAACTACAAGAAACGGCTTGCTCTTGAGCCGTCCGACGACGTTTGCCACAATGGCATACAAAGCCACACAGAAGGCCAGGATTAAGGCCAACGAACCCAGATTTTCCATATTCCCTCTTGTTTAGATGGTACCCTTGCCGGCGTTGATATTGGGAGCGGCTTGTCCGGGAGCCAGTTGTCCCGGCTTGGATTCATACTTGGACGCGCACTTGGCTTGAATTCGGGCGGCGCGAAAAACTCCGTCCTTATCCAGCTTGCCATCGGCGAGAGCTTGGGCGCCGTCTTTGAAGGTGTCGGGAAGGGGATCGGTGCCGGTATAGGCGACTTTCAAGGTGGTCTTGTCCTGAATCAGGACGAATTGCACCTGGTTGCCGATGCGCTGAATAGAGCCGCTGGCCACATCGCCGCCCACGCGCAGACGCTGTCCGTACGCACGCCGTCCCATCTGGTTCAGTTCGACGATGGTCTTATAGTAGGTCTTGGTTTCCGCCGCGCCGTTCCATCCCAGCCAGACCAGCGTCCCGATCACCACGGCGATCAGAGCAACGAACTTTCCATATTTCTTCATGAATTCCTCTGAAACCACAGTATACCCCGACCACGTTGCGGGATAATCAGACATTTTTGACCTTTTTTGGGGGAATCCTCTACATACCCGCAAATGAGGGGAGCTGGTGGGTGTCTCATGCTCTATAAGACGTGCGGGAGGGTCAAAAAAATCCCGGTTTTTTTGAGAGATACCGACCGGAATCGACCGTCCGAGGCGGCTTGACGGTGTACCAGGCGGCGCTTTCCTCCGGCGCCATCCAATCCGGCAGCTTTACGGTGTCGGCAAGCGGAGGCGGCGACGTCGGGCTGCGGTCCACCCACCATCGCATAGACCTGCGCGGTGTTGGTCAGCGAGTCGCCCATGCCCGTCACCGTAAGAATCCAGGAGCCCGACGGTCCTGGATAGGCGCCGCCGCGATCGGGGGCAGCGCTCCGCAGGGGTTAGGCGTTTTTGGAGTTTTCTTGAAGCGATAGAATTGCGGTTCGCGTCAGAAATACCAAACCAGGATCGACCGTCCGATCCGCCGCTGCGGCGGCATCCGATCGGCCCACTGCGGGTACCCAAACACCTTCCAGATGGTGATACTGACCGCGTTCCATCCCGGAGACGGGTGGTCGCTATCGCCCGGAACCATCGGAACCATTGCGTGCCCGGCCATGGAGTACGTGCGATTGAAGGGCACAAAGGTCACACTGGTGGCGTGCCGCTGTTCCAGAAACGTCTCCAGGCGATTCATGTCCTGGCCCCAGTCCAGGTCCGAATCGGCCAGAAACCGTTCCGGATGGCTGCCCGTGATCTCGTTGGTATAGGCCAGATAGTCGGGGTGCGCCAAATCTCCGGAAACGATCTGCCACGCGATCAATAGCACCACGGCCGCTTTGGCCGCCCAACCCCTCGCTTGCACCGCGCCGCACGCACAAACCACCGAGAAGCCGGCGTACACCGGCAGCAGATAGCGCACGCCCAGATCGATATGGCCGCGCATGGAGATCAGCACGATTCCGAGAGAGAACGCCATCGCCAGTCCGGCGGCCCGCCGGTCCTTCAGCAGCCACGGCGACAGACACAAGAGCGCCAGCATTCCGAGCGGCGTCTTCAGCGCCAGCACCGTCGGGAAGTAGTACCAGAAGCCCGTCGGACTCCTCTGGCCCAGCAAGTACGCAGGATGGCCGCGCTGGCTATGTTGCCACACCGAGTGGATCCCCGAAAAGAACCGCGGCGCGGGCAGCCGAAGATGCAGAAAATCCACGCGTCCGAACGTGAATCCATAAACCGCCCACACCGTGAGTGCCGCCACTCCGGCGGCCAATGCGACCGACCGCCTCCGCGACCACAATTCGCGAATCAGGCGGCGCGGACTCTGGCGGGCCGCCGCCAGATGGAATGCGCCCATCAGCAGCCACGCCGCCGGCAGATACAGAAGCGCTGAGAATTTCGAGACGAATGCCAGCGCCGTCAGCACGCCCAGCCAGACGCTGCGGGCGCGGCTTGGCTGGTCGGCCCAATAGAGCGACGCCAGCCCCGCCGCGGCCGTCATGGCGCAGAGCGCGAAATCCGTGGTAGCAAGGCCGGCATGGGCCAGGACGGGCGGCAGCGTGGTGAACAACAGTGTCGCGATCACCGCCGCTTTAGCTCCGCCCGCGCGCCAAGCCCACAGATAGACCACCAGCGACGCAATCCAGAAAAAAATCAAATTGCCGGCGCGGCTGAAGGCCAGGGTGCGGTCATAGTGATCCCCGTGCCCCAGGATCCGATACCCTTCCGAATAGGAATTCGGCCCTTGATGAAACCGTTCCCCCGCCAGAAACGGACCGATCGCCGAAACCACCCGGCCCAACGGAGGATGCGTGTCCTCATACAGGAAGCGGCCCGTACTCAGGTATTCCATGCCCGCCGCGATGGTGTCCGGCTCGTCGATGGTGTGATTGAAAACCAGCCACGTGGAAGCGATGCGGGCCGTGCCGGCCAGAACCAGAACCAGCGCGACCGAAGCGGGCCACCGGGGGGAATGCATGTGCCAAGCGATTATAATAAGTTGCTCTCTTGGCAATCAACACACCCATCGAGTTGGCCGTCGTCATTCCCACCTGCAATGAGCGTTCAAACGTGGCCCCGTTGATCGCGCGCCTGGACGCCGCGCTCGGCGGAATCGCATGGGAAGCCATCTTCGTCGACGACGATTCGGCCGATGGCACCGCCGCCGCGCTGCAAGCCATCGCCCGCGACGACCGCCGCATCCGCTGCCTGCGCCGCGTGGGCCGAGCGGGACTCGCCTCCGCCGTGGCCGAGGGCATGCTGTCCACCGGCGCACCGTATATCGCCGTCATGGATGCCGATCTGCAGCACGACCCCGCCGTGATCCCGGCTATGTTGCAGCGCCTGCGCGGCGAAGATCTGGATGTGGTGGTTGCGAGCCGAAATCTACAGCCGGGTGGCGCCGGCGATTTCGCCCCTGGCCGCGTGCGGTTGAGCGTTTGGGGCGCCTGGCTCAGCCGCCTGGTGACGTCCCCGAATCTCAGCGACCCCATGAGCGGCTTCTTCGCCGTCCGCCGCGCCTTTCTTGAAGAAGTCGTCTACGACCTCACTGCCGTGGGCTTCAAGATCCTGCTCGACATGGTGGCCTCGCCCAAGCGGCCGGTGCGGATCGGCGAAGTCCCCTATACCTTCGGCGCTCGTCAATCCGGCGCGAGCAAGCTGGACGTCAATGTGGAGCTCGAATACCTGTACTTGCTCCTCGACAAGCTGGTGGGACGCGCGATTCCGTTGCGTTTCGCGCTGTTCGCCGTGGTGGGCGCGCTGGGGGTGGTGCTGCATCTGTTCATCATTTGGCTGGTCCACTACCGGGCCGGCGCGCCGTTTGTCGAGGCGCAGATCGCCGGTACCTACGTGGCCATGACGATGAACTTCCTGCTGAACAACGTAATCACGTTTCGCGAGCGGAGGCTGCGTGGCTGGCCGCTGGCCGCGGGATTCGTGACCTTTACAGCGGCCTGCTCCATCGGAGCGCTGACCAATGTGTCGCTGGCGGAGCGGCTTGCCAGCCGCGGCGTGGCGCCTTGGATCGCGGCCATTGTGGGCCTGACGATCAGTTCCGTGTGGAACTATGGCGTCAACGAGGTGGTCACCTGGCGCCGCCGCGTACGTCTCAAACGCGCCCGTCTCGACCCGCTAAGATAGTGCCCATGCGGCAATCCTGTCTCCTGGTCGCATTGCTGGCTTCCGTCGTTCTGGCGCAGGCCCCTCCGAAGCGGCCTCGCGCCGCCGATATCGGCCTCACCATCGGATCGCTGCCGGCCGGTCCGCTGGACTCCATTACCGATGTCGCCGGGGTGCGCGTGGGACAGGTGACCCTCAATCGCGGCGATGCCATCCATACCGGCGTCACCGTCATCCTGCCTCACCCCGGCAATCTCTTCCGCGAGAAAGTGGCCGGCGCGGTGTTCGTCGGCAACGCCTTCGGCAAACTGGCCGGCTCCACGCAGGTGGAGGAATTGGGCGAGATCGAAACGCCCATCGCACTGACCTCCACGCTGAATGTTCCGCGGGTGGCCGACGCTCTGCTCGATTACATGCTGGCGCTTCCTGGCAATGAACGCGTCCAGTCCATCAACCCCCTGGTCGGCGAGACCAACGACGGCTACCTGAATGACATTCGCGGCCGCCATGTTGGCAGCGCGGAAGTGCGGCAAGCCATCGAGATCGCCGCTTCGGGTCCGGTTGAAGAGGGAGCCGTTGGAGCGGGAACCGGAACCGTCGCATTCGGATACAAGGGCGGCATCGGCACGGCTTCCCGCAAGGTCTCAGGCTTCACCATCGGGGTGCTGGTGCAGACCAACTTCGGCGGAACCCTTGTCATGAATGGCGCTCCGGTGGGCCGCGAACTGCGCGCCGCCGGCCCCAACTCAGGCGACGGATCTATTCTCATGGTGGTGGCTACCGACGCTCCGATGGACGCCCGCAACCTGCGCCGCCTGGCCGCGCGCACCATGTTCGGACTGGCGCGCACCGGGTCCTCAGGCAGCAACGGCAGCGGCGATTACGCGATTGCCTTTTCTACTGTGCGCAATCCTCAGAAGCTGGTTGCGAACGACGACATGTCGCCGCTGTTTCTCGCGGTAATCGACGCCACCGAGGAAGCCATCGACAACTCGCTGCTCCGCGCCGTTACTACAACCGGCAACGGCCACACCGTGGAAGCGCTGCCCATCCAGCGGACCCTCGAGATCCTTCGCAAGTACGGCGCCATCCGGTAGCCGGGATTTTGTTCCTGCGCGCAAGACCGGCGGTGTTACCATACTGCCGATGAATACTCGGCGTCTCCTTTGTTCGATTGCGATCTCCGTACTGTCGGCCGCGGCGCAATCGAGCCATCCCGTGGTGCTGCGCGCGGCGCGCGTGCTCGACGTGGAAGCCGGGCGCATGCTGACGCCTGGTGAAGTGCTGGTCGAAGGCGAACGGATCGCGGCAGTCGGCGCCACGGTCACCCATCCGGCCGGCGCCGAAACAATCGACCTCGGCAATCGGACGCTTCTGCCCGGCCTCATCGACGCCCATGTCCACCTCTTCCTGCATCCCGGCGCCGAAGATCTGCAGACCGTTCAGGAATCCGTTCCCGAGCGGACCCTCATCGCCATCCTGGCCGCCCGCGACGACCTCATGGCCGGGTTTACGGCCGAGCGCGATATGGGCACCGAAGGCGCGGGGTCCGCCGACACCGCGGTGCGTAACGCCATCAACCAGGGCAAATTCGCCGGACCCCGACTGCGCATCAGCGGCAACGCCGTCGATATCGAGGGCGGTCACGAAGACGCCATCGGTTTCAATCCCGAACAGCGCGTGCTGCCCAATGCCACCTGGGCCAATAACGCCGCGCAGCTTGTGGAAGCGATTCGACGGCAATTCAAGGAAGGCGCCGATTTCATCAAGATCTACGAGACCGGTAAGGACTCCTTCACCGATGGCCGTTTCTCCACGCCCTACCAGTACACCGAGGCCGAACTCGCCGCCGCGGTCCAGGAGGCTGCACGTGTCGGGAAACGCGTGGCCGTGCATGCCACCGGCGAGCCCGGCACGCTGTACGCCGCCCGCGCCGGAGTGGCCTCCATCGACCACGCCGACCAGCTCAGCCCGGAAACCATGCGCCTGATGCGCGAAAAGCAGATCTTCGCAGTACCCACGTTTACCATTCAGGAATATTTCGCGGATCGCGCTCCCACGCCGGCGCAACAGGCCTTGGAACGCGAGCTGATTGTCTACCACGCCCAGGAGTTCCGCAAGCAACTGGCGGCCGGCGTGCCCGTCGCCATGGGCAGCGATGTCGGTCCGTTTCCGCATGGCGCTCAGGCGCGCGAATTCGAACTGCTGGTCAAGTATGGGATGAGCGCTATCGAGGCAATCCGGGCCGGAACCGTGAACGGCGCGAAGTTGCTCGGATGGCAGGACCAGATCGGCGCCATCAAACCCGGGTTTCTGGCCGATCTCATCGCCGTTGAGGGCGATCCGCTACAGGAGATCGCGGCGCTAACCCATGTGACCTTCGTCATGAAAGGCGGCATGGTCTACCGGAACGGCGACAGATAGTTTTCCGCCGCGGTTGTGCATTTTAGCACCTTTGCCTGGAACTGCATTTGGCGGCGCCGGTTGTATTCATCAAGAAGCACCGATACTATGTGGCGTGACCACATGGGCGCGCTGCTCCGTAACGGTCTTGGGGGCCATGCTATCGCTGAGCGGATGCCAGCAAGAGCCGCGACCGGCTTGGCAAGCGGCCGGGCTGCCGGAAGTCGCGGGCCGCAAAGTCCTCCAAAGCTTTCCAGCGGTCGCCTACACCTACGAACTCGCCCTGGGCCCGTGCGAGAAGGATCGCTGTCCGTGGGCTATCCTGTTGCGGAACGGAAAACGCCTGATCGACACATTTACGCTCCCCGTGGCCGCTTCGAGCGGGGAGGCCAGCGCCGAACCAGTCGACTCGCTTTGGGGTGCGGACGCCGGGTTGCAAGCGTGGTCGACCGGCGCGGAGCAGAATTACGTCGGCGCCGTCGCGCGGTTGGCGAAGCTTGGACCCTCCACCGACGGACTGCTGGTGACCCAACGCGCCGGCTTCGAGACGCTCAAGCGGAGCCACCTGCTGCTGGTGCGCGAAGGCGAGAAGTTGCAGCGCGTCTGGGGCGCGGAAGAAGGCCAGGGGCCCACCTGGAGCGCCACCTCCCTCTTGCCCGAGACCGGCGGCAGCCAGTCCATCGCTTATTGGACCGGGTTCCTTTCAGACGGCGTTAAGGAACCCGACCGCGTCTCGATCGAGAAGCTCACCTGGGATTCGTCATCGAAGAGTACGAAGGCATCGCCGCTGCCGGACCCGTCGACGCCGCTCTTTCTTACCGTGGTCGCGGCATATCCCGGCGTCCCCCAGGCCCGCTACGCGCGTGCCTCCAGAGGAGACTGCCTGGCGAATTTCTTTCTGCTGTCCTCGGATGCTTATGCGGGATTGCCGAAGGGCAAAACCGTTGTGGCCGCCATCGACGTGCTGCAATCCCGTGCCGAACAGGCAGCGAGCGCCGCAAAGCAGTGCGGAGTCACCTCCCGCATTTCCACAATAGCCGCCGGGAGTCCGGCTGAAAAGGAGTAAGACCATGCCCGATATTAAGGATACAGTCGGCGATGGCGGAACCAATGCGGTTCACGATGTTGCCATGGTGCAGATGATGCTGCGAGCGGTGAAGAATGCCCAGAACGTGCCCTACTTCAGCGCGGACTACACCGGCGCCTACACCGACGCCGTTAAGACTGCCATCATCGCGTTCCAGACGGACAAGAAGCTTCTTCCTCCTCCACCCGCCGTTGGCGCCCCGCCTCCCGCGAACGCGGAAACGAAGGGTCTGATCGCCCTGAGCAGTCAGACTCTGGCCAAACTGAATCAGGCATTGCCGGCCAAATATGCCGCCGCCACGATAATCGCGGACACCAAGACCATCTACCTCGCCATGGACGCCAGCGCCGCTACGGCAAGCGCGAATGCCATCGGCGCGAAGGCGGACTTGGATGCGGGCTTTCGAGGAAACGTCGCAAGCCTGGTAAACCAGGTGTTCCAGCAGCAGAAAATCGCCCTCACCGTTACCGGGGACGGGTGGCGGCGAACTTTCGCGCAACAGGCGGCGTTGTCGCCGGCGGTGACGGGCGCCGGGCCGGGGGAAAGCAATCACAACTACGGGAAAGCGGTCGACATCGGGTTCAACCACTTGAACTGGATCAGAGGCAACGGCGATATCGTTAAAGACAACTTTTGGTTGTCGGCGGGCGGCATGCCGGCCACCAAACAACAGGCGTTCTGGGATGCGCGCAACAACCTTGCCAACGGTCTGGGTATCTTCCCTACCCATTTCGGAGGCGACTTGATCCACCTTCAGGCTTATGATGACGCGCACGTGGGCTATGCCAACTCCCTGGCCGGGCTGCTGAACTCGGTAACGGTGAAGAATATGAAATGGCAGGCCGCGCCCGCCCATCCGAACAAATACAAGAACGATTTTGGGCTGGGGGGCGCAAAGTTCGTGGTGGGCACGGCGCGGGAAATCTGGGCGGGCACTGCACAGGTCAAGAAGGCCGACCTGGTGACGGCGCTCAACGCCAAGCTTGTCAAGGACAACACGTTCAAACTGTTCACGTTCTTTGGCGTGACGCCGGCCCCCAACCAGACGCCGCCCGTGCCGCCTTGGAAGGAGGCCGACATCAAAGATACCTATCTGGTGAAAATCAAAGGGGACCTGCAGGCCGATTTCGCCGCCGCCGGTACCAACTGGCCCAGTTGGAAACCGTTGCCGTAACAGGCCGGCGGCACGGCTTCCTCAGCCTAGCCGGACATTCCGGCGCGCCAGGCGCTCCTGCTCGGCCAGCCAGCGCGCCGACGAAGCCAGCAGGATCTGCTGTTGCTTTTCAAGAAGGCGCGTGCGATACAAGCCCTGGTCCTGCGCCAGTCCGCACGCTATCGCGGTCAGGGCCTGCGCCTGGTCGCCGCGCGCCGCCAGCGTATAGGCGAGATTGAGTTGCGTGCGGGCGTCCCGTGGATCGATGCGCGATGCCTGTACGTACGCCTGGTGGGCATCGTCGAATCGCTCCATGCAGAACAGGCAATCCCCCAGCACGTTCCAGAGCCACGTACTGTACCACGGGTTGCGCTCGAGCGCGGCTCGCGCCAAGTCCACTCCGGCGGCGAAATCCCGCAGGCCCGTCCCTACAAATTCGGCGGCCTCGCCGATGAGGTACCAATTGCGAGCGTCCGTCACCAGCGCGTTCTTGTAACACTCCAGCGCTTCCTCGCGGCGCCCGGCGGCCACGGCTGCCCGCGCGCGGTCCACCGGAGCCTGGCGATAATCGTGCGTCGCCTTTCCGAAGCGATTTTGGAAGACTTCCAGCATCGCCGGGCCCGGGTGGCTCGCCAGCAGGCGGGTGTGGATGGCCCTGCCGTCGTCGTCCGGCGCGCTCAGCGCCCGAATGCCGCGCTGTTCGGCGTGGTGCTCCACCAGCGGCCAATTCAGCCCGTGCGCCGTGGATCCGCCGAAACGCTGCAAGGCGGACTGCGTCTCCACGTCCTCGCGGCGCACCGGGCCATAGTCGCAGATCAGCATGATGCCGGTTGGCGATAGCCGCCCCAGCCACTTGTCGATGGCCGTCAAGGCGCCGTAGTTGAGAAGAACGCGTCCTAATCCCGCACCCCACTCGAGAGCTTCCGCGACGTGAGGGATCGTTCCTTCGGCCAAGGGTTCAAACCGCGTCTCCAATTCCAAAACCGGCAGCAGTGGCAGAAGTTCGGGGCGTCCTTCGGGATCTTCGGCCAGGCGGCGGATCTCCTCGCAGCTTCGGCGGGTGTACTGCGCGACGGCGGATGGATCGTCCAGCAGTGAGGTTCGGACGCAGAGTTGCTCGAGGCCGCCATCCGCCTGGCGGATCACCGCCGCGGGAAGAACATCCAGCAAGTAATTGGTGAATACCGCGGCCAGGCCGTCCAACCGCGGCGGTGCAGCGGTGTGGGGAACGGGGAGCACCCAGTCGACATCGGTAGCGCCCAACGCGTCCGCCACCGCCAGCGCGAAATGTCCGGTGTGGGGTCCGAAGATGTCGCGTTCCACCCACTGCTCCACCGTCCGACGCGAGCCATCCGTCACCACATACATCAATTTGTCGTAATACGGAGCGCCTTCCTGCCGGCAGATCGCCGCGAAGGCGTCCAGAAAGAAACGGGCGAACAGCGCGGCGCCTGCGCCCAGTTCGAGCACGGTGAGCGGTTCCGGCAAGCTGGAGCCGGTTTCCCGGCAGAGCGCGAAAAACGTAGCCGCGGCATCTTCGCTAGCCCGGCCGTCGTTGTTGATCAGGAACGGCACCTCACCCCGGCCGAAACCATCCACGCCATTTTGCCGCCAGTAGAGTCTTGCCAGGTCCCACTCCAGGCTTTGGGGCAAGGGACGAAAATCCTGAACCACGGAAGGGCGAATCGACACGCCATCGAGCGAGGCAACGGGCTCCGTCGCGCGGCCCGGCAGATGGGTAAGCCGAAGCAGTTCTTCCAAGGGGAGCGGCGATGACATGTCGTCCATTATACGAACGGCGGGGAATCGAAACTCCACTTACCGCGCGATGCCGGACATCCGTTCGAAGATCGACGTCCAGTGACGTCCGCGCTCCGGTTGTCCACCGCGCGTGAAGAGGATTCCGAGATAGCGGGCGCAGAGCGGCTCGGAGGGCAGGTGCGCGATGTGCGCGGAGCACTCGGTCTCCATGCCGGCCAAAGCGTCTGTGGAAGCGAGCGGCGTCACGCCGGACGGAACGTGGCGCAGAAAGACCATGGCCTGCGCATCCTGGTAGACCAGTGTCCACTCGGTCTGCCGGGGGTCGGAAAGCATGACGGGCAGCAGGTAAATGGCGCCGGAGCCGTATTCGAAACCATTGACCACCATGGTCCGGATGCCGTAATCGTCCAGCAACTGCCGGCCGCTTGGTTCGTCGCCGGCGGGCAGGGCATAGAGGATGCGCTGGTAATCGTGGAAGAGCGAATCGCTGAGCGCGCGGCCGTCGATGAAGACCTTCTGCTCCGGCCACAGGCGCCACATCAGATATCCTCCCTGCTCGTAGGTGTTGAACATCGGGCCGGAGATGTGGTGGGCCAACAGGAAGTCGGCGGCGCCTTTGGGGTACAGCCACTCTTCGGCGTGCAGTTGGAAGGCATTGCCCGTGACGATCTCGCCGGCTGCGCCCACCAGCAGCAGGACCACCGCGATCGATTCGCCCCACCACGCCAGCGCGGTCGCGAACGGCACATAGGCCGCGATCAGGACCGGCCCCAGCCAGGCGATCAGGATCGTGTTACGGATGGCCAGCAGCGAGGCCGCGGCGAAGGCGGCGAATAAGATCCAGTCGGAGATGCGGACCTTGCGGAACCGCCACAGCAGAATCGCTGCCGCGAGAAAGAGCACCGCGGCAAACAGATCGGGCGGCCACAATTGCGGACGACGCCATTCCCAGAGCGACCTCTGCAGCGTGCTGGATCGATACGCCAGGGTCACGGTGAGCGCACGAAATCCATTGGGGTTCAGGCCGCAGACCGCGATAGAGAGCCCGCTGACTACCCACAGCGTTCGCGCACCGGCGCGATGGACTAGCGCTTCGAGGCAGTAAGCGCCCAGCGCGACCCACCCCAGGAAGTAGCCGCCGTGGCAATTGGCCCAGAACAGAAACAGCGGCGGCAACAGCCAGAGCGTCCGCCGCGTTTCCAGAAGATAGATGGTGACGGCCAGCAGCAGGTAGGTGAAGAGGAACGGCCGGTCGGCGGCGAAATTGCCGGCGATGGCCGCGGTCGCGAGCGTGGCGGCCACGGCGCGGTAGAAGCCGCCAGTCCGACGGAATGCGACCAGGCCGGCCAGTCCGCAGAAAGCCGTCAGCATGGCGGCGCGCAGCAGAATCAGGGCGGGGAAGCCTCCGGCCGCCCAGGCCAGATAGAAAATGGTCTGCGCCAGCCACTCGTGAGTGAGGTTGAAGCGGCGCACCGTCTCTTCGCCGGCGTAGGCCGGTTTGGCCGCCGCGGTGGTGAACGCGAACGGATCGGGCGATGGCAGGCGATGGGTCTGCCAGATGTAGCGGCCGGCTTCGAGATGCCACCAGGTATCGGGATTGGCCACGGGGGTCGCGAACCATTCCATGAGCAGCAACGCGGCCACCGTCAGGATGACCGGCCGCAGCGCCTTGGGCGTTTGCGGAGGCGCCGGAGGAACCGGGGCTGGACGGCTCGCGGGACGGGGACGCATGCGGGACGTTCAAATTTTAGCAGGGCGGGACGGAGCGCGCGATCGGTTATGTCCTGTGATTAAATTAGGGGGAACAGGGAAGGACAGGCTATGAGACTTTGGGCGGCAGTGCTCCTTTGCTCCGTCGCGCCGGCAGGCGCACAGACGGAAGATTCCAGACAAAAGCTGATTACGTACCTCGACGGTCTGGCGTTCAAGAAACTGGAGGCGCGCCGGCAGACGGTCTCCGCCATCCACACCCGCTCCGAGGCCGACAAGCGAAAGGCCGCCAATCGCGAAACCGTGCTGCGGCTCATCGGCGGTCTTCCCGAGCGGCGCGGCGCCGTGGGCGTGAAAGAGTTCGGCGCCGTCCCGGGGCAAGGTTTCCGCGTCGAGAAGATCGCTTACGAAAGCCTGCCGGGATTCTGGGTGACGGCCGATGTCTTCGTTCCCGCCGAGGGCAGCGGTCCGTTTCCAGCCGTTGTGATCTCGCCCGGCCACGAGCCTGTCGCCAAGCTGGTGGACTACAACTACTCTTTCGGCGTCAACATGGCGCGCAACGGCATCGTGGTGCTGATCTACGATCCGATGGGCCAGGGCGAGCGCTTGCAGTACTACGATCCGGAGAAGAAGGCATCCCAGGTCGGCGGTCCTACCGCCGAACATAGCGAAGCCAACGTCGCCGCGATGGTGATGGGCGACACCATCGCACGCTACATGGTCAACGACGCCATGCGCGCGGTGGATTATCTGACGGCCCGCAAGGACGTGGACGGCGCCCACATCGGCGCTCTCGGCTGTTCGGGCGGAGGAACCGTGACGGCTTATTTCGCCGCGCTGGACGACCGCGTCAAAGTGGCCGGCACAGCCTGCTACATCACCGGTTTCGATGAACTGTTGCCCTCGCGCTCCGGCGTGCAGGAGGGCGAACAGAGCATCCCCCATTTCATCGAAGACGGCATGGATTTCGGCGATTGGGTGGAAATGCTGGCGCCCAAACCGTACGCGATCATCTCTACCACCAACGATATGTTCCCCTTGGAGGGCGCGCGCAAGACGTACGAGGAAGCCAGGCGAATCTACGGCCTCTACGGCGCCGAAGACCGTATCCAGTGGATCACCGGCCCCGGCGGGCATGCCAACCTCTTCCCGATTGGGGCCAACATTCTGGCATTCTTCACCAAACACCTGAAGGGAAGCGAGCCGGCCGTAGCCTGGACGCCGGAGCGTCCGGCGGATCCGAAACAACTGATCTGCACGCCCACCGGCCAGGTGGCCACCGCCCTGAACAGCAAGCCGATTTACCAGGTCATCCGCGAGCGCGGCGACGCCATCCGGACGCCGCGATTGGATATTGCCAGTCTGAAACGCGAGGTCCGCTCGCTGGCGGCAATTACGGCGCAACCCGGCTCGCCGCCCCCGGCCGTGGAATCGCTCGAAACCGAGCCGCATGAAGGCTACCGGATGGAGAAGTTGACGATGGATGGCGTCCCGATGTTTCTGGCGGTTCCCGAGGGTGACGGCGCGAAACCGGCGGTGTTGGTGCTGGCTGCCGACCAGCGGGAACAGCTCGAACAGTTGGTGAAGTCGGGCCACCTGGTGCTCGCGCTGGAGCCGCGTCCCTGGCCGGCCGGCGCCGAATCGGCCAAGGCGCCCCTGTTGGGATATTTCAACCTGATCGGGCTCCGCGCGTTCCTAGTGGGCAAGACCCTGGTAGGCATGCGCACCGACGATGCCCTCCATGCCATGGACTGGCTGTGCGCCCGCAAAGATGTGGACCGCACCAAGATCTCCGCATATGGAAGCGGACCTCAGGCGGTCGTCTTGCTGCACGCCGCTCTACTGGACAGCCGCATCGGCGCGTTGACGCTGGACAACGGCCTGGTGAGCTACCGGATGATTTTCGACACCCCGCTGCACCGCAACGCTTCCGAAGTGCTGGTTCCCGGCGCCGTGCGCCAATACGATCTCAAGGATCTGATTGCCGCGCTGGCGCCGCGAAAAGTCACGGTCTTGAATCCGCGGGACGCCACCGGCGCTCCCGCCCCTCAGTAAGGGTTGAACGCCTACGGCCGGCATTGCATTTGTTTTGCTACGTGACATTCGTGAGCGGCGCCCAACGAACCCTCCAGGGCCGCTCGCACCAATTGACTCCGTGTTCGCACGTCCGCCCTGACGAATAACTGCTGCACCACCGACTTAACGGAGCTTTCGGACAGGCCAATCTGGTCTCCAATCTTCCGATTAGTAAGACCTCCAAGGATCCCCAGGAGCACTTTCTCTTCTCTTTCACTCAGGACATTTCCAGAGCTCCGATCTGGTAGGGTCCGATCGATCAATTGGTCGACCAGAATTTGAATAATCTTTTTATCGACCCAGACGGCGCCGCTTGCCACCAGCTTGATTGCCTGTACCAGACGGTCCGGGGCCTCGGATTTGAGGAAAACGCCCGATATGCCCAGCTTGATTATGGCGGCCACATCCCGCGCATCCGCCGCTTCCGTAACCACCAGGAAACGGCCCTTGTAACCGGCATGCTCCGCCGCGGTTATGAATTCGGCTCCGCGATGCGCACGTCGATCCGGATCTAATAGCACAATATCGACGGGCGACCCGTTCAGGACCTCCAGAGTTTCGCCGTCCGTGCCGCACTCGCCCACCACTTCAAGACCCGGCTGGGCCGCCAGGAACCGGCCCAGGCTCGCGCGAAACAGAGCTTGATCGTCAACCAGGACCAGCCGAATTCGATTATCCGCCGCTTGTTCATCCATGCCGATTACACTTCGAACCGGGCCGAAGCCTGAGGTCATCCTAACGGCGGATCGCCGCCCTGCCAAGCGTTTCACCTGAAAGATATTGGAGCCGCCCCAAAGAGTAGTCACTCGATTGGCTCATCAAGTCGCGGTTGTCCTTGGATGCGTCGTCAATCGGCGATTGATCGAAAGACGGTCGCGGATGAACGGAAGATCGGCGCCGGTAGGGAGCTGCTCGCGTTACAGTCAACCCTGTCTGCTTGGCTCGATTTGCAGTCTCCTCTTCGCCTATGAAGTTCGCGACATCCAATACGACCCGTGCGATTCTCATTACCGGACTCCTTTCGACCGCCGCACATACTCAGAGCACCTTCACCTTCACTTGGCAGCAGATCAAGGATAAGTTCGAGGCGGCCAATCCAACCTTAAAGGTCGCCAAGGCGAACATCGACGAATCCCGCGCGGCCGAGATCACCGCGTTCCTCCGCCCTAATCCAGGCTTCAGTTTTTCGACGGACGGGACCCAACTCTCTCCTTATCAGGGAGTCTGGCGTCCGTTGGCCGGCACTCAGTATCAGAGCGCCTTTAGCTATCTGCATGAACGCGAGAACAAGCGGGAGTTGCGCCTGGAAAGCGCAAAGAAATCCACTGAAATCGCTGTCTCCTCTTATTCGGATCAGGAGCGGGGCCTGGTCTTTACCCTCCGAAGCGCGTTTGTGCAAACGATGCAGGCTAAGGCGTTCTTGCAAAATGCGAAAGAGAATCTGGACTACTGGGATCGCGAACTCGGCATCAGCCGTATACGCCTCCAAGCTGGCGACCTGGCGCAAATCGATTTCGATCGCCTGGAACTGCTGAGAATCCAGTTCGAATCCGACTATGAGACAGCGCTTATAAACCTTCGGACTGCCAAAATTCAACTCCTGATGCTCTTGAACGACCGGACGCCGATCGATCAGTTCGACGTCCGCGGACCTTACGACTTCGCCGAATTATCGATGACGCTTGAGGAATTCCGGGCAGCCGCGCTGGCGACTCGGCCGGACTTGAAGGCGGCCGATGAGAACGTCCAGTTGTCGCGGGTTAATCATCGGCTCGCCGTGGCGAACGGCTCGACCGATCCGACGTACTCCGTGTGGTGGACGCACAATCCTTCGTTCAATAACGTCTATGACTTCAACACGCTCGGCCTCAGTGTCAGCATCCCCCTGCGCATCTTCGATCGCAATCAGGGGGAAAGGGCCCGGACCCAGATCGACATCCGGCGCAGCGAACGTTTATACGATGCCGCCGAGGCGCAGGTCTTCAATGACGTGGATTCAGCCTATGTGATCGTTGCCGGCACCGTTAACCTACTCCGCCCGTATAAGGCAAAGTACCTGAAGCTGAACACCGACACCCGCGACACGGTTGCTTTCGCCTACCAGAACGGCGGCGCCTCATTGCTGGATTACTTGGATGCGGAAGCACAATACCGAATCATACGGCTGAACTACCTCAATCTAATTGGTTCCTACTTGACCGCCGCGGCGCAACTGAACATGGCCGTCGGCTCGGAGATTCTACAATGAATCGACTGATTATCGAAGCAAGCGTGTGTGTGGGTTTAGGCCTTCTATCCGCGGGGTGCGAAAAAAAGGTAGCGGCCCAAGACACCAGCAGCGGCCCAGCCCACACCGTCGTCCAACCCGATTTGGATCCCAATAACTTCACCGTGGATCACCCCGAACAGTTTCCCTTAGCTACGGCGGGGGAGTACGTTGCGGCGCCGGAACTGAACGTAACCGGAGTGGTCAATCCCGACGTGTCGCGACAGGTGCCGGTGCCTTCGCTCGCTACGGGGCGAGTCGTGGAAATCGGCGCACGGCTCGGCGATGAGGTGAAAAAGGACCAGCTTCTGTTCAAAGTAAGAAGCGCGGACATTTCGGGCGCGTTTTCCAACTATCTCCAGGCCGTCAAGAACGAGGAATTGACGAAAGTCCAACTTAACCGCGCCAACATTCTGTTCGAGCATGGAGCCATTCCGAAAAGCGCTCAGGAGATTGCCCAGAACGCCGAGGACGACAATCGAGTCATTCTCGATCAAGCCCGGGAGCAACTCGGCCTTCTGGGAGTCGATCCGAACCATCCCACCGGGATCGTCGACGTAACCGCTCCGGTATCGGGAACCATCACCGACCAACAAATCACCAATCAGTCCGGCGTTACGGCCCTGAGTTTGCCTGCTCCCTTCACCATTTCCGACCTGTCGAAAGTCTGGGTTATCTGCGATGTGTGGGAGAACAACATGGCGCAGGTTCACATCGGAGAGTACGCGGATATCCATCTGGTGGCGTACCCCGACCGGGTCCTGAAAGCGCGAATCAGCAACATCCTGCCCATTGTCGACCCCAACATTCGCACCGCCAAGGTTCGTCTGGAGCTGGACAATCCCGGTTTGATGAGGATCGGGATGTTCGTCACCGCGACGTTCCACGGCCAGGCGGTGGAGCGGCACGCTACCGTGCCGGCCACGGCGATTGTGCACCTGCACGACCGTGAATGGGTCTACGCCCCGTTAGGAAGCGGCCGCTTCCGGCGCCAGGAAGTCGTTGGCGGGAACATGCTCTCCGGGAACCTGCAGGAAATCGTCTCCGGCCTCAAGCCGGGCGACCAGGCCGTAACTAGCGCGCTTGTATTCCAGAACACGGTGGAGCAATAACCAGATGATTCGCCGAGTAGTCGACTTTGCCCTCAACAAACGGCTTTTCGTTTTGGCCTTTGCGCTCCTTATTCTCGGCGGGGGCATGGCCGCGTTCCATTACCTTCCCATTGAAGCCTACCCCGACGTCGCCGACAATTACGTGGAGATCGTCACGCAGTGGCCGGGTATTTCCGCCGAGCAAATGGAGCAGCAGATCACGGTTCCGTTGGAGATCGTGATGAACGGCATACCGCACGTAACCACTTTGCGGTCGTTCTCGCTTTTCGGTCTCTCCGACGTCAAGCTCATTTTTGACGACGATGAACTGAACGCCTGGGACCGCGAACGCGCGCTGGAGCGGCTTTCGCAGGTCAGCCTTCCGCCGTCCGCGGTTGCCGCCGGCGTGCAGCCACAAATACAAACGGACTGGAGCCCGGCGGGCCAAATCTACTTCTTTACCCTGCACACCACCAACCCGGCGTTTGACGTGATGGAGCTGAAGTCCGTTGAAGATTGGGTGGTGGAGAAGAATTTCAAGGCGGTCAAGAACATCGTCGACGTCGCCAGTTTCGGCGGCCCCACTCGTGAATACCAGGTGCGGGTGGACCCCGACAAGCTGATCTCCTACGGACTCAGCATCGGCCAGGTGGAGCAACAGCTTACCAACAACAACGCCAACGGCGGCGGAAGCTTCATTGAAGACGGCTTGCAACAGGTCAACATTCGGGAAGTAGGTCTGGTCAAGACGGTTCACGATATCGAGAACACCGTGATTCTGACCAAGAATGGCACGCCGCTCAAAATCAAAGATATTGCCGTCGTTTCACAGGGCCCCAAGATACGGCTGGGCCAGTTCGCGCGTTCGACCCGGCGCGCGAACGGCACAGTCATCGATAACGACGACGTGGTTTCGGGCATCGTGCTCCTGCGAAAGGACGCTGAAGCGGACGCCGCGCTGCAGGGCATTCACGAGAAGGTTGCCGAGCTCAACGATCACATCCTGCCTGCCGGCGTGAAGATCGATCCGCTCATCGATCGCAGCGATCTGGTGCATTTCACCACCGAAACCGTGCTGCACAATCTGGCCGAGGGCTTCATCCTGGTGACGATCGTTTTGATGCTGTTCTTGGGAAATGTGCGCGCCGCGCTCATTGTGTCCATCACCATCCCCTTCGCGCTGATGTTCGCCTCCATTTGCCTGCAACTCAACCACGTTCCCGCCAACCTCTTATCGCTGGGAGCGCTGGATTTCGGGATGGTGGTGGATGGCGCGATTGTGATGGTGGAGAATATCGTGCGCCACCTGGGCCATCGCGAGGAGGCGTCGGTGTCGATTCCCGACCGGATTCGCGCCGCCGCTCACGAAGTGCAGAGGCCGGTCTTCTATGCCATCACCATCATCATCACCGCCTATCTGCCTATCTTCACGTTGCAGCGGGTGGAAGGCAGGTTGTTCCGGCCGATGGCCTGGACCGTGGCATTCGCTCTGTTGGGCGCCGTGATATTTTCCATGACCATCGCTCCGGTGCTGGCCAGCTTAGTGTTTCGCAAGGAAACCAGGGAATGGGAGAACCCGGTTCTGGTGGTGGTTACCCGGCTCTACCAACGCGCCATTACCTGGACGGTTCGCCACCGTTGGGTGATGGTTGGGGTATGCATAGCGGCAGTGTGTTGCAGCCTGTATCTCTTGTACGGGAAAAACGGCGAGCTCATCGGGTCCGAATTCCTGCCGCACCTGGATGAAGGCGCCCTGTGGGTACGCGGCACGCTGGCTCCAAGCACCGGACAGACGGAAGGCATCCGCCTGTCGAACCAGGCCCGCCTGATTCTCTGTTCATTTCCTGAAGTGACCCAATGCTCCAGTCAAACGGGGCGTCCGGACGATGGAAGCGATACCACCAGCTTTTTTAATACCGAGTACTTCGTCGATCTGAAGCCCAAGGAACAATGGCGTCCGGCATTTCACCAGAAAAAAGACGAGCTCATAGCCGCTATGAACCGCGAGTTGAATAAGCTTCCAGGGGTGGTTTGGGGATTCTCCCAGCCGATCGCGGACAACATGGAAGAAGCCGTCAGTGGAGTCAAGGGACAGCTTGCCACCAAGATCTACGGAGATGATTTGCGCGTTCTGGAACAGAAGGCCGAAGAGATCGTCAAGATCATGAAGGGAGTCAGAGGAATCACGGATCTGGGAATTTTTCGGGTAACCGGCCAGCCCAACGATAACTTCTCGGTAGATCGCCAACAGGCCGCGCGCTATCAGATCAACGTCGCGGACATTCAGGATGCCATTAATACCGCGGTTGGGGGAAATGCGCTCACTCAGGTCTTGCAGGGCGAGGCGCGCTACGACCTGGTGATGCGCTACCTGCCGCAGTTCCGCAGCTCGAAAGAGGCCATCGAAAACATTCGCTTACTGGCGCCAACCGGCGAGCGGGTTTCGCTCGGGCAGCTTTGCAAATTCGAAGAGCGCGACGAAGGGTCGGAAATTTACCGTGAAGGGAACGAGCGGTATGTCCCCATCAAGTACAGCGTCCGGGACCGCGATCTCGGGAGCGCCGTGGAGGAGGCGATCGAGAAAGTGAAAAACGGCGTTCAGCTTCCGCGCGGCTACCACGTGAACTGGGAGGGCGAATACCAGAGTCAGAAACGCTCCGAGAAGCGGTTGTTGATTATCGTGCCCTTGACCATTTTCTTCATTTTCATGATTATCTACGGCGCTTTCGGCTCCGCCAAGTGGGCCTGCCTCCACCTGGTCAATGTCGGGGTGGCGCGCGTCGGCGGTCTGCTGGCGCTGTATATTACGAGCACCCACTTCAGTGTATCGGCGGGCGTCGGCTTTATGGCTTTGTTTGGCGCATCGGTTCAGACCGGCGTGATTATGGTGGAGTACATCAATCAATTGCGCGCGCGTGGACTTGCGATCGAGCATGCCGCCATTGAGGGGGCCACCCGTAGGCTGCGGCCGATCATGATGACCATGCTGGTGGCCACGCTGGGACTGCTGCCCGCGGCGTTGTCGCACGCGATCGGCTCGGATTCGCAGCGGCCGTTCGCGATTGTCATCGTCGGCGGGCTGATCGTCGACTTGATCATGAGCACTTTCCTTCTGCCGACGTTCTACGTCTGGTGGGCGCGTCCGACCGATCACTTGCCGCCTGCCGAAGAGTCGAGAAGCGTGTACGACAACCCGAGTGAGGCTTCCTGAAGAGGTTTTCCGCGGGTTTAGAGTATACTGCGAACAGCTATGACGAAAAAGGGAACGAGCCTTATGATGCGCTTGCTGGCAATGCTATTCGGAGTAAGCTGTCTGCTCTTCGCGGCCGGCGAAGTCCCGCAGACCGACGAAGCCCCGCAAACGGTGCAGGTCACCCATACGGAACGCGTGGATTTTCCCGCGGGCGGAACGCTTCGATTGAAAAATTCGATGGGAGAGCTCACCATTGAGGGATGGGACCGGCCCGATGTCGAAATCACCACGATTAAATCGACAGCCCTCGCCGTGGCGTCCCGAGACCGCGACAAGGCGTCCCACCAGTTGGAAAAGGTCCGGGTGTCCGTGGCGCCTCAGGGCTCGGACCTCGTCATCACCACGGAATTCCCTCGCCACCACTTCCTGTTCCTCAAATGGGGTCTATGGCCGGCTTCCGATCTCGACCTCGAATACCGCATCAAAGTTCCCATGAACGCCAAGGTGGATGTGGATCAGATAGCGGGCGAAGTCCACCTGGAAAATCTGACATCCGACATCCGGGCCGTCGACCACAACGGCTTCATCTCACTCCTCCTCCCCCAGGATGGCCAGTATGATATCGACGCGAAGGCCAAACTCGGCGACGTCGTTTCCGATTTTCCGGGGCACGGGAATCGCACCCACTGGTTCGGCCACCAGTTCGTCCAGGCAACCAAGGCCGCGCACCAACTGTACCTGAGGACCAGTTTCGGCGACATCGTTATCTACAAGAACCGGTAGCGGTGTCCCCTACTTCTTTTTGTGGATCAGTACCTTTCCGTTGACGGTGCGGAAGCCCACCTCCACGCCGCCGCCGTTGATCGTGCCGTAGATGTTGCGGTCCACCGTGATGCGATACACGCCATTCGTGCCGAGGCGATGCATGCCTGCCTGCGTGCCTGACCCCGTAATGGAGACATCGAAGTCGCTCCAGATTTCGCCGCGGTCGGCTCTCAGCGTGAGGTTGGCTTGTACGTCGGCGGGGAAGGTTACGTCGATGTCGCCATTGAGCGAACTGAAGGAGAGCGGCTTGGCCGGGTCGAGCCGGTCCATGGAAACCTTTACCGTGCCGATGGTCGAACTGGCGACCACGGTGCCCGAAACCCCAATCAGGACGATGTCGCCGTGCGTGGTGGTTGCGTCGACCTCTCCATGAACGCCTTCAATATGGATATCGCCGTGGAGGGTCTTCACGCTGAGCGACGTTTCCACCGGCACGGTGAGCGTGAGATCGCGCTGGCGGCCGTTGTGAAACGGGAGTTGTATGCGGAGGACATTGTTCTGCTCCTCCACCCTGACGCCGCCCAGCAGCGGAGTGTCGATTCGCCGCATGCCGTCCATGGTGCGAACGTCCGAGCTCCCGGAGGCGCCGGGGCTTTCGACGATCACGTCCTTGCCGGCGTGGGTTTTTACCGTCATGGAGGCGTGCACCAGCGAGATCTCGATGACCCGCGTGCTCCCCGTGTCGTGCGCGGGTATCACCACGCGGTTGGCGTTATCCTGCGCGCCGGCGAGCGAACAGACGGCCAGTAATAGGCCCATCGGAGCCATGGTTCGTTTCATCGTTGTTTCCTCGTTACTGCGGTTTCGTATGCAGGCGGATGGGGCCGTTGAGCCCGGTGAAGGTCAACAGCGGTCCGCCGTTGCCCACGCGGCCGGAGCCGTCGCGGTTGCTCCGTGCGGAACTGTAAATCAATTTACCGCCGCGCTGATCGAACGCGGTGGAAGATGCCAGTGGCGCCAGATCGAAATCGGCCCAGACCCCTCCGTTCAGGCTCCTGAACTTCAGGTCGGCATTCAACGGCTGCTGAAAATAAACGTCCACGCTTCCGTTGAGCGTATGGAAGTCGGACGCCCGTTCGGGGTTCCGCGCGAAGGAAACCTTCACCTTGCCATTGAGGGTGTGGACGGCGCCCGATCCGGCCACCGCTTCCATATCGATCGCGCCGTTCAAACCATGGATTTCGAAATCGCCGCTGGTTCCTTTGACCTGGATCTCGTGGTTGAGGTTCTTCAGGACCAGCTCGATTTCCTTGGGAACCTGGATTTCGAAATCGAACTGCACGCGGTAGTTGTAATAGCGATCGCCCCGGTTGTTATTGCGGAAGGGTCCGTCGGCATACAGCCGCACGAAGTTGCCCTGCTGCGATATATCCAGCTTGACGTCGCGTTTGGCTTCCGCGAGGGCCTCTTTGGATTCGGCGATAGTATGCCGCTCCACCGAGATGCGAACCTCGGAGCCGTTATAGGCGTTCACGTGGATGAAGCCGTCGATATTGTCCACCAGCAACCTCTTGTCGTTGCTGCCCGAGGCGACCTGGAAGGCGTGGGTGATGGTCTCGCGGTCTTCCACCTTCCAGTTGTCGGAGTCTCTGCCCGCGGCCAGCACGGGAACAATGGCAAGTGGTATCAGGGTCAGGTATCTCATTTAGCCGCTCCCTGGGGCGAATCGATTTTTTGGAGGGCGATCGCGGCCTGTTGGCGGACCGTCTCATCGGTTTCGGTATCGGCGGCCAGTTTTCGCAGCACCGGCCCGGCGTCGCGGTCGTGGATCTGCGCCAGCAGATCGATCAGGGCGATCTGCACCAACTGGCTATCCTGAACGGCGATGGCGTCCACCAGGGCGCGCCGGACCGCGGGATCGCCGGAATACTTTTCGAGCGCGTCCACCACGCGGAGGCGCACGTTGACGTTGGGGTCGTGATTCAGCGTGCGCAGCAGGGTCGCAACCACCTGGGCGTCCGGTTGAGTCATCTGCTCGCTATAGGTTACGCCGCGCAGCCGCGAACTGGGCGAAGGCTCGTTGAGCAGGGATAACGCCACCAACTGGCGGAGCCCTTCGATTTGTCCGCGGAGGAGCGACAGTTCCTGGTTGTCGCTATGGGATGTGTCGAAGTACCTGCGGTCCAGGTAGCGGCCGCACACCACGCCGGCCACCAGCAGGGCGAAGGCCCCAGCCAGCCGCCAGATGGGGTTGACCGGCCACCACGAAGGCCTCGCGGGGGCGTTCGCGACGGCGGGTGTTTGCCGCGCCGCCTGCAGTCCCGACTGGTAGGCCTCCTGGTAGACCTGCAGCATTCCCTGGAACCGGACGCGCATCGCGGGGCCCGGTTCCGGCGGATTTTGTGCTTCCAAACCTCTCCACACCACGCCCAACTCTCCCAGTTCCGTGCGGCATAAGGAGCACGTTTCCACGTGTTCAATCACCACCGCGCGGGCGCTCTTGTCCAACGTTCCCGCGAGGCATTCCGGTATGTGTTCGCGAACCCAATCGCACGTCATGATGTCCGTTCCCCACTGAGCGCGAAGAACCGGTCGCCCAATTCGCGGAGCGCCCGGTAGACCCGCACTTTGACCGTGCCGACTTCGCATTTCAAGACGGTCGCGATCTCCTCGTATTTGAGACCCTGGAAGCGGCTCAGGATGAGCACTTCCCGTTTGTCGCTCGGCATGGCCTTCAGTGCCCGATGCAGCAGCGCGGCTTCCTGGGCGCTTTCGGCCGAGCGATCGGGAGCCGGCCCGGCGGCGGCAAAATCTCCGGCGTTCTCAGGCAGCGCAACCTCACCCTTATTTCGTCCCGCCTGGTCGGCCAGCGCATTGCGCCCGATCTGGTACATCCAGGCGCGGAATGAGGTCGCCGGCTGGTAGGTGTGCCGGTACTTCAGGATGCGGAAGAATACGTCCTGCACCAGATCCTCGGAAGCCGCCCGGTCTGAGGTGAGGCGCAGAAAATAGTGGAACAGCGGCCGATGATGCCGGTCGAATAGCTGCTCGAGCTTGCCAATTTCGCCCGATCGCACGTCCTGCATGAGTAGTTCGTCCTCCACCGGCATTTGCTTTACATTTTGCAATACTCCCGCGGAGGAAAAAGGTTACCGGGAACTCGAGTCTGCTTCGCGGCGCGATGGCCACACCTGTGACGTATGCGCCACTATAACAGCCGACCGGGGTGTGCGCGAATCCACTGGATTGAGGCACAATAGAGGAGCAGCCAACAGTGACGGGCGTTTTGGACTGACGGGTGCAAGAGGGGTCTGCCTTTTCCGGCATTGGCCTGAAAATCTGAGTGTATGAGGCGTAAGTGATCAATCGTTCAACCGGCTGTCTGTGTTTGAGCCTGCTCCTGATTTTGGGCCTTCCGGCCGTTCGCGCCCAGCAACCCGACTCGCAACAGGCGCCGCCCATGCAGCAAGCTCCGCCGACGCAGCAAGCTCCGCCGACGCAGCAAGCTCCGCCGACGCAACAGGCTCCGCCGGCGCAACAAGCTCCGCCGGCGCAGGCTACCGGGCAGGGACCGGTGGTGTCCGCGGCTCCGGAGTTGCCGAAGTACCCGGACGTGCGGCTGCCGGGAGAATACGGATACTGGGTCGGAGTCTCCGGGTGGGATCCGCAAGAGCAGCCCATTTTCAATAAGGGGCACGGCTCCACCTTCACGCAGAGCGGTCTCGTCACCATGCAAGGCCATCCGAAAGCCGCGGAGGGCGCCGAAGTGGGAATCGCCCTGGGCCTGCACAACGCGCTGCGGCTCTCGTATTTCCGCGCGCAGGCGCAGGGCAATTTTACCAGCGCCGACGAACTCGTGATTCCGGGACAGGACTACGCCGCCGGAACCGTGGTCTCCACGGCCTACACTCTGCAGCGCTACAAAGCCTCGTTCGATTACCTCACCTGGCCCTATCCGGTGGAAAGCCGGCGGTTCCGGCTGATGACGCTATGGCAGTTCGAATACATGACCATGAAGACGGCGTTTGACGCGCCGCAGTTGCCGTTGGTGGACAGCAGCGGAAATATCCTCATCGGCGCCGATGGCAATCCCATCAGTTATGCCGGCAGCATTTCGAAATCGATCATTTCACCGGAGTTCGGGCTGGGGCTGCACGAATACGTCACCAAGCATCTTCGGCTGGAACTGAATGGCACGGGGTTCGCCGTGCCGCACCACTGGACCATCTGGGAAGCCGACGCCACGGCCAACATCCGTATCAGCCACTTCGAAATCGGCATTGGGGCGAAGGCCTTTCACTATAAGACCAGTCCGGAGGCCGATTTCTTTTCGCGGGCTACCATGGCGTCGCCCTTCGTCTCCGTCAAGTGGTTTTCGCAGTAGACGCCGGCGGCGTTCCCGCCAGCGCGGCAACTTCCCCGGCGGTCAGCGGGCGCCATTTGCCGCTGACCAGTTTCTCAATGCGGATGGGGCCGATGGCGGTGCGCACCAGCTTGCGCACCCTGCTGCCGATTGCCTCGATCATGCGCCGTACCTGGCGGTTGCGGCCCTCGGTGATGGTCATTTCCAGAACTGTGCAGCCGGAGCCGTCGCGCAGGCGTTTCACCGCGGCTGGGCGGGTAGGGCCGTCGTTCAGCAGCAGGCCCTGGCGCAATTTTTCGATCTGCTCCTCAGTCAGCGTGTGCGCGGTCTTCACCTGATAGGTCTTAGGCACTTTATGTTGCGGACTCGCGACCCGGTCGGCGAAGCCGGTATCGTTAGTGAGAATCAGCAATCCGCTGGTGTCCAGATCCAGACGGCCCACCGGAGACAGCCAGGCGCCCACATCCTGCGTCAAATCGTAAACCGTGGGGCGGCCCTCGGGGTCGTGGCGCGTGGTGAGATACCCTTTGGGTTTGTATAACAGAACGTAGTGCTTCGTGGCTTGCTGGAGCGGTTTCCCATCCAGGGTGATCCGGTCGCGATCGAGATCCACCCACTGGTCGGGGTTGAGGACCGGTTTTCCGTTCACGCAAACCTTGCCTGTCTGGATCCAACTGCGAGCTTGCGACCGGGAGCCGAACCCGGCCTTGGAAAATACCCGCTCCAGCGTCTTCAGCGGTCGGCTCTCGCGGGCGGCATCCGGGCGGCGCATAATACCGATGCTACAGTATGGTTGGGAGAGAGCAACGGGGACTACACTCATTCGAGGCGCTCGTCAACTCCTGACATTGCGCGGCCCTCGAGGCCCCCGGCGGGGGCGCGACCTCAACGAACTCGGAATCCTTCATGACGGCGCGCTGCTGATTCGCGACGGAGTGCTGCTGGACGTCGGCCCCACCCGCAGGGTGGAAAACCTGGCGGAAGCGCGGGGCGCCGTGGAAATTAATGCCCTGGGGCGCGTGGTGATGCCCGGTTTCGTGGACAGCCACACGCACCTGGTGTTTCCGCCCGCTGGCGCCAAGGCTTCCGATCATGCCGGCGCGGTCCGTTCCATACATACGTGCTCGGCCCGCCTGCTGGCGAACCGGGCGCAGCTCCATCTGGAAACCATGGCGCGCCACGGTACCACCACAATGGAAGTCAAGACCGGTTGCGGCCCGGACGACACAGCGGAGCTGAAAGTATTGCGGGCGCTGGCCGATTTTCACGGTCACCCCGTTGACGTGCTGCCGACCTTCCTGATGCGCCTTCCCGAGGCAGGGACCGCCGGCGAATTGGAACGTACCGCCGCGGCCGCCTGGTTCGCTTCCGATCTGCTTCCGAGAATCCACCGCCGCGAACTGGCGCTCTACGCCGACCTGGTCTGGGATCCCGATCCGGCAATGTATCCGCTCTTTCTTCAGTACCTGGAAGCCGCGCGAGTGCTGGGGTTCGGACGCAAAATCCATGCCGGCCCGGCGGCCTCATCGGGAGAGGTCTTGACAGCGGTGGAGAACGGCGCGCTCAGCATCGACCACCTGGAACGCGCGGAACCCGCCGAACTGAGTCTGCTGGCGCGCGGGTCGACGGTAGCGACGCTGCTGCCCTGCGCGTCTTTCTGCGAGGGCACGCCTCCTCCGCCGGCGCGCGCCCTGGTGGATGGCGGAGCGGCCGTGGCTCTGGCCACCAACTTCAATCCGCAGCATTCGCCCATGGCGAGCATGCAGTCGGTGGTTTCGCTCGCCTGCCTGCGGATGGGCCTGACCGCGGGCGAAGCCATATCGGCGGCTACCATCAACGGGGCCTTCGCGCTGGGTCTCGCGGATCGCGTGGGTTCGCTCGAACGCGGCAAATCGGCCGATCTGCTGCTGCTGAATATCTCCGACTACCGGGAACTGGCGACTCATCTGGGCGTGAACCTGGTACACCTGACGATGAAACGCGGGGAGTTCATCTACCGGGAAGGGAAGGTGACGTGAGCGTTTGTTACACTGGACCATACCGTTTTTCGAGGAGGTCCGGGTCCGATGTTGTATCCGATGTTGCGAGCGAATGTGCGTCTGATTTGCGCCCTGGCTGTGTATTGCGGAGTGGAGGCGATGGCGCAGCCTCCCATCAGCCGGTTGAACCCGGCGGTCAAACAGGTGGTGGACCAGGTATCCGAAGAACGGATCTCGGCCATCATGAAAAAGCTGGAGAGCTTCGGCACGCGCTACGTGGGATCTGAGAAGGACAACCCCGCGCACGGTATCGGCGGCGCGCAACGCTGGATCTTCGAGCAGTTCAAGAGCTTTAGTCCGCGCCTGCAAGTGAGCTACGACACCTTCACGGTGAAGAAGTCGCAGCGGCTGCCGCAGGACACGGAACTGTCCAACGTGGTGGCGATTCTGCCCGGAACCGTCGACAAAGACCGGTATGTCATGATCGGCGGGCACTACGATTCCATCGCGCTGCGGCGTCAGGCGGGGCAGGCGAACCAGCCGAACGACGAGGGTCCGCGGTCGGCGGCGGAGCAGGAACCCCTGGCGCCCGGCGTGGCCGACGACGCCAGCGGGACGGCCGCGGTGATGGAACTGGCGCGCATCATGAGCCAGTACGAGTATGGCAAATCGATTATATTTATTGCCTTCACCGCCGAAGAAATCGGCCTCAACGGCAGCCGCAACTTCGCCACCGGCGCCAAAGAGAAGAACATGCAGATTGAAGCCCTGCTCAACAACGACATCATCGGGAGCGATATTTCCGGAGATGGCCGGTCGGTCAACAACCGGGTGCGCGTCTTCGCCGAAGGGCCGGACGATTCCCCGGCGCGGACTCTGGCGCGCTACACCAAGGAAATCGCGGAACGATATACCCCATCCATGACCGTCGACATGATTTTTCGGCGCGACCGTTTCTCGCGCGGCGGCGACCATACGCCATTCGTGCAGCAGGGATTCGCCGCGGTGCGGCTCACCACTCCCAGTGAGAACTACGCCAACCAGCACACCGCCACGGATACTTTCGCCAATGCCTCGGTACCCTATACCACGCGGGTAACCAAGGTGAACGCGGCGGTGCTGGCCAGTTTGGCCCTGGCGCCGAAGCCTCCCACGGTAAGCCGGCCGCGCGGAGCCGGCGGCCGCGGACGCGGTGGAGCACCAGCCGCGCCTGGGCAGGGCGGAGCGGCGGAGAATCCGCCGCCAGCCGGGACTGCCGGCGCCGGGGACAATACCGCGGGACGAGGTGGACGCGGAGGAAGGGGACCGGCCGGCCCGGGCCTGACCAGAGGGACGTCCGGGTACGACGCGGCTTTGCGTTGGGCGATGCCGAATCCGGAGCCCGATTTGGCCGGATACGCCGTGGTGATCCGGTCCACTACTTCGCCGCTGTGGGAGCGCGAGATCTATGTCGGCAATGTCACCGAGTACACCATTCCGAACCTGTCGATCGACGACGTGGTGATCGGGGTAAAGGCCATTGACAAGGACGGCAACCAGAGCCTGGTATCGGTGTACGAACAGGCGCCCGCTGCCGGGAATCCGCAGCAGCCGCAACCGGGGAGAGGTCCGGCGGATGGGACCCAATCGACGCCTCCGGCAGTGGGTCGAGGCGGAGGCCAGTAAGTCCCAAGCCGTCTCACGGCTTGCGGGCGACTGCCAGGCAACTGCCTCCAAACCGTGAGGTCCGGCGGTGGTTGATGCGGCGAACTTCGCGGCTGGTCAGGATCGACAGCAAACGGATCGCGAACGGGTTGGCGACTTCGTGATCGGCGCGGACCGCCTCGATCGTTGCACGTCTGCCCGCCAGACCGAGCCGATAGGGCAGGACTCTCCGTAACAGTGTGAGCGGAGGTAGGAACCCGAAGAAACCGGTGGCGTACTCCATCGCCAGACCGGCCTTCTCAAGGGCGCCCGCGAGGTCCGCGAGGGCATAGCGGCGGAAGTGGCCCGCGTCCTCGTCTTCATGGGACCACAGCCATTCCCCAGCCGGAACGGTAAGGTAAATCCGTCCTCCCGGCGCCAGGCGCCGCTCCAGGGATTTGAGGAAAGCCTGCGCGTCCTCGATATGCTCCAGCACATCGAACAGGCCGATGGCGGGAATGGCGCCGGGCAGGAATCCGGAATCGTCAAAGGCGGCGCGGACCACGCTGCGAATGCCGCGGCCGGCTGCATTGGCGGCGTCGCGGGGTCCCGGTTCCAGCAGCATCACTTCCCATCCGGCATCCTGAAGGGCGCGCGCCACAAAACCATTGCCGCCGCCTATATCGAAAATGGTTCCCGGCGGAGGAAACTGGCGGACAGCTTCCAGAATGCAGGCATTGCGATGGCGAAACCAGAAGGACGTGTCTTCAATGGCGAAATACAGGTCGTTGCCGCTTTCCGGATAGGAGACCGGCGAGACGGAGCGTGTGGTCCAGACGCCATCGGGGCCTAACTCCAGATTGGTCGAGATCTCAGACAGCTCTCGCATAAGAAAAACGGCCGGACAGCTTGCGCCGTCCGGCCGTAAATTACGGTACCGGGTCTGTTTTACCTGACGCCGACCGAAATACTGACGCTGACGGTTTGTCCGCCAGGCCCGTAAGCAGTCAGGGTGTAGGTTTCATCGGAAGCCTGGTTGAAGGTGACGCTTCCGTTCACCGCCAGATTGCTCATCGGCGCCAGATTGCCGCCGATCAGGACCACCGAAGTGGCGCCCGATGTCGTCCAGGACAAGGTGACCGGGGCGCCGGATGCATCCGAGAACACCGGGCTCGCCGTGAACGACAGGATCTGCAGACTGCCGACATTGACCGTGACGTTGCCCGAAGTGGTGCCACTCGCGTTCGTGGCGGTCAATGTGTACGTGGTGGTCGCCGTCGGCGATACCGACTGGCAGGCATTTCCCGCCAGGTTGGAACCGACGCCGTTCGAAATCGAAATGGACGTAGCGTTGGTCACCTGCCAGCAGATCTGACTCGACTGGCCGGCGTTGATGACCGACGGGATCGCCGTGAACGACATGATTTGCGGCGCCGTTGCCGGGACCACGGAAACCGTGATGGGCGACGTGACCGATTGGCCGGCGGTATTGGTGGCCGTTAACGTGTAGACGGTGGTGGTGGCCGGCGTTACCGTCGTGCTGCCATTGAGCGCCACGCTGCCGAGGCCGCTGATGGTGACGGTGGAAGCGCCGCTGGTGGCCCAGCTCAAGGTGGACTGGCCGCCCGGCTGAATGGTCAGCGGGCTCGCGGTAAACCGCAGGATCTGCGGGGCGGTGACGGCCTGCGCGGTCACCGTGACGACGACGGTCTGAGTGACGGCGCCGGTTGGGCCGGTAGCCGTCAAAGTATACGTGGTGGTGGTGGTCGGCGACACGGGTGTTGAG
>Ga0182018_10000227_pt1 | contig 74098 bp, 63 predicted proteins | sample 812P2MmetaG_FD_120490 | JGI IMG/M metagenome (GOLD analysis project Ga0182018, IMG submission 120490) | Permafrost microbial communities from Stordalen Mire, Sweden - 812P2M metaG | ecosystem: Environmental > Terrestrial > Soil > Wetlands > Permafrost | place: Sweden: Stordalen | collected... | reverse complement strand
CGTACGGCGGGTTTTCCCCAGTACGGCTTCAAGGCCGGTAGATCAGACAGGGCCTTCCCGTTCGACGCTTCCTCGCCTCGGACGGTTTGCCATTGTCCTTCGTGCTCCCCGCTTCCCTCGTCATTTCCCCGTTCTGTGCCGGGGGACGGGCCGGCCAAGTATCTTCCCCTTGCGCGGTTGCGCGGGGAGAACGAACTCGTCAACAGCTGAAAATATAAAACTAGAAATGGTGCCCGGGGTGGGAGTCGAACCCCTAGGGCCATTGCAGGCGCTCCATTCCACGTTCCGCGAGAATCGCAGGAATCGCATGAGCGAGGTACACGGCGGGGACACGACAGAGAGTATGCAACGGAGTGTGGAACCGGGCGCGGCAAGCAATTCATACCCAAATCAAGGGGCCGACCACACGACGCGACTCTGCGAATCGTAAAATCTGATGACCGCAGGCTGCCCCGCAACGCCCACGACCGCATCCACCCCGGGTTGACTTTTCGAATTCGCTAATCGCATGCCATCTGTTGTTAGGATCAGACGATCTCCTCCATTCGCGTCAGAAAACCACAGTGCAGGTTCATCGGAAGTCAGAACAGCAGCCGCTCCTGAAACCAGCGGCGTTCCCATCGAAGGTCCCTATGGCCGATCTCACGTCCACTGTGCCTCGGTGGGCATCCAAATAACTGTTCAAGATGATCCCGCGCCTGGGAGGCATCCCGCGATGAGCGACCCATTAGCCACATATTTACACGACCACCTCGCTGGCGCCGTACACGCGATAGACCTTCTCGAAGCCATCCGTGACCAATATGCCGGCGAGCCACTGGGCCAGTTTGCCGCCCGGCTGCTCGTCGACATCGAGGCGGACCGTGACGTGCTGCGGGGACTCGCCGAACGCACTGGTGTTGGCTCTAGCGGAATGAAGGAAATGACCGCCTGGGTGGGCGAGAAGGTCAGTCGGTTGAAGTTGAGACGCGGCGCCTCGAATGGCCTTGGGACCTTCGAAGCCCTGGAGTTTCTGGAGCTTGGCATTCACGGAAAGCGGGCTCTCTGGCGCGCTCTGGCTGTAGCGGCCCCTGCGGACGCCCGGTTGCAGAATATGGATTTCGAACACCTGGCCGCACGCGCAGAAACGCAACACGCTCAGGTTGAAGAGCACCGTTTGGAAGTGGCGCGGTCGGTCTTCCATACCGCCTCGGACGGGAGTGAAGCATGAAACGCGCCAAGCAAGTAGTATTTCGGTACAACGGGGATCCAACCACGGAAGAGAGCGATCTCGACATGGATGGTGACAAATCGGTTCCCAAGCAAGGCTCCGTGATTGAACGCAGAGGAGAGCGTTGGAAGGTAGTCCAGGTCAACATGGAGAGAAGTGCGGAAGAACCCTTCGCGGTTCCCATTTTCAGGGTTTTCCTCACCAACGAGTTGTGATGCTGCCGGAACAAGATTACCCGCCTCGGTTGGTTCGCTAGCCGCCTTCACTGTAATACAGATCCATCCGCCGGTAGAGAGATTCGGTCTTGCAACTTGGGCATGTCCGCATTTCGCCGGCAGTTGGCATTCGCGGCCTCGGCAGGACGCAAAACGGGTCTCGGCGCGCTTCCTCAATAATCGCGGCTTCGATCATGGTGTGAGTGAATTTGTGGGAGCACTGGGGACACGTCAGCATCCAACTCGGCATCTGGCGAGCCCTCGGAATTGATAGTAGTTGGATGCCGCAAGAGTTAGAAGGACGGCAGGCCGGGTGCCAGGGTTTAAACCGCCCCCTTGCCTCGCTCAGCTTTCAGCGTCTCAAGCGCATTTTGAGCGTCTGCCAGTGCCGCGAGTTCGTCATCGTCGATTCGACCAGGAACGCAAATCCTAACGGCGATGGCTTTTAACGCCTCGTCGATACGGGCTGGCATTCGAGCAGGGGCAGATCGGTAGGCCGGGAACCATGTGTAAATCGCTGGGTCGGTCATGGCTTTCCTCCCAGGCGCGAGTGCGGCATTGTACGACAACGCACGAAAGGCGCCAACAGACTGAACGCTTGAAAGCTTGCCCGCCGCAAACTAAACTTCGCGTCCTACCGTGCTATGCACTAAAGCGAGAGGTCGGGCAGATGAATGAAGCCGCGAAAAAACGACTGGTGGCGATGCCACGGGAACAGCAGCAACTTCGCTTTCGGCAACTTCGTGAAAAACTGCAACTCGGGCATCCGCAATTGTTAACCGACGACAGAGCGCTTTCTGAAACCTCCTCAGAAGATCACGACGAATATCAGTTTCTGGCGCAATTGCTCGGTTACAGAAGGCGGCCTTAGAGCGGTTCGGCTGAGGATTTGGCCGTCCGGGCCGATTGGAGATCGCTCGGTGCGTGAACAAAAGCGGGAGCGGTTCAAAGAACTACGTGAGCACGCCGAAGTTGTGGATGACCACGAAAAGCTTGCCAAGATCGCCTCACAAATTGGTCGGATTCTCGAATCCGAAGTGGACGAATTGAAGAAACACCCCCGAGTCGATGCAACTGTCCGCAATTGCGGACGCTTTTAGAAATTTCGCCCAAGGGGCAGGTGCGTCCAGTACACGAGCGGTCGGAGGTTTCCTATGACTGTTTCAAAACCGCTGACGCCGGCCAAAACTCACGTTCGCTGCGGGACCCCGGATTGTTGACAGGGTACCCCGGTGTCCAGTTTCAGCGAAAGCCAGTTGAGCCGATGCCGTCGACTCTTCCGAGCGCACTGCATCGAGCGGCATGGTCTGGATCCCAACGACACCGAACGAATCTGCTAGTTCGATTTGGAGGCGTTCACGCTGACGCTGTTAGACGATTGACGCAGTCTCGTTCGAGCCGGCAGTCCTCGCAGCGTCCGGGAAGGGGTTCCTCCGCCAGTTCCGGATTGCATCCGTAGCAGTGCCGGTGATCTGCGGTGTGACCGCGCGGAATGAAAATAGTGTGATCGCAATCCGCATAGCGCAGCTCGATTGCGTTCTTACCCCAATAGTTCTCCGACTTGAAGGCTCCGGCGATTGGATTGAAATGCAGGCGGCAGGAAGCGGGAGAGCAGAATACCACGGGGAAAAATGCGGATGCTACGCCCCGTGACGGCTATTTATTGCTTTAGGCTAGAGTATGAAAATCGCGGTATGGTTGGCACAGTGGGCTGCGGCTTGGGGCTTGTGATAATAAACCCGTGCCAGTGACGCAGTCTCGTGCTTTTTTTGGCGTCTTTTGTCTCGGGCAGGAGGGACGCACGCCAATCAACAAGCCCGATCCAGCTCTCGCCAGCTAACGAAGTTTCAAGATCGCGGGAATCAGAGTCGAAGAAAGAGTGTTTTTATCGAGAAAGCTGGCGGCACCGTAACTATCTGCCAGAGCCTGCGATTTTTCGTCATTCCAAACTGAGATTATGATGATGTGCTTTGCCGAGCGCAGGAGTTGGGATTTGATGAAGTCCGGTTCAAATTTTGTTTCGTCGGGCATGTGCAGCTCCATTACAACGACTTGAGGCTTCAATTCAGCAGTCATTTGGAGGGCCTGCGCAAAGTTTTTGGCCTGGCCGAGAAGCTCTATTCCCGGCTGCTCCTGCAGAAAACGCCCAATCAACCGGAGCATCAAATCGGAATGGTCAGCGAGCAGGACCGAGCAGCGGGTAGCTTCGATGCCGCGTTGGGAGAGTAGGTTCATCCTGGAAAGGAAGAATGGAAGTTCACAGTCCGTCTTCTGTTTGTCCAACTGGGAACAACGTATTCGCCGGGTGAACGCGCTTGTATTCCTTGGATTCTCGCCTCGGCGATTTGCACGTCTCGAATGGCCTCAAACCATTCGAACCTCACGGCACTTTTCTTATTCAGAATGTCGAAGAAGCATTCGATGGGGCGGCGTCTCTTTGCGACAAAGTGAGCAGGCTATCGGGGGCTCTTTGCACAGACGTGAGATGTGAATTCCCTGTCGCGCTGCTGTTCGTAATGAGTCTTCATCTCGTCAATTGATTCGCCAACGGGTGGCCCTAAAGGATTAAAGACCCAAGCGCATTCGGAGCAAGCCCAGCCCCGAAAATTCTGTCTTTCGGCCCATACCAGTTTGCGACGCATCGCCTCCATGACACACCTCGACAAAAGCCGTTCCTTTCAGGGCGCTGAGCGAGGCTCTTTTCCAATTACCGTTTCTGGAGCACACGTCAGAACCGAAGTGAGTACAAACGACCTGGACCTTAGCGATACAAGGGGGTTGCTGTCTGTGGGGTATCCAACGCTCGCCAGAATTGCTATCTCAACCCGAGATCATCCTCGAACTGTTGAATGACGGCGTAGCACTCACAGGCGGAGTTCTGGAGTTTTCTGCGGTTCACAACCTTCACTGCACCTCTCACGTATTCTATGATCCCTTTTTTTTGCATTACTGCCGCTGCGAGGCTCACCGTGGATCGGTCAGTACCCATCATGGTCGCAATAAAATCGTGGGTGATCGGAAGTATTGCCAAATTCACCCTATCCTGAGTCATCAGCAGCCACCGCGCGAGACGCTGCTGTATATCGTGGAGTCGATTGCACGCCGCAGTCTGTGCAACTTGCATGCCTTGAAGTCCCGAGTGCCTGCTCAAGATCGTCTGCAACTGGGGAGCCGACCGCAGAACGCGTTCCAGCGTATTTCCCACCATTCGGAAGCCATCGCCGGCGATTTGGACTATTTCGCGCACCGAACTTCTGCTCAAGCCAACTGCTAGTCCTGCCCCGACATAGCCTTCATTGCCGACGACGCCGACTTCCACGGTTCGACCGTCCTTGGTCACTACCACCTGAGAAACCATTCCTCGGTTCGGAAAATAGACGAAGTCGATGCTTTGCGTCGGCTCATGAAGGCTAAGATGATTCGGCAGATCGACGTACGTCAAGTCAGGACGCATCAAATGGTATTCATTATCGGGTGTTGCCAAAAGCACTTTGTTACTTACGTGCTTCCCATCGATGTTGGTCCGTTCGGCCGCCTGTACAATCCGAAAGTTTTTTTTACTCATGTCAATCCCGAACGGCACCAAAGCGCCTTGCATTTATTGAGTGAAACTTCAAGGCATCTGAGATGCCGCTTCAATTCAACCAAAGAGCTGTCGATCAGTCTGTGCGAAATGGGACACCCACCAAACAAAGGCGGAGCGAGTCCTTCGATAGATCGATGTGAGAAAGTACAAGCTCCTGGAACGGCAAATGGAAGAGCATGCAAAGACAGTCGGCCTCAGGTTCCTCACAGAGTTCGACCATCCAGCCGTAAGCGCATTCCGTGCCGGATGGAAAGACGGCCCGCGATCTAGCGCGAACAAGCTGGAGCGACTGCGAGCATTGTTCCGTTTCGGGATGAAGAGGAAATGGACGACGGAGAATCCAGCAGGAGAGTTGAAGGCCCCAAGGATCACTCTCTGTCCAACCCTGCCATACACACGCGAGGAGATGATTAAGATCCTTGCGACGACAGAGAAGTATCTCAACGAGATGCCGAAGCATGGAAAGGAAAACGGCCGTCGCATACGGGCTCTCGTCCTCCTGCTTCGATACAGCGGGATGCGCATCAGCGACGCGGTGAATCTCCGCTCATCTCAGATCAAAGGGAATCGGTTGTTCCTCTACACACAGAAGACCGGGGTGCCAGTGAACGCGATTCTGCCAGAGTTCGTCGTGAAGGCGCTTGAGGCGACGCCGAGGGTAAATGACGAGTGCTACTTCTGGAGCGGTCAAGGAAAGTGGGACAGCATCGTTCGCAGCTGGCAGACGAGACTCCGCAGACTCTTCGCACTCGCAGGCATTTCCGACGGACATCCCCACCGTTTTCGAGACACGTACGCCGTCGAATTGCTCCTCGCCGGCGTTCCCATCGAACGCGTCTCGGCTCTGCTCGGGCATCGCAGCGTCCGCATCACCGAGGTTCATTGCGAAGCCGATCTCGTGAACGCGTGGAATCGAGAGCCCTTTCTGTTGCTGCAAGCAAAGGGTACGCGCGAGGGACACGGAAAGACTCGCCGCATTAACTGAACTATTTTCAACTGGATAGAATGGTGCCCGGGGTGGGAGTCGAACCCACATGAGGAAAAATCCCCGGAGGATTTTAAGTCCTCAGCGTCTGCCATTCCGCCACCCGGGCGCTGGCCCTACAAATCTAACGGACATCGAGACTGACTGCAATGGCGGGGCGGGGCCCGATCTTAGTCTGTGGATGCCAAAGGGCGCGCCAGGCGCCGCCAAATTGTCTGTTGAACACGCGGCGCACCTTGCTATTTTGCAGCTTGGCGGTAGCGGTTAGCGGGCAAGAGAGGTGCGGCTACGATGCGCATCGAGAGTGCGGAATCACCGGAATTCATTGCTTCAGCGCGCGAGCTCTTCCTTGAATACTCAGAATCTTTGGACGTCGATCTCTGTTTTCAAGGTTTCGCGAAAGAATTGGCCACGCTACCCGGCGACTATGCGAGGCCTGCGGGACGACTGTTCCTCGCTTTTGAGGAGCAGCAGACGGCCGGTTGCGGAGCGCTGCGACGAATCGATGACGGCGTTTGCGAAATGAAGCGCCTCTACGTGCGGCCGGCATTTCGCGGAAAAGGCGCGGGCATCGAATTGATCGATGCACTGATCCGATCGGCGCGAAAGATCGGCTACCAGCACATGCGGCTCGACACACTTCCCTCGATGACGAGTGCGATTGCGATCTATCGCTCGCTCGGATTCAAAGCAATCGATCCGTATCGGGTCAATCCCGTTCCAGGCGCAGCGTTCCTCGAATTGGACTTGAACACCCGGCTGGCTGGTTGAAAAACCCTTCGATTTTTTCTTTCGATTCTTGGAGCGAATCAACTCAACTCCGAGGCGGGAGTACGAGCGGGAGCCGTGCGCTCGCCTGGGGTAAAAAGAAAGCCCGAGCCCTACCCCTCGTTGCCTGCTATACTCTTCTAGACAAAAGAGATACCTGCCGCATCGCCCAAGAGGAATATGCTGCCACAGATGAGTCGTCGCCTAATTTTAGGGGGCCGTGTGCGAGAGGTTTTTGCCTCGCGCACGTGGCAACAACTGGTTCTCGGCCTGATCGGGTTTCTCGCGGCCGCCGCGGGGACCGGCACCGCGAATGCGCAGACTCCCGTCGCACAGGGGCAAGGTCTCAATCCGATTCGCGAATACATCGCTTCTGGCTGGGATTCGCTTACGCGTTCACTGACCGAATGCAAGACGATCGTCGATCCGAAGCTGGCCGCTGCTTCCGTGCTCTACCTTCCGGCAGAGTTCGAAGTTCCCGCAGCCGTGCAGGAACTGCAGAAACAATGCAACGTCCAGGCCAAGCACTTGCCCATCGTCGTTCACCATCTCGGCGAGGTAGACCCGGGGAAGATCGATCCGGCCGGATTACTCTATCTGCCGAGCAAGTACGTTGTGCCGGGAGGAAGATTCAACGAGATGTACGGCTGGGACAGTTACTTCATCATTCGCGGTCTGGTGAGGGGCAACCGAGTCGACCTGGCGCAGGGAATGGTGGAGAATTTTTTCTTTGAGATCGAGCATTACGGGGCGGTGCTGAATGCGAATCGAACATATTATTTGACGCGGTCGCAGCCGCCGTTTCTGACCTCGATGATTTTGGCCGTATATGACGCAAAGAAGGCCGCCGGTCACGAAGACCGCGGGTGGCTGGAGAAGGCGTATGGCTACGCCATGCGGGATTACAGTTTGTGGACGCGCGAACCACACTTGGCAGGATCGACAGGATTGTCGCGCTACTACGATTTCGGAAACGGACCGGCGCCAGAAAGCTTGAAAGACGAAACCGGACATCTCTCGCAGGTGGCCGCGTATTTCCTGGAGCATCCCGGCAGCGGGCGTGGCTATCTGGTTCCGACGAAAAGCGCGGGCGAACCGCAAACGCCGCTCGGCCCGATCTTCGGGCTACAAGTTTGCGAGACGACGACCACGACGATGGCGCGTTCCGACTGCGCGTCGGCGGGAAGTGTAACGCTGAGCGCCGACTACTACAAAGGCGATCGCGCGATGCGCGAGTCGGGCTATGACATTTCGTTTCGCTTCGGTCCGTTCGGCGCGGCCACCCACCATTACGCTCCCGTCTGCCTGAACAGCTTGCTCTACAAGACGGAAGAAGACCTGGCGCTGATGAGCGATATGCTGGGCCGCAAGAAAGAGGCCGCGGACTGGCGAAAACGCGCCGATGAGCGCAAGGCGCTCATTCAAACGTATCTGTGGGATGCCAAACGGGGCTTGTACTTCGACTACGATTTCGAAAAACAATTGCAATCGTCCTACGAATACGTCACGACGTTTCTGCCCATGTGGGTCGGTATCGCGACGCCTGAACAGGCGGCTGCGATCATTCGGAATATCGGCGTGTTCGAAAAACCCGGCGGGCTGGTCATGAGCCCGTACGAAACGGGCGGACAATGGGATTTTCCTTACGCGTGGGCGCCCAATCAATTGCTGGCGGACGAAGGCATCCGCCGCTATGGATTCAAGGACGACGCGGACCGGGTTTCCTACGAATTTCTCTCAACCGTAGCGGAAAATTTCCGGCGCGACGGCACGATCCGGGAAAAGTACAACGCCGTAACGCGATCGTCGGAGACTCAGGTGACCGCCGGCTATCACATGAACATCGTCGGCTTCGGCTGGACCAACGGAGTTTTCCTGGCGCTATTGAAGGAACTTCCGCAGGACTCCGTGGCGCGCCTGGCGCAGGAGCAGAATGCCGCTCCCAGCGGCGCCGCGCACTAAGACTTTATTCGTGTGTGTCCGCTGTCTTCGCGGAATGGTTCGCGCCCGCTCTCTGCGTCTCGGGGCGCGCGCCAGTCCGGAGATTGGCCTTCCCGGGGGCATTCATCGCTCGCCAAGAAGTTATTCCTCGCCACTCACTGCCGATCGAATTTGTTGCAGGTAATAATCGTCGCGGGGCGGAGTCGCGCCGGTTTGGCTGGCCACCCAAGCGCCCATCCGGTTGGCGGCCTCGTTCAGCGTGGCGAGAGAACCGCGCCGCAGATAGTGATAGACCAGCGCTGCCGTAAATGCGTCGCCGGAACCGACGGTGTCGGCCACCACAACACGGCAGCCGGAATGCTGACTCGTCTCACTCCCGCTGACCAGCAAACTGCCCTTGGCGCCGCGCGTAACGCAGACCAGTTGCAGGCTGTAAGAATCCCGCAGCCAACGCGCCGCTCGTTCGTCATCCTCGAACGAGTGCCCAAGGAATCTTACGACGATCGGCAACTCCTCTTGATTCAGCTTGACGATATCTGCGAGCTTCATGGACTCGCCCAGCGTATCCGCCGAATAAAAGGCCTGTCGAAGATTCACATCAAAGACCCGGGTCGTGCCGCGACGCACTTCTTTCAGAAATGCACCTATCGTGGCGCGCGATTGCGAGGAACGTTGCGCGAGAGTTCCAAAGCAAACGGCATCCGCCGAGGCCGCGAGGCGCTCCCACTCCGGCGTCCACTCGAAAAAATCCCAGGCGACAGATTCCGCAATCTCGAACGTAGGTTGCCCGGCGGGATCCACTTCCACCTTCACTGTTCCCGTCGGATGCTTCGTGTCAATCTGCAGGTATCTGCTGCGGAGACCGATGCGCTCCAACCTGCGGCCGGCCGTGCGACCCAGCGCGTCGCTGCCGACGCGGCTGGCGACGATGCCGTGATCGCCCAGCAGGCTGGTCATATACGCGAAATTCGCGGGGGCGCCGCCGAGTTCCTTGCCCTTCGGGAACACGTCCCAAAGGAGCTCGCCCAATCCGACGACGTTGTAGGGTTTATCCGGCATAAGGATGCAAGAACGCGCCTGAAATGGCGGGCGGCTGGGCAAAACGAAAAGTAACTTTCACGCAAGCAGTCATGGCTTCGAGTCTTGGCGTTCCTCTAATTGTCCCGCAACATTGAGTTCACGCTCGGCGTCTTCGTTTCGACCCATGTCGCGATAGGCTTGTCCAAGCAGATGATGAGGCATGGGATTGTTCGGATCCATCGCGAGAGCCCGTTGCAAAGCGCGCACGGCCAATTCGGTCTCGCCCTTCTTCTCCAGGACTTTGCCCATCAGAATATAAGGACCCGTGGACGTGGCATCAAGCCAGATGGAGCGTTGCAGAAGCTTCTCCGCCTCGTCGAACTTCTGCACACGAGAATAAGCGTCGGCAAGTTTGTAATAAACCGCCGGGTAACCGGGATTGAGCGCCAGCTCTTTCTGAAACTCCCCGATCGCCTCTGGAATCTTGGAATGATACAGGTCTAGCTCTCCCAAAAGAAAATGGACCAACGGCAGCTTTGGATCCAGAGTAGCGGCTTTTCGCGCGTACTCTTCGGCCACCGGACCGTAATCCTGCCGCAGCAGCATGCGAGCTGTAAACAGATAGCTGGCGGCCGATTCGTCAGGCACCCCAAACATTTTCGCGAAAGCCGTGCGCGCGTGCGGATAATCTTTCGTTTGGATGTAGCAAATGCCCAAGATGTAAGCGGCATCGACGTTGGCGCTGGGGAACCAACCCTGCACTTTCTCCAAGGCAGGAATCGCCTCCGCAGGTCGCCCGGCCAGATAATAGGAAAGACCAAGCAATTGAACCGCTTCGCGGTCGTCTCCATTTTCTTGCTCAGCCTTTTTTAGAGCCGCCACCGCCTTCAGAAAGTCGCCCTTCTTGTAATACGCAAGCCCCAGTTCGTGGGACAGCCCGGGCAGCGCCGGATGTTTTTCCTGGAGGTCGTTCAGCGCGGCGAGCGCTTCATCATACTTTCCCTGTTGCAAGAGCTTCCGCGATTCCTCGAAATCGGAGCTGGACGCCTTCGGCGTTGCCTCGGGCGACGCTGTGGTCGACGGTTCAACGGATGCCTGTGGTTGGCTTGGCTGTGCTGACTGTGCGAGCGACCTTGAGCCGCCGCTCAGGGCCAGCATAACCGCCAGTGTCGTCAGAACCCAACTGAGCTTTTGCATCCGAAAGTCCCAAGATAGCTTGAAGAAGGATTAGAGCATAAAAAACGGGGAGCCCGTGAGGACTCCCCGTTTGCTTTGGGGTGTTGTTTGTTTTTGCTTTGGTTTAGAACCTGATCCTAAGTCCAAACTCCAGTTGCCGCATGCCGATCGGCGAGCCGGGTGAGGAGTCACCTTCAATGTTGTCAATTCTGCCCGCATCGGGGTTGGTGCTGCAGTCGACACAGAGGTTGCCCTGGTTGGAGTTAAAGGCTAACACAGGGTGGTTGAAGACGTTGTACGCGTCGAACCGGAACTGCGCGTTAAGTCGCTCCGTAATCTTGAAGTTCTTCGACAGCGAAAGATCGGAGAAGAACGCTCTGGGTCCGACGAACGTGTTGTGTCCAGCATTGCCTATAGTTCCACAAGCCGGGAGTGAAAACCCTCCCGAAACGGGCCGTGCAAAGGTGCAAGAATCCAGACCGTTATCGGCGGCGGTGAGAGGGTATGTCAGCGCCGCGACCGGAGAGAAGTAGTACAAACCGCACTCCCCGCCCGTGGCACAGCCGGAGGTCACCGTGTGCGGACCTTCCTGAATCCCTGGTGACTGGCCCGACACCAGATTCGGGCGGCAGGGCCCAGTGTCCGCGATCTCGCCGCATTCACCGATGCTCGCCGTCCACGGCAATCCGCTGCTCCAGTTCAGAGTATTGCTCAATTGCCAGCCGCCCACCACGAAGTCCATGGCCCGGCCGATACCGCCCATGAATCGCTTTCCTCTGCCAAACGGCAATTCATAGACGCTTGTGAACACAAATACATGGTTGCGGTTATAGGGGTCAGGTCCATATTCAAGTTTTGGGGATATGGTGTAATAACCGTCATCGCTGCTGTCGAAGGTATTCGAGTGTGAGAAGGTATAGAAAGCTTGGAACTGCAAGCCATTGGAGAAGCGCTGGTTGATCTTGGCCTCCAACGACTCGTAGTGGCTGCTCGAATCGTTGCCAAAGTAGTTGCCAACGTCGGTCGCGCAACAGGGGGGGGTGGGAAGCATTGCACCAGTGGGAGTCGTGTACGTGGACCCAGGATAAGTGAATGCCGGCACACCGTTCAGGTACAGCGGCCGTCGGTTAGCCTGCGCCACGAAGGGCACGAACGAGGTCAGACTGCAGGTGGTTGGCGTTGGGCAGGCAACAAGGTCGGTCCCGTTCCCTACGGCTGGAGGGTTGGCGTTGTAACTTGGTCCAGCTGGAAAGAGCACGTGCGTGCCCTTGTTTCCGACGTAGGCTACTTCGGCGGTAATCGTCGATGTCACCTGCCTTTGAACCGTTGCGTTCCATGCGTCCAGGGTAGGCAACCGCTGTATTGTCGGTCGAATGTAGGTACTCGCTGTGCCGTCTGGGCCCAAAAGTGGCAACGTGCCGGGAATACCATCTTTCCCGATATCCGCAAGAACCGCAGCGAAGGGATACGCGGGCGGCCCTTGAGCCAAGGTAAAGACTGGGCTGATATTGTTGCTTGCTGCCGCGTTGTAGTTTGAGTCCGAGAGACTTTGCGCGGCTAATACCGGCAAATTCTGGTTTACGGCGTGGCCAAAATTTGATCCAAACACGCCGATGTCGAAGCCGCGGCCGTAACCCAAGCGGACCACGGTCTTCGGGTCAATCTGATAGGCGATGCCAAGGCGTGGCCCAAATGCCTTAAATGTATTTGAGACGTTGCCGTTCAACCCGATGCCGCCCTCACCCGCCACGCGAATGACGCCCTGCTCCAGGTTGCCGAACCCGCCGTTGTCTGTGCCGTTGACGTACTCCGGGTTGTAGATTTCCCAGCGCACGCCATAGTTGAACGTGAACTTGGGCGTTACGCGCCACGTATCTTGGGCGTAGAAGAACTCGCGCCACTGCCGCCCAGCGGCCGTAATGCTGGTGCTTTGGAAGCGCTGGAACGACGTAACATCGCCAAGCAGCATGGTAGCCAAACTGTAGCCGCCGGCCCCTGCCAGAGATGTGCCGAGCGAATCAAAGTTGAGCACGCCGGTGCGACTGGAATCGCTTGGGATGCGCAAATTCTCAGCGAAGCGAATATCCGCACCAAACTTGAACTGGTGGTTGCCCTTGATCTTCGTCCAGTTGTTTACGAATTGGAACTGTTGTTCGCTCTCGATCAGCGGGCAATTGCACCGTCCTACGTTAAGCCCGTCGCCGTAGGGCGACATCTGTTGGTTGCCGTTGTCATTCAGGAAAAATGATGATAGGCCGCCCGTCTCGGTCGTTCCCAAGTTCAGTCCCGGGATACCGAACGCGGTCATCGGGTTGGTACTTGCGTCAGAGTATTCGGTCAGCGGATTGTATTTAAAGTAGCCAAAACGGAAATCGGTGAGCAGCGTTGTTCCGATCGTCTTGTCGAAACCTGCCGCGAGACTGTAATTGTGAGTGGTGGATTCGCCATTGAGTCCCCCAGGGCCAAATCCCACTCCGCCCAGCGCTCCAAGCGATCCATCTCCGGCAAGATGGAAATAATCCAGGCTGAAGCGCCCAAAAACTTGGTATCCATGCGGCGCGCTATAGTCGATACGCGTATCGAATGCGTTTTGCTGGTAGGTTCCAGAACCATTTCCTACGAAGTTGTTTGTGACCCCGTTGTTGGTAGGAGCAGGAAATTCAGCCAACACCTTGCCGGCCTGAGTGGAAATGTCGCCAATCGGAATCCAGTTTGGTTGCGTCGCGCAACCCGCCGGTCCGCAAAACGGCGTGCGCCCTGCTCCCGTCAGCGGATTGCTACCTGCTGTGTTGGGGTTGTAGATCAGGCCGCCGCCCGAGGAAATCTGGCTGGTGTACTGACTTAAGTCGCAGAAGCCCGGGGTAGCGCTGGTCCCGTTCGTCGCTGGATTGCATGTGCTGATGGCCTCGGCGGTTGGAGTTGTCAACAGGTTCGATAGACCGCTGGTCTCGCGAACGCCTTGATAATCGCCGAAGAAAAACAGCTTGTCCTTCTTGATGGGGCCGCCGATTTGCGCGCCGAAATCCTTATAACTGGCGTTCGGAAGTGCGACGCCCGGCGCATTCGTGAACGGGTCGCGCGCGTTTTGATCGCTGCCGTAATAGTCGAAGAAGCCGCCGCCGTGAAAATCGTTTGTTCCCGACTTGGTCTGGACGGTTATTACGCCAGCCGTCGCTTTGCCGAACTCGGCGTCGTAGTTCTGCAAGGTAATTTTAGTTTCCTGAATCGCGTCAATGTTTGGGTTGACCACGATGATTCCCAGAATGGCGTCTTGGTTATCGGTACCGTCCAACATGAACGAAGTCCCGCTAAAGTGCTGGCCATCCACGAAAATTTGTTGCCCGCCCTGTGGATTTTCCGTCGCGGCGTGGCTCCAGCCAACCAGCTTTTGCGCACCGGGGGCCAGTAGCTCGAGGTTCGTGAAATTGCGGTTGAGAATGGGAAGACTGTCGACGTACTTTTCGTTGAACTCGGTAGACACGTCCGAGCGGTCGGTCTTGAGCTGCTCGACGTCGCCGCTAACCTCTACCGTCTGGGTCACATCACCAACAGTCAGCTGCGCATCCTGGTGAACGGCCGCGTCGGCCTGTACCTGAATGTCTTTGACGTCGAACGCCTTAAAGCCCGTGCCCTCGATTTTTACGCTGTACACGTCCGGGATCAAGTGGGTGACTGTGTAGTTCCCGCTCTCGTTTGTTGTCGTCTCGAATATCGTACCTTTGGCCTGAGAAGTGATCGTTACCTTGGCGCCGACTACTCCCGCGCCCTGCTGGTCGGTCACCGTGCCGAAGATGCTTCCAAACACCGCTTGGCCGAGCGCCACCGGCCCCTTCAACACCAACGCCAAACAGAGAACGATAATCCCCACCCAAATTGATCGCCTCACCATCTCACCCCTCCTTCGGAACAGAACCGAAACCTGCGGACTTCAGACCATCGATTCGAACTTTGCCAAGCGCCAAACGGATGGCGCCAATCACTGAGCTCTGCTTATTTTCGAAAGATTAGAAAAAGTTGAGCGTATGGGAGGAGACAGGTTCAGCGGGAACACGCCAGCAACAGCCGCTCTGGTCATGAGCGCACACCCCTCCAGACGACAACTACCTCGACGTGAAAAAGCACCCCAAGAAGCTTCTTCCGTGGACTGCCACCTAGGAAGATCACTGATGAACCAGGTTCGCGCCCTCGACAGGCCGAACCGAGATTGCGATGCCTTCTATTAGTTTTTTTTCTGTGTTAGATTGAAGTCTCAGGGCGTCTGATACGGTTACGCTTCATAAATCCCAATCTTGCAAGCAGATGGGCGCGTTGTTACACTCCCTGTAACCGATTTGTCACGAGGTCCCTCTTGACGGAACGTGAGCAATACCTAGGCGAGATCGACAAACTGGTCAACAGCCATGTCTTGCATGGCTCCGAGTCTCTGTGCAAGCTGCTCCGTTATCTAGCCAAGCACGTCCTGGATCATCCTGGGTTGCCCATCAAGGAATATCAAATTGCAACGGAGGTTTTCGGCCGGTCGGCGGACTTCGATCCGCAGTTGGATTCGATGGTTCGGGTTCAGGCCGGGCGCTTGCGGGTCAAACTCGCGGAGTACTACGGCTCGGACGGCGCCGAAGATCCCGTCGTCGTGGAACTCCCCAAGGGCACCTATGTCCTATCGTTCCACCATCGTGCAACTGGCTCAGCGAGAGCGCACCTGCCGGGAACGAGCGAGAATGGAGCGGCTGGCGCCGCGCCTCGTCGCAACTGGATCATCGTCACAAGCTTGCTGGCGGCGTTGTTGGTGATCTCCCTAATCGCCATGCTGAGCATGGTTTCCAATCGCAATCCGGCGCAGGCCGGCCTTGCGCGCGACGCCGACGAAGTTCCCGGCGCATTTCGCGTCTTCTGGGGCAACTTTATCGCCGGTCAGGAAGAACCCTGGGTCATCTTCAGCAACGCCAAGTTCGTCGGAAGGCCGGAAGTCGCGCTGCGCTACTTCGACGCCAGCAAAGACAACAGGAACGTCGCCATCTTTGATCACTACACCGGCGTCGGCGAGGTTCTTGCGGTTCACGAACTCGATTACCTCTTCGCAAATCTCCACCGCCAAATACGCGTCAAGCGCGGCAGCTTGTTTTCACTCGACGACGCCAAGAACAACAACCTCATTTTCGTTGGATCCCCGCTGGAGAACCTGCCCCTTCTGGAAATACCTGGAACGCAGGACTTTGTTTTCCACCGTGTGGAGTTTGGCCCACGTAAAGGCGACCCCGAGATCATCAACGTCCACCCGCAGCCAGGCGAACTTAAGGAATTTCTGGGAACGCCCGCCGATCAGCCTTTAATAGAAGACTATGGCCTTATCGGGCTCGTGCGAGGCATCGATCCAGGCCAGTCTGTTCTGATTCTGGCGGGAAACACCACCATGGGCACTCAGGCTGCCGTGGAGTACGTATGTCGCAAGAATTCGATCGAAGAGCTGCTTTTGCGCCTCTCGGTATCGCAAACCGGCCAGCTCAAACCGTTTGAGGCTGTGATTCGCGTGAAAGTGACGCGCGGAGTGCCGGTCTCGACGGAGTTGGTCGCCCTCCGCAACCGCAGCTAGCAGAAAGATTCCAGCAAAGATCCCGCCGGCTTCAACGGGTAGGAGAAGCGAGCCGCGGATCGAGTTCCGCCGCTTTCTGAAATTCTCTTGCGGCTTCGTCTTTTTCGCCCTTCCGCTGCAGTGCCAATCCCAGTTGAAAATGTGCGCGTGCGTAGTTCGGCGCCGTGAGTATCGCCGATCGGAATTGAGAGATCGCGCCATCAAGATCCCCGGCATTCAAAAGCCGGCGGCCTGAGTTGGTCGTGAAAGTAGCCGCCTGCTCACTCGACTTTTGCTTCAGAATCTCCATGCCCGCGCGGCTCTCGGCCGCGGCCCCGGCTTCGTCCCCGAGCTGACGAAGAACAGCTCCCAGATTGGTGTGCGCTCCGGGAAAATCGGGCTGCAAACGAATGGCTTCCCGCAGTGATTCGGCCGCCGACTGCAGGTCGCCTTTCTGCTTCAGCACGGAACCCAGGGTGTAGTAAGCCTCCGCATAGTCGGGCTTCGCATGGATGGCCGCGCGCAGTTCCTCTGCTGCTGCCGGAAAATCCCCCTGCTGCCACAAGGTCACCCCGAGCGTGTAATGCACGTCCGTTTCCTGCGGGTCCAGCTCCTCTGCTTTCCGGAACTCCGCGATCGCCTCCGGCAGTTTGTCTTTCAGTTTGAGCGTGAGTCCCAAATCGTAGTGCAGTGTCGCGTCTTGTGGAGACGTTTTTAGCGCTGATTCAAACTGAGCGACAGCGGAATCGAAGTCCGTCTTTTGCAGGTACGCAATACCCAGATTCGCTTGGAATCCCACATCTTGCGGCCTTAAACGCAACGCCGCCTGGAACTCACTGATGGCCGTATTGGCATCTCCGATTTGCAATACCGCCAGCCCAAGATTGTTGTGCGCATCGGCATTTTCGGGTTGCACCTTGAGCACGTCGCGAAAAGCCTCCACGGCTTCATCAGCATTGCCTAGGCGTTGCTGAGCCAGGCCCAGAAAATTCTGCGCTTCAACAAGCCCCGGCTGAAGTCTTAGCGCCGTCGAAGCTTCGTGTCGGGCTCGGTCTGGGTCGCCAACAGCCAACTGCGCCTGCGCCATATACAAATGGGCGAGTGGATTCTGCGGATCCAAACGGGCCGCCTCATCCAGGTGATGAATCGCTTCTTGCGGAGATTTTTCCTGTAATTCTAAGACGCCCAGGTGCAAGTGCGCGGCGGCGAATTCCGGCTGCAACCGCAATGCCTCGGCATACTCCTTTTCGGCTTCTTGTGTCGGGGAGAGCCCGCTTGCTCCCCCGGATGGGGAACCCGCTGGATCTTTACCGGCGTTCGCGACACTTTGTGTGGCATCACCATTCGCGGTGGGACTCGCCGCGTTCGTCGCCGCCTGCCGCACCAGAAGCGTGCCCAGTTCATCGTGGAGTTCTGGGCGGCCAGGGTCCAGTTCCAGCCCGTGCCGCATTTGCTTGATGGCCCCGGCCACATCGCCCGAGGCATCCAACGCCTGCGCCAGCGTGCGGTACGCTTCGGACTCCGTTGGAGCGAACCTCACCGCCTCGCGTCCCGCGCGTGCCGCGCGTTTCGGGTCACCTTTCACCAGGAATGCGCGCGACAGATTCATGTGCGCCTGGAAAAAATCGGGTCGTAGGTCCAAAGCGGTCTGAAACTGATCGATGGCAGGCTCCACTTGGTTCTGCGCCAGCAAAACCCATCCCAATGAGTTGTGGGCCTCGGGGCTCCGCGGCTGCAACTGCACAGCCTTCTCAAAATCCGTTCGCGCCGACGCCAAATCCCCCTGCTGCAAGGCCGCAATTCCCTGCCGGTAGCTCGCATCCGCCTGCGCAGCACGCCCCACGGCAGGAGCCGTCGCATCCTGAGCGCGCAACGCAATCGGCGACAGCAGGCACCAGATCAAGATGCCCCGCTCTAAGCCGCGAAAATCCTTGAAGTGAATTGGACCGCTCACATCAAAATCCTAACACGCCGGAAGAACCAAAAAGAGCTGTGGTCGTTGAAGCGTCAGATCTGCGTCACTCCCGACGGCAGCGCCACGCCGCCTTGACCGGCCCTCGCCCACACCCTACTATCCGTTGAAGGCATGGTTTTCACGACTTCTCGTCAGCGTCGCGCGATTTCTTTAGCCCTCCAGATTATTTTTGTAGTCGTTCTCTCATTCTCTCTACTTCCGGCTGTCGACAATCCTCAAAACACAACTCCGAAGCCGCTCGCCTATTTCACCGACATCGCCAAGCAGGCCGGCCTCACCATGACCAACACCTTCGGCGGCGTGAACACAAAAAAATACATCATCGAAACCACCGGCACCGGTGTGGCAATCTTTGACTACGACAACGACGGCTGGCCCGACATTTTCATCGTCAACGGCACGACGCTGGACGGTCCGCCTGCGGCCGATGCTCCGACCAATCATCTCTATCACAACAACCGCGACGGCACCTTTACCGACGTCACCAGGCAAGCTGGGCTCGAGCATACCGGCTGGGGTCAGGGCGTCTGCGCCGGCGATTACGATAACGACGGCTTCGAAGACTTGTACGTCACCTACTACGGCAAGAACGTGCTCTATCACAACAACGGCAACGGCACCTTCGCCGACGTCAGCGAAAAAGCGGGGGTCGCAGGCTCGGGCAAAGCTTGGGGCACCGGCTGTGCGTTCATCGACTACGACCGCGACGGCCATCTCGATCTGATGGTGGCCAACTATGTAGATTTCGATTTATCGACCACGCCCGCTCCCGGAGAGCGCCCCAATTGCATCTGGAAAGGTGTTCCGGTCATGTGCGGCCCGCAGGGTTTACCTGGCGCAAAAAATATCCTCTATCACAATCGCGGCGACGGCACTTTCGAAGATGTCACCACCAAATCGCACATCGACCAAACCGACGGTCACTACGCCTTCAGCGTCACCACGCTCGACTACGACGACGACGGCTGGCCCGATATTTTCGTAGCATGCGACTCCACTCCGAGCATCCTCTACCACAACAATCGCGACGGCACTTTCAAGGACGTCGCGGTCACCTCCGGCGCCGCATTCAATGAAGATGGCCGCGCGCAAGCGGGAATGGGCTCCACCGCCGCCGACTACAACGGCGCTGGCCGCCTCGACATTTTCAAAACCAATTTCTCCGATGATACCGCCACTCTCTACCGCAACAACGGCGACGGCACATTCGACGACGTCACCTACCAGGCCGGCCTCGGGTTGCACACCCAATATCTCGGCTGGGGCAGCATGTTTTTCGATTTCGACAACGACGGCTGGCCCGATCTCCTCTTAGTGAACGGTCACGTCTATCCCGAAGTCGACAGCCAGCATCTCGGCAGCAACTTCCAGGAACCTCGCATCCTTTATCACAACAATGGCAACGGCACCTTCACCGACATCTCCGCCGCCTCCGGACCAGGAATCAACACTCCGACCTCATCGCGAGGGTTAGCCATCGGCGATTTGTGGAACAACGGGCGCCTTTCCGCCGTCGTCAGCAACATGAACGCGCCGCCCAGCCTGCTGGTAAATCAAGTCCGCACCGCCAATCACTGGATCACACTCCGTCCCGTCGGTTCGATGGCGCAGTCAAAATCCCAGTCGTCGGCTACTTCAACTGTTCCGAAACCTCCCGCATCTCAATCCAATCGCGATGCCATCGGGGCGCGCATTCGCGTCAAAGCCGGCCCGCGCGTACTCATTGATGAGGTCCGCAGCGGCTCCAGCTTCATCTCTAACAACGACATTCGCGTTCACTTCGGATTGGGCTCGGTCGCAAAAATCGACTGGGTCGAAATCCGCTGGCCCAGCGGACTACTCGAGAAATTCGACAACCTCGCCGTCGACAAATTCCACACCCTGAAAGAAGGCTCGGGTACCCCCACGCGCGATAAGAAGACGAATTAGCAGCACACTTTTGGAAGCGTATCCGTTGTCTGTGTTTTTGAGCGCAGACGCCGGCGCGTCGGTGCACGCGCACCTTATGCCGCAGGAATCAGCGGCAAGAGAAATTCCAGCAACCTCTGGCTTTCGGCAAGTTCCCGCCCAGATGATTCCCAGTTGGTTTCGCGCCACGACGCGTACCACGCAGCCCCCGCCCCTTCGCTCGGTTTCGCAAGCCGCGCGCTCTTGGTTGAGGATCTGTGAAAGTTATGGCGTCCTATCGCTGGACATGAGCAATCGCATGTCCGCGCAGATCCGCGCCCATCGCCCACTGCGGCCGCTCCGGACGCGACACCTCGTAAAAATCGAACTGCACGGCCACTCCTCGCGCGCACTTCGAATCCATCGGCACCACGCGCACTACGTGTCCCGTGCACAACCACTGCGCCGTCGGCACTCCGGTGATCTGCTCCGGCATTTCCACCAATAGATCGAGCGCTGCGCCTTTATTCAACTCCAGTTCCGTCGCGAAAAAAACGCCCCGCTGCGACAGGTTCTTCGACTCCGCCCACAACTCTCCGGCGTTGGACTTTCGCACGCGAATGCGCATGTCCGTTCTGAAATCGTGCCGTTGGGATAAACGCCGATCGTGCTCAAACTTATCTACGAAATGTTCCATGGCGAAAGCCTCCAGCGTATTCAGTGGGGTGCGGGCGCAGAACGCTCGCGGGAGGGGGTAAGTCATAGAATCGGCCTGTTTCATCGATTGGCATAGACTCAATTTAGTACTGCCCCACGGCGTTCGCCGCGGATCGGTCGTCACAACCGGTTGCTGAGATTTCTAACCCTCGATTTCCAAATAAGGGCTATGTCTGATAAAAACCGGCGCTGGTTGGAATCCTGAGCGGAAGTCACGTGCGCACACATATTGCGCTCTGGAGCCCGTTAAATGGGCTTGTCGCACCCATGTCTGTTCACGAGTATTTGCCAAAATATCAGGGTGTTCTGACGCTTTTGTCAGTGAACTTCGAACTCGATCCACGCATGTCCCATCGGAAGAGGCTATGGTCATGGACGAAGGACAGATCTACCACTGCGGGAGTTGTGACGCCGAAATTAGGGTGATCCGGCCGTCCGCGGAAGCGCGCGCAAATCCCAAGTGTCGCTGCGGCGCGCCGATGAAAAAGTTCTACAAGAAACCGTCGGTTCGCAAATTGAATCCGCGGAACGAAGTCTTGACCGTCGCAAAAACAAATAGGAGCTAACCCTTTGACTCGCTGCTTCATGACCAGGAAAGCCTCGTGCGCGGCGATCTGACGATTGCACTCACCCTCGTCTTCCTGGGTCTTGGCGCGCTACTCGTGTACGAGGGCGGCGTTGCCGCCGCCGACCTGACGCAGTCGGCACGGATTATTGGCGGAGCGCTGCTGCTCTCGCTTGGGCTGGTCTTGCCTTTGGTGACCAAGAACCGCGGAAAATGGAAGAGACCATCGCGGAGGTACCGCGACGTCTGACGCCCTTCTGCCGCAGCGACGCCCCCCGGGAACGCCCATCACCCGATTGGCATCCCAGAGCCCGCAGACCGATGCAAAATTACTTCAGCGCACTCGCTCCGGCGTTCGCGCACTGTCCGTCTTGTGCAGCGGTGCCGCCGGAAACACCGATAGCTCCCGCGATTTTGCCGTCCACCAATAGGGGAACTCCGCCCTCGATGGGGATCGCGCCCTGCAAACGCAAGATCCGCATCCCATCTCCGCCTGCCGCGAGCGCATCCTGATACGTCTTCGTCGGCCGCTTGAATAATGCCGCGGAGCGCGCCTTATCAATCGCCACGTTGGCGCTGCCGATCTGCGTGGCATCCATCTTTTCGTAATACACCAGGTTCCCTGACGGATCGACGATGGCCACCGCCATCGCCCAATGATTCTTGGCCGCCTCGGCCAGCGCGGGGGCGGCCGCCTTCTTGGCATCCTCCAAACTGATCGGCACGCCGTAAGGATTGGGCATCTGCGCAAAAGCGCTCGCCAGCAGACCAACCGCAACAAAAAGTGCCGTCCCAACTCTCAGCAAATATCTCTGCAGCATGCTCGCTCCTTTTTCAGTGTTTCTAAGTGACCCTACGGTTGCGGATGCGGCAACGCGTTCAAGCGATCAAGCATCGCCTGCGGTGCGCTCGGCTCGTTCAACGGGGGCTGCCCGTGAGTGACGGCCCAGTGTTCCAGCCAGCCGGAGCCGTCGCCGACGTACGTGTCGGGCAGCGAGTAAGCCGAATCCCCCAGCGCCGCCTCCAGTGTAACGAACCGATATCCCCGCTTCCGGATCAGATCCAGCACTTCCCCGATATGTTCTGCTTCAAGTTGATTCGCATGCATCAACAGAATCTGATTCGGCTCGTAGCCCATCAAATCCCGCGATAGTTTTTCAAAATACGAGAAAACCTCCGTCGTGTACGACAGATAGGACTTCACAACCTCTTGCTGCAGCGCCGTGTCGCTGCGTTTCTTGGCGTCCTCGTAAATTGTGGCGAACATCCAGTCCCAAGCGTCCAGGGTGACCGGCGCGATTCGATAGCCGCGCTCCGATAGAAACGCTTCGGCTTCTCGCCGCGTTTGCAGGTCCCGGCCAGTGTCGAGGTACGGGTGCCTGAAGTACCGCAGCTTCATATTGTGCTGCGCCAGCAAAAGCCGCGTGACATTCTCACCCTGAATCACCGAGTCCTCAAACTCCTTGAGCCCTGCGCGATTCAGCGAAGTGTGGCCGTAGGTGTGGTTTCCCAGCTCAAAACCGGCCTCCAACCACATGTTCAGCGCCGCGATGCGTTCGTTCACTTCATCCCAGTGAAAGTAGAGCTTTCGTTCATTAACGAAACCCACGACGGGAATCTTCTGTTCGCGCAACGTCGCCAGCAGTTGCTTGGTCATCGCCGTAATGGCCGCGGCATTCATGGAACTCGCCGAGGCAGCCGGCAGATCGTCGATGGTGATCGCGATTCGTCTCTCGGGGGTCGCCTCGGTCGCCAACGCCGGCGTCCGCAACACCACCACGAATGCCAAGACAACCGAGAGCAACGCCACAGCCAGCTTCATAGGGAAACCTCCTCCGAGTCCCACAGCCGCGACACCATAACACAACAAACCTGCCCCAGGGCGTTGCAGCGGCCGGCGGCCGATTACCCTGAGTGTCGAAGTGTGGCGGGCGCTTTTACTTGCTCGCGTCGCCCGCTTTCGCACGATCGAACCGTTCCGCGCGCACGATTCCCGTGCCCTCTTTTACAAAGATCAGCTGATTGGTCTTGATATCTTTCAGCGTGTCCACTTGGCCGCTGGGCCAATGGATCTCCAGCACATCCACCTTCTCAGCTTTTCCGATGCCGAAGTGCACGCGGAGATCGTTTTGCGAAATGTAACTGCCGCCGCTGCGCACCTCGTCGATCTGCTGGTGCGGCTTTGCTTCATCCACTGGCCGCGTGACGCAGCGCAACCGGGCACCAATCCCGCTGCGATTCGACTTGGTGCCGATGGTTCGCACCTTCAACCAGTTATTTTGGGTCGACGAATCGCAGCGCAGCAACTGCGGAAAATCGTTGACCGTGTTCACCACTACGTCGATATCGCCGTCGTTGTCAAAATCGCCGAACGCGCAACCACGTGAAGCCACCGGCACGGTGATCCCAGGTCCGCCTTGCATCGACACGTCGTCGAACCGGCCATTACGCAGATTCTTGTACAGCAGCTTCTGTTGCGCGTACCCGGCTTCGGTCTTGAGCTGCTCCACTTCCGGGTACACGTGGCCGTTGCAAATCAAAATATCCGGCCAGCCATCGTTGTCCATGTCGAAAAAACCGCAGCCCCATCCCAGAAATTGCGTGTGACGTCCCAACCCGGCGGCAAACGTGGCGTCCTCAAAGGTGCTGCCCCCAAGATTCCGATACAACGACGGCGTGTCGCCGGCAAAATTCGTTTTCACGATATCGAGATTCCCGTCCAGATCGTAGTCCGCGGCGGAAACACCCATGCCCGCTTGCGGCTTGCCGTCCGCGCTGAGCGCGCAGCCGGATTCCATCGCGATATCCACGAATTTTCCGTTATGCTTGTTTTGGTACAGCGCGCTCGGGGTCGAATCGTTAGCCACATAAATGTCGGGCCAGCCATCATTGTCGAAGTCGGCCGTCAGCACGCCAAGTCCGTAGGTGCCGTTGGCCTGGAAAAGACCTGCCGTCTCACTGACATCCGAAAAAGTCCCATCGCCATTGTTGTGATACAGAATATTTTTCCCGCCGTTCAGTCCCGGAGGGCCGCACGCGACCATCACGCCCTTGTAGAGGCACGGGCCGGACTCCGGTACCGGCGCAGTCGCCAGATCGAGATCGATATAGTTCGCGACGAAAAGATCCAGGCGCCCGTCGCGATCGTAATCCACGAACGCACACCCCGTGTTCCAACGCTTTCCGGAACCCGCAACTCCAGATTTTTCGCTCACGTCGGTGAACGTGCCGTCACCGTTGTTGTGATAGAGGACGTTTTTACCGAAATACGTCACGAACAAATCTTCAAAGCCGTCGTTGTCGTAGTCCCCGATGCAAACGCCCTGGCCCCAGCCGGAATGCGCCACGCCGGCCTTGGCGGTCACGTCGGTAAACGTCCCGTCGCGATTGTTCTTGAACAAGCGGGAAGTCGGCGCCTGGCCCGCGGGAAAACCTTCGAGTCGCGACCCGTTCACCAGGAAGATGTCCAGCCATCCGTCGTTGTCGTAGTCGTAGAAGGCCACGCCGCAGCCGGTCGTCTCCAGCAAGTATTTATTCTTGTGTTCGCCCCCGAAGATGGTTTTGGCGTTGAGTCCCGACTCGCGGGCAACGTTGATAAAGCGGACATCGAGACTTGCTGTCGGCGGCACCGTGGGAAGTGCAGACGCCGGTTGCTGAGGGTTCCCAAGAAATACTCTGCGCGATGCGGTCGCGGCGAGAGCAAAAACATTTTCAAGCGATAGCACCCACGCCGAACGGCTCAACGACTGCAGGAATGTCCGCCGCGAAGAAAACAAAAGTGTGATACCTTCCCGCACTGGGCAGCCCTTCGCCGAATGCTCGACCCGCTGGTAGCGCCGGCTTCCAGCCGGCTCCGGCTCTTGACGCTGGGTTTCGCTTTTATCTTAGCGTATGCATATCGAGATTCCGCAATGTTCGCAATTTATGCGGGTCGCGAAGCAAAACTTGCCGTCACTTCCCACACCAACATGAATCCCCTTTCTAACTTTCTCCCCCAATGGACAGCTCGCCTGGCTACCTTGTTGGGCCCCATGAGACCGATGCGACTCGTGCGGGCGACGCTGGTTCTGGTGGAGGCTTCCCTGTTGTTCGCGTCCATGCTCTCCATCACTTCGGCGCAGACCCGAAGCAACCCTGCGCACTCGCTGGAACTATCGCGGCCCGCGCGTCCATGGGAATTCTTGCCACTCGTCGGAAAGCGCGCCGCGCTGTTCGGCGACGAAACCGGACGCATGGAAGCCTGGGTGTATCCGCTGAAGCTGCTGCGCGAATTCCACCTGCAATTCCACGAAGGCGGCCGCGTGGTTCCAGCGGAAGTTCTGGCGCGCACGGTGGTCGTGCACCCCGAATCGAGCACCATCGTCTACAGCGGCGACACTTTCACGGTGCGCGAAACATTATTTGTCCCGGTCAACGAACCCGGCGCCGTGATTGTCTTCGACGTGGAAACCGAGCAACCTCTCGAAATCGAAGCCAGCTTCGTGCGCGATTTTCAACTCGAGTGGCCCGCCGCGATTGGCGGCACCTACATGTCCTGGGACGCGAGCGCCCACGCCTTCGTTCTCGGCGAAGAAACCAGGAAATTCGTCGCGATTGTCGGTTCGTCAGCGGCGAGCGAGGCATCGGAGGAATATCAGACCAACTATTCCCAGTCGCAAACGAGTTCTTTTCGCTTAGGTGTCACCCCCAAAGGCAAAGACACAAAAATCGTCGTGATGGCCGGATCCATGAACGGACGGGCGGAGGTCGATGCGACGTATCGCCATCTTTCCGCCGACTACGCGCAATTGCTGAAGGCATCCGCGGAGTACTATGAAAACTATTTGCGAGATACGGTGAGCTTGACGCTGCCGGATGCACAGCTTCAGCAAGCCTACGACTGGTCGCGCATCAGCGTCCTGCAAGGCATGGTCACCAATGCGTTTCTCGGCACCGGTTTGGTCGCGGGATATCGAACTTCCGGCGACAGCGCGCGGCCTGGCTTTGCGTGGTTCTTCGGCCGCGATTCATTGTGGACGTCGTTGGCGCTGAACGCCGAGGGGGATTTTGCGAACACGCGAACGGCGCTGGAATTCGTGGGCAAGTTCCAGCGCGACGACGGAAAAATTCCGCACGAAATCGCGCAAACCGCGAGCCTGGTTCCGTGGTTCAACGATTTTCCGTACGGTTATGCATCCGCGGACGGAACGCCGCTGTACCTCATTGCGGTGAACGACTACGTAGTCCAAAGCGGCGACCTTAGGTTCGCGAAGGAAAAATGGGACAACCTATGGAAGGCGTATCAATTTTTGCGCTCGACGTACGACGCGCGGGGATTTCCGCAAAATTCCGGGGTTGGGCATGGATGGGTGGAAGGCGGCCCGCTGCTGCCGGTGAAGACGGAGTTGTACCAGACCGGATTAGGAGCAGAAGCGTTGCGCGCGCTGGCGAATCTGGCGCAGCTTGCCGGTAAAGATGACGCGAGCAAGCAACTCGCACAAGAATTCGAGAAGCAACGTCCGCTTGTAGAGAAGGCGTTTTGGCTGACGGAGAAAAACCGTTACGCGTTTGCACTCGACAAGGACGATAAGCCGGTGGACCAAGCCAGCGTGCTGGCGACCGTGCCGATGTGGTTCGGTTTGCTCGACGAAAAAAACTCCGAGCAGATGATTTCGCAACTGGCGGATTCGGATCACCAGACCGACTGGGGAATGCGAATTATTTCCAATCGCGCCACGCTGTTCAGCGGCGGCGGATATCACTACGGTTCGGTGTGGCCGCTTTTTACCGGGTGGGCTTCGGTGGGCGAGTATCGCTATCATCGCGCGCTGCCTGCTTACGGGAATCTGCGGGCGAATGCGTTGTTAGCGCTCGATGGTTCGCTGGGGCATGTGACCGAGGTGCTCTCGGGCGATTCGTACCAGCCGCTCTCGACGAGTTCGCCGCATCAGATCTGGTCCGCGGCCATGGTGGTGAGTCCTGTGCTGCGCGGCATGTTGGGGCTGTCTTCCGATGCGAAGACGGGGACGCTCACGCTCGCGCCTCATATGCCTGCGGACTGGACGTCGTTCGCGATTCGCGGCGCGCACGCGGGATCCGCGCGCATGGATCTGAGTTACACGCGATCGGCGGACGGAATCACTTTACAGATCAATTGCACGAGCGTTTCGGCGTGCCCGATCGAATTCTCACCGGCGTTGAGTTTGCGCGCGCAGGTGCTCGGCGCGGAAATGAATGGGAAACCCGTGATGTTTCATGTGGCGGCGAACGAGGAAGATCAGCATGTGATCACGCGAATCTCGCCGTCGGGCAAAACAAACACTCTGAAAGTTCGGGTGCGAAACGATTTTGGCGTGGGCTACGAATCGACGCTGCCGCCGCTCGGATCGCGCAGCCAGGGATTGCGCATGCTTTCGGAAACCTGGACGGCCGATCGGAATACCTTCACCTTGGATGTTGCGGGTGTGGCTGGCGGAGTCTATGAATTGACGGTGTGGAATCCGGGCCAAACTCCATCGGTTGAAGGCGGCGAATTGCTGGGAGCGGTCAACGGAAATACGAAGGTGCGCGTGCGGTTTCCGGCCGGTGAGGCGGACGAATATGTCCACGAAAAGATTGTGTTTCACTTTTCGGGTGCACAAGATACGCGCGGCAAACACGGAGAGCCGGCGGCGTGATTTATTGTGATTCTTGGGGCCGCATGCAACGGATATAGTTTCCGGCGAAGAAAAACATCGGCCCTGAGCATCCAAGTATTTTTCTAACAACGGCGAGTCGGGTGTCTGGAGGCAGCTTCATGTCTAAGACCTTGATCGTTGCAGGTTTGCTGGTGGCCAGCATGTCGACGTTTACACCGATTGCGCGTGGGCAAGTGAAACCGACCGATGTTGCACACCACGAGTGGTGGCGACATGCGGTGTTCTACGAGGTGTATCCGCGGAGCTTTGCCGACAGCAACAACGATGGCGTCGGCGATTTGAACGGGATCACCTCGAAGCTCGGCTACCTGCAGCATCTGGGCGTCAAGGCCATCTGGATCACGCCGTGCTTCCCTTCTCCACAAGTGGATTTCGGCTACGACGTGTCGGATTACGAAAGCATTGATCCGATGTACGGCACGCTGGCAGATTTCGATCGCTTGGTTGCCCAAAGCAAGGCGCACGACATCAAGATCATCCTGGATTTTGTGCCGAACCATACTTCGGACCAGCACAAGTGGTTTCAGGAATCGAAATCGTCGCGCACTTCGCCTAAGCGCGATTGGTACATCTGGCGCGACGGCAAAGGCCCGAATCAGCCGCCGAATAATTGGACTTCGACGTTTGGCGGATCAGCGTGGAAGTACGATCCTGCGACCGGCCAGTATTACTACCATTATTTCTACGCTGAGCAGCCCGATCTGAACTGGCGCAATCCGGAAGTGGTGAAAGCGATGCTGGATGCCATGCGCTTCTGGTACAAGCGGGGCGTCGCGGGATTCCGGCTGGATGCGGTGGATACGTTATATGAAGATCCCGACCTGAGAGACAACCCACTTTTACCGGGCACCGACAAGTTCGGCTTCCCGAACACCAACGAGATTTACAACAAGAAGCTCCCGGAAGTGCACGACATCATGCGCGCCATGCGCAAGGTGGCGGACGAATACGGCGCGGTGCTGATCGGCGAGACCTGGACGCAAAGCGTGGCGCAGTTGCGCGAGTATTACGGCGCGCGCAACGACGAATTGCAGATGCCCATGGATCTGATGATGACGGAGTTCAAGCAGGTTTCTGCGCCGGTGTTTCGCGATCATATCGGCGCGGTGGAGGGCGCGGGCGGCTGGCCGGTGTTCGTGATCAGCAATCACGACATCGTGCGGTCGTACACGCGGTGGGGCGACGGGGTTCACAACGACGACATCGCTAAATTGATGGCGGCGATGTACATGATGCTGCGCGGCACGCCGATCATGTACTACGGCGAAGAAATCGGGATGGAGAACAGCGATCCCAAGAACAAAGACGATGTGCGGGATCCGATCGGCCGGCGCGGCTGGCCGCTCGAGAAGGGCCGCGACGGCGAGCGCACCCCGATGCAGTGGAGCGACGCCAAGAATGCGGGGTTCACCGAGGGCACGCCGTGGCTGCCGGTGGCGCCGAATTACAGGACCCACAACGTCCTGACGGAGACGGCCGATCCGCAATCGATCCTAAACTTTTACCGGCGGCTTCTGGACCTGCGGCGGGATGAGCCTGCGCTGCGGGAGGGGCAATACGTCGCACTGAATGCGCAGGATCCGAACGTGTTCGCGTTCGTGAGGCAATTGAAGGGCGAAGGGGTGCTGGTGGCGCTGAACATGTCGGGATCGAGTCAGACGGTCAAGGTCGATCTGAAGGCTGCGGGCTTCTCGCAACCGAAGATGAGAGTGCTGCTGACCAGTTCCCACAAGCCGATCACCAAGGTTTCGACGGAGATAGAGATGGAGCCGTTTTCGGCTTTGATCGCGAAAACGGTCAAATAGAAGCAAGAAATTGTGGCAATTTGCGGTTTCTACCGGACCATGGATTAGCGCGAAATGCGGGTCCAAGGCTTGCGCGAGAGCACCTATTTGATACTTCAGCCGTATCCGTTGGCCGCGGCAAGGGAGTTGAGGGACAGATTTGTGACAGGACCTCGCGCGCCTGGGTTACGACCGACTTAGTCCTCGGTTACGGCTGGGCGTTTGGGGCGCAGCAGTTCTGCGCGCCTATCGGTCTATTCGAAACCTAGCACCTGCTTCGCATTCGCCAGCCCGGCAGCCACGCGGCTGTAGGCGTCCACAGCTTTCTCAAACGGAACGATCTCAATCCGCGGCGGTATCAAAACCCCCGTTTCGAAACCGGGACGGAGTTCGGCGGCGATCTCCCCTACTTGTCGCGACGTCAGTCCGTAACTGTCTACTCCAAGCAGCTGGGAGAAATTGTGATAGAAGTCGACGAGGCTGAAACTGACGCGCGGCTCTCTGCTTGATATAGCTACGTGTCGCCCCCGAAACCCGAGCGAACGCAACGCCGGCTCGAACATGGGGCCACCCACGGTGTCGAGGACAACATCGACTCCTTTTCCTGCCGTGAGCTCCAAGACCTTCTCACGAAGGTCTTCGGTCCTGGTATTGACGACCGAGACGGTACCGGGAATCGGATCGGATGTGGCCGCCGCGCCAATAACGCGGGCCTGCTTCCCATTCGCAATTTGTGTGGCGGCTTGTCCCACCGCGCCGGCGGCGCCAACAATTAGAATGGTTTCGCCGGGTTGGATTTGAGCCGCACTCACAACAGAAGCCCATGCTGTGATGTAGGGAATCCCGATCGCCGCCGCTTGCGCCATACTCAACGACTTCGGTTTAAGCGATACCGTTTCCGCAGGGACAACGACATATTCCGCGTGCGATCCATCGTGGACGATACCGAGCTTCGGGGCGATGCCCCAGACCTCTTCGCCCTGGTGGTGCTTCCCCTTTACGACAGTGCCCGCAAAATCCCTGCCGGGAGTTCGCGGCAGAGTGGTGGCCTTGAAGTGCCCCGACACGTTGCCGATGTCGCTGGGATTAATTCCTGCTGCCTTTACGTGAACCAGTGCTTCCCCTTCACCCGGCTCCGGAATCGCGACTTCTTCGATTCGCAACACCGACGGAGGTCCAAACTCGGCAAAACGCAACGCTTTCATCAGGTTGGAACTCATGGCTCTCCAATTCGCAGGATTGGTTTGATCTGACCAGCCCGAGTTTTTGCAGACGTCGAAAGAATGCTTACCTTAGTACGCCAGGGACCACGAAGACAAGCAGCTGGGCCGGTGTGATACGCTCCTGGGCGAAATATAATTCGCTGATTCTGAAGCTTTGATTGCAAATCCTTGAAACGCAGATCGTTGGTCCCAGGCTCGCCTCTTTATGCATAAGATCCTTCTTCCCATCGAGGACGTAGCGCGAAAACTAGAAATTCCCGACCGCTATTTGGAACCGCTGGGCCGCTACGGGGCGAAGGTGCGGCTGGAGGTGTTGGCCGATCCTCTCTACAAGCGGCGGGGGAAACTGATTTTGGTTACGGCGACTACGCCAACGGCTTCGGGAGAAGGTAAGACCGTCACGTCGATTGGGTTGACGCAGGGGCTGGCGCTGCTGGGGAAACGGGTGGTGATTACTTCGCGGGAGCCTTCGCTCGGGCCGGTGTTCGGGATGAAAGGTGGGGCAGCCGGCGGAGGGCTTTCTCAGATCGAGCCGAGCGCGAAGGTCAACCTTCATTTTCATGGGGATTTTCACGCGATTTCTTCGGCGCACAACTTGCTGGCGGCGTTGATCGATGCGCATCTTTTTCACGGCAACGATCTGAATCTGGACGCGGAGCGGATTACCTGGCCGCGAGCGCTGGATATGAACGACCGGGCTCTGCGGCGGATCGCCATTTCGCTGGACAGCAAAGGGGATGGCGGCGGGCGCAAGACGGGTTTCGTGATCACCGCGGCTTCGGAGATCATGGCCATTTTCGCGCTGGCGCGCGACTTGAAGGATCTGCGGCGGCGGTTGGAGTCGATTGTGGTGGGCGTGACCCGCGACGGTAAACCGGTGCGCACACGGGATCTCAAAGCAACCGGCGGAATGATGGCATTGCTGGCGGACGCTATTCTGCCAAATCTTGTGCAGACCAGCGATGGGACGCCTGCGTTCGTACACGCGGGGCCGTTTGGAAACATCGCGCACGGAACCAGCAGTGTGATTTCGCAGGAGATGGGACTGCGGCTGGCGGATTACGTGGTGAATGAAGCAGGGTTTGGAGCGGACCTCGGGGCGGAAAAATATTTCGACATTGTGATGGGGCAGTCAGGGATTGCGCCGGCGGCGGCGGTGCTGGTAACGACCGTGCAGAGTATTCGCAATCAAGGCGAAGGCGAGCTGGAGCGAGGGCTGGCGAATCTGGGGCGGCATTTGGATAACGTTCGCGGATTTGGAGTTCCGACGATTGTGGCGATCAACCGGTTTCCCTCGGATACGGACGCGGAACTGAGGAGGCTGGCGGAGTATTGCGCCGAACATGGGACGACCACAGCGTTGTCTGAGGCATTCACGAAGGGCGGGGCGGGGACCGTGGAGTTGGCGGAAAAAGTCGTAGCACTGCTGGCCGAAAATCCTGATCCCGTGGTACGGGCCACTTACGGACTGGGAGAGCCGTTGGTGGAGAAAGTTCGAAAAGTGGCGCGAACGATCTATGGAGCGGGTGATGTCCACTTCGCCGAGATGGCGCAGGAGAAGTTGCGGCAATTTTCGGAGTGGGGATACGGGAAGCTCGCGGTTTGCATCGCGAAGACGCAATATTCCTTTACCGACGAACCGAAGATATTGGGGGCGCCTACGGGGTGGACCTTGCATGTGACCGATGCGTCGCTGTCGGCCGGGGCGGAATTTGTCGTGGTGATTTGCGGGAATACCATGCTGATGCCGGGATTGCCGAAGGTGTCGCGAGCGGCATCGATCGATGTGGATGGCTCGGGGGAGCTTGTGACCAGTCTTTGATCAGGAATGGAAGGCGTTTCCTTCGGGCTGGGAACGGAAACAGAACAGTCCGGGCTAAAGCCCGGTTTTTGCTAAAAGCTCCGACCCTAATGAAGGCCTTAAGTCCTGGCAGTTTCCGACCAGCGGTTTCCGATCGCGGACGGTTATATCCGCGTGTGAGGGTGGTGATGAAGCGCTTGATCTTGGCTCTCTGTGTTGTGGCCTTCGGTGTGAACGCGCAGACACCGGTCTGGCCGCCGTCGACGGGACGCGCGGAAGTGCCGATCTGGCCGGGTGCGGCGCCGGATGCGCAGCCCGTCAATGGGCCGGAGAACAAAATCACGGTGGCAAAAGACTCGCTGGTCGACGGCAGGCCGGTGATCGCGGTGGAGAACGTCGCGCGGCCTACGATGACGGTCTATGCGCCAGCGGGAAACAATACCGGCGCCGCGGTGGTCGTGTTTCCCGGCGGGGGCTATAAGATTCTGGCCATCGACCTGGAAGGCACGGAGGTGTGCGACTGGGTGACTGCCAAGGGCATCACGTGCGTGCTGCTGAAGTACCGGGTGCCGGATTCGGGACCGGCCTGGGACGAGCGTTGTAAGTGCCACATCGTTCCGAAGGCGCCGACGGCGTTGGAAGATGCGCAGAGGACGGTGGGGCTGGTGCGCTTTCACGCCCGGGAGTGGCATATCGATCCGCACAAGATAGGAGTGCTGGGTTTCTCGGCGGGCGGGCACATGGTGGCAGCGATGAGCACGCATTTTGAGCATCGTTTGTACGCGGCCGTGGATGCGGCCGACAAAGAGAGCTGCCGCCCGGATTTTGCGGTGGCCCTTTATCCGGGGCATCTGTGGACTGGGGATGGGAAATTCGAGTTGAATCCCGATATTCGTACGCATATCACCCGCCAGACGCCGCCTACGTTCTTGCTGCAGGCCGAGAATGACTATGTGGATAACGTAAATCAATCCCTGGTCTACTACATCGCGCTGAAGAACGCTAAGGTTCCCGTCGAGATGCATTTGTACGCGCAGGGCGGGCACGCCTTTGGCCTGCGTCGCACCAAGCTCCCGATAACGGGATGGCCTCGGTTGGTGGAGATTTGGCTGGGATCGATCGGGATGCTTCCGGAGTGATTCGTATTTGAAGCGCAAATATGCAATCCGATGAGCAACCTCGGCGGAATGAATCGCGAATATGGCGCGCCGCTGGCCGGAGTTTCCAATGCCCGCGGCCTGGCACGAGAATCTGAAGGCGCGAAATGTTTGGTTGGTACGCCTGGTGCGAGTTCAGCGGGCGTCACACTTTGGGGTGTCGGTGTTGAGCTGCTTCATGAGCACTTTCGCCTGCGACAGATCGGGGTTGAACTCAAGGACGCGGGTGATGTAGTCGCGGGCTTTGTCGAATTGGCCGAGTCTGCAGTAGATGCGGGCGAGGTTGGTACCGATGCCGCTGCGTCCGGGGGTGCGGGCGAAGGTGTCGGACCATAATTGCAAGGCGCGGTCGATGTGGCCGTCTCTTACTTCAATGACGCCGAGATTGCTGGCGGCGTCGATCAGCATCGGATCGATGCGCAGGGCGTGCTCGTAAAATTCGCGGGCCTTGGCGGTGGCTCCGCGGCGCTGTTCGATGTAGGCAAGTCCGTCCAGCAGCGTGGGGTCGTCGGGATTCTGGACGATGGCCTGGCGCAGATAGCGCTCGGCTTCGGGGCCGGCGGTGGCGCTTCCGTTTTGCGCGAGCGATTCCCAGGTCAGGGCGAGGTCGCGCACATCCGAGTCGGGCGACGCGCCCGCGTTCGGCGGCTGCGGCGGAAATCGCTCCAAATGCGCCGCCGTGGAAGACTGCAAACCCTGCAAAGGCATCAGCGGAACACGCAGGATGCGATGATCGGTCGCTTGCGTGTGGGCGACGTCGGCGGTGGTGGTCCCGGGCATATGGCACGCGGTGCAATCGGCCTGCTCGACGTGATGTTTCGCGGCGAAGGCATCGCCATGGCAGGTGAGGCATTTGGCGCGATAGTAGGCGACGCGTTGTTCAGGTGGCGGCGAGGAATGCGGATCGTGACAGCTGGTGCACGACATCTTGTCGCCTGATTTTTGCTTGCAGACGCTCAGCGCGAGGGATTCGGATTGTCCGAGCGCGCGCAATTTTTGCGAGCCTTCATCCACGTATAAATAGTAGTGAACGTATTCCGATAAATCCTCGCCGGCTCGAAAATCGGAGAGTTTGTGACCGGGCTGCTCGATGGCGACATTGCCTTCGAGATGGCATTGCATGCAGACAGCGTCTCGCTTGGGGACGGAGAGCTTCGCGGGGTTGACGATCGCGGCGGTGCCAGCCGCGGCGTGGGCGGCGCCGGGTCCGTGGCAGCGCTCGCAGGTGATTCCGTCGTGGGCAAATAGCGGGACTTCGTATTTGTTTTCGGTGCCCGGCAGGGGGCTGCGCGCGTTGCTGGTGTGGCAGCTCAAGCATTCTGGCAACGCTGGAAGGGTCATTGGGATTTGGGTGGAGGACTGGAAAGCGGGGGCGGTGTCCCAGACCTTTTTCTGGGCGTACCAGTTGATGGGGGCTTCGAAGAAAAAACCGTCGGTGGAGAACAGATAGGTGCGGCCGCGGTGGCCGGAGCCGATGAAATATTGCAAGCGGCGCGTGCCGCGGACGGTGGGATCGCCCGGGCGGTCGAAACTGAGCCATGCGGCGTCGTTTTCGGCATAGACGCGGTAGTGGACGCCGGAGGCGGGGTGTTGGAAGTCGCCGGGGATGAGGTCTTGAGTGGCGAGGCCGCTGGCGCGAGCCATGGCGGTTTGCGAATACGTGGTGACAATGGCGGCATGGCAGGGTTTACAGGAGTCGTTGCCAGTGAAGTCGGGTTGCGATGAGGGTTGAGTTGCTTTCGGAGTGACGCGTGGTTTGCTGGGGTTTTGGGCCAGGAGGGGAAGGGTTGGGAGGAAAACAAACAGCAGGAGGGCGCGCCGAACGCACCGCCTGAATGGCGGCCGAAAGGGCGAGTGCGCGGCGCGGTTTACGGAAACATACGCCCTTCGAAACTGAGGGCGAACAGGGGTGCCTGTGCTACCTGGGAGCTGGGATGGCGGAGAACTTTTTAGCATGGCCCTGGTTAGGTTACGCGATTCCTAGTTTGCGTTGCATCTGTTCGAGGGAGACGTTTTTGGTTTCGGGGTAGAAGGCGGCGACGACGATGAATTGCACGACCATCATGGCGGAGAAGAAGACGAAGGGGTAGGCCCCGGAGGAATGGGCTACCAGCGGGAAAATCAGGGAGATTACGCCGTTCATGAACCAGTGGGAAAAGCTGCCGAGGCTTTGACCTTTGGCGCGGACCTGGTTGGGGAAGACTTCGCCGATGTAGACCCAGATAACCGCGCCTTGGGAAAAGGCGAAGAAGGCGATGAAGCCGACCAGCAGCCAGACGAGCAGATCCTGATGTTGATGAGTGAAGAAGACGTAGGCTACACCGCCGAGGCAGGTTGCGGTGCCGACCGAGCCCACCAGTAAGAGCGTTTTTCTGCCGATCTTGTCGATCACGGACATGGCGATCATGGTGAACAGGAGATTTGTGCTGCCGATGGCTACCGCTTGCAGGTCGCCGGAGACCTTGCTGAAGCCCGCGGCGATGAAGATGTCGTTGATGTAGTAGAGGATGGCGTTGATGCCGGAGAGCTGGTTGAACATGCCGATGGAAACGGCGAGGAAAATCGGGAAGCGATAGTTCCAGGAGAAAAGGGCGTCGCTCGAGGCATGTTCGGTGTCGATGGACTGGACGATGTCCTGCAGTTCTTCTTCGTAATTTTCCTCGCCGATGGTGCGCAGGACTTCGCGGGCTTCCTCGACGCGTTTCCTCTTGACCAGCCAGCGGGGGCTGCGCGGAATGCCGAACAATAGAAGGAAGAACAGCGCGGCCGGAACAGCGGGGACGGCGAATTTCCAGCGCCACTCGTCGGCGCCGAAGTGCGCCAGGCCGACCAGATAGTTCGAAAAGTAGGCCAGCAAGATGCCGAAGACGACGTTGAATTGGAAGAGGCCGACGAGGCGGCCGCGAAATTTGGCGGGGGCAAGTTCGGCGATGTACATGGGGCCGAGGACGGAGGAGCCGCCGATACCCAGGCCGCCAACGAAGCGGAACAGCACCAGGGCATCCCAGTTCCATGCGAAGGCGCAGCCCAGTGAGGAGACCAGGTACAGGATCGCGAGGACGCGTAGGCTGTCGCGGCGCCCGAAGCGGTCGCCGGGAATGCCGGCGAGCATGGAGCCGAAAATGGTGCCCACTAACGCGCTGGTTACGGTCACCCCCAGCAAGCCGGGGGAGAGGTGGTAGACCTCGGTGAGGGAGCGCGTGGTGCCGGAGATGACGGCGGTGTCGAAGCCGAAGAGCAGGCCGCCTAACGCGGCTACTCCGGTGCTTTTGACCAGGGTGGGATTGAGAGCCATGGTTCGGCGGAGATTGTACAGGCTTCCCCCGGGAAAGAGCGGGAGTATTTGGGGCGTAGTGCCTTTGCCGGTGCCAGAGCTGGTTGGCTTTGCAGTGAGGCCCATCAGGGTAAGTTGTGGTTAGGGAAGACCCCACACGCGTCGGCGGCGCGTGGGGCACCCGTCGAGCTCGAAGCGGAGTCCGGAGCTGCCAGCACGCCGGCGCTACCAAGTCTCGCGGAATGGACGATGAGTTCGGAATGGGCTGCGCGGATTGAGGGCATCCGCCGCGCAACGCCTGGGGAAGTAAATTTACCGTAACAGAATTGACACGGGCCTCGGGTACACGATAGCTTGATGGCCTCCTCCCTTCCGGCGATCCTTGGCCCTCAGAGGATTCCGAAACCGGCCGACAATGCGTTGTGTGGGAGGCGAAGCGAATTGGCGGTATGGCCGCGCGCGTATACGCCGAAACCCCCGGATGAGAGAGCCGTTCTTATTGGGGGAAAAAAACCTTTCACCCACCGCGTGAGGTGGTGCATCTAAAAATTGTTGGAAAGCTGCGGGCGGCGTTTCTCCCGCACAGGAGTTCCAGTGAGTCAGGCGAAGAGTCAGTTGGATATGGATCAACTCAGCATCAATACCATTCGTACGCTGGCGATTGACGCTGTGCAGAAGGCCAATTCCGGACATCCGGGGGCGCCGATGGGGCTGGCGCCGGTGGTGTATGAATTGTGGCAGAAGTATCTGCGCTACGACCCGGCGGATCCGCTGTGGCCCAACCGCGACCGATTTGTGCTTTCGAACGGGCACGCTTCCATGCTGCTGTACGCGACGCTGCATCTGACCGGAGTTCGAGATGTCGATGGCGATGGAAACGTCATATCCGATAAGCCTGCGATTTCGATGGATGACATTCAGCATTTTCGGCAGCTCGACAGCAAGACGCCGGGTCATCCTGAGTCGCACATCACGGCAGGCTTGGAAACTACGACCGGGCCCCTGGGGCAAGGCGCTGGAAATAGCGTCGGGATGGCCATTGCCAGCAAGTGGCTGGGGGCGAATTACAACAAACCGGGATTCGAGATGTTCGATTTCAACGTGTATACGATGTGCGGGGACGGCGACATCATGGAGGGCGTGTGCTGCGAAGCGGCGTCGCTCGCCGGGCACCTGAAGCTTTCCAATCTTTGTTGGATTTACGACCACAATCACGTGACCTTGGATGGCCCGGCATCGTATTCGTTTAGTGAAGACGTGATGACGAAATTTGTGGGGCTGGGCTGGAATGTCACCCGGGTCGCGGATGCGAACGACCTGGACATGCTGGCGCGGGCGTACGAGACGTTTTTGAAGACCAAGGACCGGCCGACTTTGATTGTGGTCGACAGCCACATCGGATATGGGTCGCCACACAAGCAGGATTCTTCGGACGCGCACGGCGAGCCCTTGGGCGAAGCGGAAGTCAAACTGGTGAAGAAATTTTACGGCTGGCCGGAGGACGCGAAGTTTCTGGTGCCGGACGGTGTTTACGATCAGTTCAAGAACGGCATCGGGAAGCGCGGGGCGGAGTTCCGCGGGGATTGGTCGAAGAAATTTGCAGACTACAAGAATCAGTTTCCGGATTTGGCCGAGCAACTGGATTTGATGCAGCACTGGAAACTACCCAAGGGCTGGGAGAAGGATTTGCCGGTGTTTCCGGCCGACGCGAAGGGCATGGCCACGCGGGAGTCGTCGGGGAAGACTCTGAATGCGCTGGCGAAGAACATCCCCTGGCTGATTGGTGGGTCGGCGGACCTGGCGCATTCGAACAAGACGAATCTGACATTCGACGGCGCGGGGGATTTTTTCCCGGATGAATACAAAGGGCGAAACCTGCACTTCGGCGTGCGCGAGCACGCCATGGGGGCAGCCGTTAATGGCATGAGCGTCAGTCGACTGCGGGCTTTCGGCGCGACATTTTTTAATTTCAGCGATTACATGCGGCCTTCCATGCGGTTAGCGGCGTTGATGCAGACTCCTTCTATCTTTATTTTTACGCATGACTCGATTGGATTGGGGGAGGACGGCCCTACGCACCAGCCCATCGAGCAGCTGGCAGCGCTGCGGGCGATGCCGAACATGATCGTGTTGCGGCCGGGAGACGCCAATGAAGTTGTGGAGGCGTACAAGGTCATCATTCAGTCGCGGCATTCGCCCGCGACACTGGTGCTGACCCGGCAGGCTATGCCCACGTACGACCGGACGAAATTTGCGGCGGCTTCGGGCGTGGCGAAGGGCGCTTACGTTTTGATCGACGCGGAGGGTGGCAGGCCGGATGTGATTTTGATCGGCACGGGCAGCGAGGTACATCTCTGCGTCGAGGCCTACGAGAAATTGAAGGCCGAGGGCATCAAGGCTCGGGTGGTGAGCATGCCGTCGTGGGATTTGTTTGAAGCCCAGGACGCTGGGTACAAAGAGAGTGTCTTTCCAGCCGCCGTAACGGCGCGGGTTTCCGTCGAGATGGCCGCTACCCTCGGATGGGAACGCTATGTGGGTACGAAGGGAAAAATGATCGGCATGCATTCGTTCGGTGCGTCGGCGCCACTCAAAGACTTGCTGAAGAAATTCGGTTTTCTGACGGAGAACGTCGTAGCTGCTGCGAAACAAGCCTTGGGAAAGTGAGCGTGCGATGAAGGGGGCAACTGTCGGACCGTGCAGGGTTGCAAACTTTGTGATCGCCAAGCAAGTCCACGCAGGCTCTAGAAGTCTTGCGGTGATAAGCGGAGCCCCGGGGTGCGGAGTACAATAGAGATTGTGAATTTTGCGGCAAAGGAGAACGTATGACCACAACATCGACGATTCCAAAAGTCGGAGCGAATCAGGGCACGAATCCGTTGAAGGGTTTAAACGCCTACGGCCAGTCGCCCTGGATGGACTACATTCGGCGGGACCTGCTCACCAGCGGCGGGCTGAAGAAGATGATTGATCAGGACGGGCTGCGCGGGATGACCTCCAACCCGACGATTTTCGAGAAAGCGATCACCGGCAGCAAATTCTATGCCGACATTCTGGAAGCGCCAGATGCGAAACAACTGGGCGCGGGCGGCGTCTACGAGAAAATCGCCGTTCGCGACGTGCAGGATGCCACGGACATTTTCAAGCCGGTGTATGTAGAAACCAAGCGACGCGATGGATACGTCAGCCTGGAAGTTTCGCCGCTGTTGGCCAACGACACGCAGGCGACGATCGACGAAGCCCGGCGTCTGTGGAAGACCGTGAACCGTGAGAACTTGATGGTGAAAGTGCCTGCGACGCCGGCCGGCATCCCGGCCATCCGCCAGCTTCTGGAAGACGGCCTGAACATCAATATCACGCTGCTGTTTGCGCAATCCGCGTACGAGAAGGTTGCCGAGGCTTACCTCGCGGCACTGGAAGCGCGGGTCAAAAAGGGCCAGGACGTTAGCCACATCGCCAGCGTGGCCAGCTTTTTCGTCAGCCGCATCGACACGCTGATCGACGGCCAGATCGAAACCAAGTTGAAAACCGAGACCGATGCGAATAAAAAAGCGCTGCTGACTTCGATCGAAGGCAAAGTGGCCATCGCGAATGCCAAGCTGACCTACAAGAAGTACCAGGAGCTATTTGGCGGCGCACGCTGGAAGGCGCTGGCGGCCAAGGGCGCACAAACGCAACGGCTGCTGTGGGCGAGCACCAGCACGAAGAATCCCAAGTATCGCGACGTGCTCTACGTGGAAGAACTGATCGGCGCGGATACCGTCGATACGATTCCGCCGGCGACGTTCGACGCGTTCCGCGACCACGGCAAGCTGCGCGCCAGCCTCGCCGAAAACGTGGACGAGGCTGCCAAGACCATGGCCAACCTCGAAAAGGCCGGCATCTCCATGAAGGAAGCTACCGAGAAGCTCGTCGTCGATGGCGTGAAGCTTTTCGCCGACGCTTTCCACTCACTTCTGGATGCGACAGGCAAGACTGCCGGAGTACACGCTTGAGCCTAAATCGCCAGAGCTACAAACTCCCTGCAACAAGCGTTGAAGTAGTGCGTTGAAATAGGGCGTTGAAGCAAGGCGCAGAGCGCCAAAAAGTTTGCCACCACTCGAACCGCTGAGGAGCGCACGCAATGCAATTGGGCATGATCGGACTAGGCAGAATGGGCGCAAACATGGTGCGCCGGCTGCAAAAAAACGGCCACCAGTGCGTGGTGTACGACCGTAGCGCCGATTCGGTGAAGCAACTCTCCGGCGAAGGCGCCACCGGTTCGACCTCCATCGACGACTTCATCAAAAAGCTCAACAAGCCAAGAGCCGTGTGGCTCATGGTCCCTGCTGGTGTCGTTGATGCAACGCTTCACGAACTCACCAGCAAGCTGGACGTCGGCGACATCGTCATCGATGGCGGCAATTCCTACTACATCGACGACATTCGCCGCGCAAAAGAACTCTCCGCGAAGGGCATTCACTACGTCGACGTGGGCACCAGCGGCGGCGTCTGGGGTCTCGAGCGCGGCTATTGTCAGATGATCGGCGGCGAAACCGAAATCGTGAAGCACCTCGATCCCATCTTCAAAACGCTGGCCCCCGGCCGCGGCAATGTCGATCGCACTCTCGGCCGCGAAAAGGTCGGCGGCACCTCCGAAGAGGGCTATCTCCACTGCGGCCCATCGGGCGGCGGGCACTTCGTGAAGATGGTGCACAACGGAATCGAGTACGGTTTAATGGCCGCCTACGCCGAAGGCCTGAATATTCTGAAACACGCCAACGTTGGCAAGCTCACTCACGAAACCGACGCCGAGACCACGCCGCTGCGCTATCCCGAGCACTATCAGTACGACTTCAACCTCGCCGACGTCACCGAAGTCTGGCGCCGCGGCAGCGTGGTTGCTTCCTGGCTGCTCGATCTCACCGCGATTTCCCTGCTCGAACAGCCAACGCTCGAACGTTACTCCGGCCGCGTCTCGGATTCGGGTGAGGGCCGCTGGACGATCGTTGCGGGTATCGAGTCGGGCGCACCGTGCCCGGTTCTCACCGACGCCCTGTACGAACGTTTCACTTCGCGCGGTGAATCTGATTTTGCATCCAAGCTGCTGTCCGCCATGCGCTTCCAGTTCGGCGGGCACATCGAAAAGAAACAGTAAGCAACGAAGGTCAAATCCTTAAGACAAGACCGAACACCAGGAGCGCTAACCTCTCATGAGCGTGAACCACCAACCCCCAAACCAAACGGCGTCGCCGTGCGTCATGGTCATCTTCGGCGCCACCGGCGATCTCACCAAGCGTAAACTTATTCCCGCACTTTGCAATCTCTCGAACGATAATCTGCTCTCGAAACAATTCGCCATCATTGGGTTCGCGGCCAACGATCTCACTACCGACAGTTTTCGCAAAACGCTCACCGAGGAAATCCCGAAGTACGCTCCCGCCCAAATCGATATGAAGAATTGGGACTGGTTCAAGGAGCGCATCTATTACGTCAAGGGCGACTTCCAGGACCCGGAAGCTTACAAGCGCCTAGCGCAGCAAATGGAAGAGGTAAATCGGCACCACGACACGCAAGGCAACAAATTCTTCTACATGGCCGTGGCGCCGCGATTTTTCGCCCCGATCGTCCAGCAATTAGGTCAAGCAGGATTAACGAAGCAAGAAAACAGCCAATGGTCCCGCGTGATCGTGGAGAAGCCGTTCGGCCACGATCTGAGCTCGGCGATCCAACTGAACAAGGATTTGAAGCAAGTTCTCTCGGAAGATCAGATCTATCGCATCGACCATTATCTTGGCAAAGAGACCGTTCAGAACGTGATGGTGTTCCGCTTCTCCAACAACATCATCGAGCCGCTCTGGAACCGCAATTACGTCGATCACGTGCAGATCACGGCCGCGGAAACCGTGGGCGTCGAACATCGCGGAGGATTCTACGAGACCGCCGGCGCGCTACGCGACATGGTGCCCAATCACCTGTTTCAGCTGCTCACCATGACCGCGATGGAGCCACCCATCTCCTTCGACGCCGACGAAGTGCGGAACAAACAGGCAGAGGTGTTGCACGCGATCCAGCCGCTGATGCCGGAGGACGTGCTCACCAACACGGTGCGCGGCCAATACGACGAAGGCGAAATTGAGGGCGGAAAGGTCCCGCGCTATCGCAGCGAACCTGACGTCGCGCCCGATTCGAACACCGAGACCTTTGTCGCGCTCAAACTGCAAATCGACAACTGGCGCTGGGCTGGCGTTCCCTTCTATCTGCGCACCGGCAAACGCCTGGCGACCCGCGCCACGGAAATCGTCATCCAGTTCCGCCGTACGCCGTTCGTTCTTTTCCGCAACACTACGGTAAAAAATCTGGAAACCAACCGCCTGGTAATTCACATCCAGCCGGAAGAAGGCATCTCACTGAGCTTTGGCGCGAAAGTTCCTGGCTCGCTGATGAAACTTGGCCTCGTGAACATGGATTTCGATTACTGCAATTATTTCGGTGTGGAACATAGCACCGGGTACGAGCGCCTTCTTCGCGATTGCATGGCGGGCGACGCCACGCTGTTTCAGCGCGCCGACATGGTGGAAGCCGGCTGGAGCGTGATCCAACCAATCATCGACGTGTGGCATGCCCTGCCCGCTCGCGGCTTCCCGAATTACCCCTCCGGATCGTGGGGGCCGGCGGACGCCGGAGAATTGCTCGAGCGCGACGGCCGCGCGTGGCGCCGCATCGGCGAAGAAGACATGGACAAGCATAACGGCCGCAGCCACGTCACCGCGCCAGACAAGGAGGTGACTGCCTGACATGAGCACTCGTTCGAAAGCCGCTTTGGGAGCTAACGTGAACCGCGAAGTCCGAATCTTGCCCGACGCTAATGCCATCGCCCGCCGCGCTGCGGAAAGAATCATCGAAGCCGCGGCAGTCGCCGTGAAGGAAACAGGTGTCTTCACCATCTCCCTGGCCGGCGGGTCCACACCCAAAACTCTGTACACCCTGCTGGCCACCGATCCTGTTTTCAAATCGCAGGTGCCGTGGGACAAAACGCAATTCTTCTTCGGCGACGAACGCCACGTTCCACCCGACGATTCCGAAAGCAATTTCCGCATGGCCAACGAGTCGATGCTCTCGAAGGTCTCGCTGAAACCCGAGCAGGTCATTCGCATTAAAGCCGAATACCCAGAAGCTGAAAAAGCGGCCAAGGAATATGAGCAAACCTTGCGCGCCTGGTTTAAGCTCTCTGACGGGCAGCTCCCTCGCTTCGACGTTTTACTTCTCGGTATGGGAGAAGAGGGACACACACTTTCGCTGTTTCCCGGAACCAAGGCTCTGCACGATAATGGACGCTTGGTGATGTCGAACTGGATTGGCAAGCTCTATACCGAGCGCGTCACCATCACCGCGCCGGTGGCTAATCATTCGGCGCTGGTCATCTTCATGGTGACCAAGGCCGACAAGGCTTTGGCCCTGAAAGCGGTGCTGGAAGGGCCCTACGAGCCGGAACAATTGCCGTCGCAACTGATCCAGCCGACGAACGGAAAACTTTTGTGGCTGGTGGATACGACCGCGGCCGGCAAACTGTCTAGCGGGATTCGGGAATAAGACGAATTAGCTGATCGCTCTGCGGTCACCGTAAAATTCACCGTTCTGCGGTTACACGTGAAAGAGGGAAAAACACAATGGCAACTGTCACCAGTGGAAGCAAAGTCGAAACGTATCTAGGCGCAAAAGCGGAATTTCTTCTGGGATTCAAGTCGCCGAAAATTTCGAAAGAGCGGCTGCACCTTCCTGGCCCCAAGTTTATCGACGAAATTTACTCGGCATCGGACCGTAACGTTCGCGTGCTGACCAATCTGCAGCGCATGTTCGGCCACGGGCGTCTGCGCAACACCGGCTATCTGTCGATCCTTCCGGTCGATCAGGGTATCGAGCATTCCGCCGGCGCCAGCTTCGCCAAGAATCCCGATTATTTTGACGGCGAAAACATCGTCAAGCTGGCCATCGAGGGACAGTGCAACGCTGTGGCCTCGACCTTTGGGGTGCTCGGCTCAGTGGCACGCAAATATGCACACAAAATTCCTTTCATCGTGAAAATGAATCACAACGAGCTCCTCACCTATCCCAACCAATTCAACCAGATTTTTTTCGGCACAGTGAAAGAAGCTTGGGAGATGGGCGCCGCCGCCGTCGGAGCGACAATCTACTTCGGCTCCGAGCAAAGCGACCGGCAAATAATCGAGGTCAGCCAAGCTTTCGCGCAAGCTCACGACCTCGGCATGGCCACCGTGCTCTGGTGCTATCTTCGCAACAACGCCTTCAAGAAGGACAAGGACTACCATCTCTCGTCCGACCTTACCGGTCAGGCCAACCATCTCGGCGTCACGATCCAGGCCGATATCATCAAGCAAAAGCTCGCCGAAAATAACGGCGGCTACGAAGCCCTGAACATGGGAAATTCCAGCTACGGCAAGTTCGACAAGCGCATCTACACCGAACTGAACAGCGATCACCCCATCGATCTTTGCCGCTACCAGGTGATCAATTGCTTCGCCGGCCGCTCCGGCCTGATCAACAGCGGCGGCGCCTCCGGAGCCAACGACTTCGAAGAAGCCGTGACCACCGCGGTCATCAACAAGCGCGCCGGCGGCACCGGCCTGATCTCCGGCCGCAAAGCGTTTCAGCGCCCCATGGCCGAAGGGGTGCAACTGCTAAACGCCATCCAGGACGTGTACCTGAGCCCGGACGTCACGGTAGCGTAGCGCCCCATCGTTGGCGAGGCCGCCCGCAAGCGCATCTAGCCGCCCTGTTCCGAGGGAGGGGTTTAGAATCCACTACGACCCCAAACGGCCCAGCAGGGAGCGAGCTGCAAAAGCCCACGCCAGAGCCGTAAATGCCTGACACAGTTTCGTGTAGCGGCGAGTCTTCGTCTTCTTTTAGTACAGGCCTTTAGACCGGTCCCAGGAATCTTGCGACCAGTGCGTTCGCAGTTTACTCGGGCCGTCGGGGGCCAAACAGCAGGTGTGAACTTTCCTACCTGCGAGCTCTGTGTTCGAGGTGTGTCCTCTGCGCTAATTCTTGATTTGGCGCGTGACACCTTGTCGAAAACATGAAACATATCTCCACAGCGAGCATCTCATCTGTGACAAAGGCTAAGGAGATGACCGTGGCGAATCGGCTGGAGGGCAAAGTCGTGGCAGTTACCGGTGGCGACCAAGGTATCGGCCGCGCCATTGTAGAGCGTCTTGCGCATGAAGGTGCGGATGTCGCCCTCTGCTACCGCTCCAACAAGAAGGGCGCAGAAGAAGTCGTTGCTGAGCTACAAAAAATGGGTCGGAAAGCGGCCGCGCTGCAAGCCGACGTCGGCAAGGTCGCCGAAGGCCAGCGCTTTATTACCGAAGCGGTCATGCAACTTGGGCGCGTCGACATTCTGGTCAACAATGCTGGACTCGAGCGCCGCGCTGACTTCTGGGATGTGAGCGAGGCGGATTACGATCTCGTCCTCGACGTAAACCTGAAAGGCCCATTTTTCGTTACGCAAGCCTTCGTCAAACATCGCATGCAGGCAAGAGCCGGCGGCAAGGTCATCAACGTCAGCTCGGTACACGAAGAGCTTCCCTTTCCGCACTTTACCTCGTACTGCGCCAGCAAGGGCGGCATCAAGATGATGACCCGCAACCTCTCCATCGAGCTCGCCCCACTGGGCATCACCATCAATTCCATCGGCCCCGGCGCGATCGAAACTCCCATCAACAAAAACCTGCTGAACGATCCGGCGAAGCTGAAACCACTCTTGGAAAATATCCCGCTCAACCGCTTGGGAAAGGCGGAAGACGTCGCCGGCGTGGCCGCCTTTCTGGCTTCTTCGGACTCGGACTATATGACCGGCACGACCACATTCATCGACGGTGGCCTCACCTGGAATTACGAGGAGCAGTAGGAAAGCAGCGACAGAAAAGGAAAAACGATGCCGCAAAATCCGGGAACAGACAAAAAGCCGATTCGCCTGGTCATCGCCGACGTGGATGGCACGCTGGTGACGCACGACAAAATTCTTACGCAGCGCGCCATAGACTCCGTCTTCAAACTGCGCGACGCTGGCATTCAATTTGCCATCACCAGCGGGCGCCCGCCCAAGGGCATGGCCATGCTTGTCGATCCCCTCAAGCTCAACGAGCCGGTGGCGGCGTTCAACGGTGGCGTGGTCACCAAGCCTGATCTCACCACCGTCTTGCGCCAGAACGTTCTATCCCCTGACACCGTGAAAAAAGTTGTTCAGCAAATTCTGGACCACAAACTCGATGTCTGGATCTATACGGACACGACATGGTTCGTGCGTGATGTAAATGCGGCGCACGTGGCGCGCGAACAATGGACCGTAAAATTTGAGCCGGTGATCACCGGCAAGCTCGAAACGATAGTGGACAAAGTCGCCAAGGTCGTGGGCGTGGGCGACGATCTCGATGCGGTGGCGCGCTGCGAAAAAGACGTGCAGCAAGCGTGTGGGGCGAACGTCTCAGCGGCGCGGTCGCAACCCTACTATCTTGACGTGACGCACCCAAACGCCAACAAGGGTGAGGTCGTCCGGATCATGTCCGACCTGCTGAAAATTGCCCCGGAGGAAATCGCTACTATCGGCGATATGCCCAATGACGTTCTGATGTTCGTGAAAAGCGGCGTCAGCATCGCGATGGGCAACGCGAGCCCCGAAGTGCAGAAATCTGCGACGTACGTGACGACCTCGAGCGAAGACGAAGGCTTCGCCAACGCCATGGAGAAATTCATTCTCCAGCGGCATACCGCAACGCCGTAGGGTATACAGCGGACTGTGCCGGCGCCGGGCGTTGGCCCGGCTCACCGAGCGACGGCTCGGGTTGTTTTCGCGAAGCTGTCGCAAGCGTTGCAGGTCGGGCGCAAGCCGGAAACTTGGGTCAGGCGCGCGCCATGGCGGCAGAGCGGGCAGCCTTCAGAAGCTTGGCGGCGTTATCTCGCGGATCGCCGTGGCCGAAGACAGCGCTGCCGGCAACAAGAAGGTCGGCGCCGGCGCGGACAACATCACCCACCGTATTCAGATCTACTCCGCCATCAACTTCGATGCGGAACGACAAGCCCCGCGACTCGCGAAGGCGGGCCAGCGTTTCGATTTTTCGCAACGAGTTTTCGATGAAATGCTGGCCGCCGAACCCGGGGTTCACGGACATCACCAGAACGTGATGCACGATGTCGAGCACTTCGTCCAGCATGTGGACGGGCGTAGCGGGATTGATGACCACCGCAGGTTTACAGCCATGCGAGGCAATCAGGTGCAGCGTGCGATCCAGGTGCACGCACGCTTCCTGGTGCACAGAAATCCAGGTCGCGCCGGCTTCGGCGAAAGCGGGAACGAAGTCGTCGGCATTCTCAATCATCAAGTGGCAGTCGAAGGGAACACCGGGAACTGCTTTGCGCAGCGACGCGACGACCGGCGGGCCGATGGTGATGTTCGGCACGAAATGCCCGTCCATGATGTCCACATGCAGAACGGTGCCGCCGCCGTCGATCGCGGATTGCGCCTGCGCGCCGAGCCGGGCGAAATCGGCGGACAGGATTGATGGTGCGAGTTCGATCAACACGGCGCTCCTCGCGGCAAAAAATGAACCAGACCCTAGAGCTAAAGATGACCAGCCCGGCGATTCCGATGCGCGATAATCTAATTATACGCGGAAGGCAGCGATGGCTCCCGCGAATTTGCGGATTGGGCGTCGGAAAACGCGGCTGCTCGCCGGGCCGTCCCCTTTTGGGGCGCACGGTTCTGCGCCGCTACAACTGAAACCAGGGAGCGCGTCCCCGGACTCGTGACGCGCTTTCACGATTTGGAACTTGGCCACGGGACAGTGCAGTGCTTGGCGTTGCTTTCGCGGGCCAACTCCAGGGCGCGCATTACGTCGAGAGCTTGCGGCAGAGTTACCGCGGGTTGGGCTTTTCCCAGCAGTACGTCGCGGACGTTGGCGTAGTAATCGCGGTAGTCGCCGGTAGCGGAGGGGATGCGGCGCTGGGTCGACTTGGTGCCGTCCGACAGCGTGAGCAGGCCCCAGTTTTCTTCCGGTTCGGCGCCCCAGGGCGTGTCTTGGGGAATTTCGCCGCGGCGCAAATTCATTTCTTGCGGATCGAAGGTTTGCTTGAGGAACGAGCCTTTGGTGCCAAAAAGCAAAAAACGCGGACGCTGGGTGGCGGCAAGAATATTCGAGCTGAGGACGGCGCGCATGCTGTTCGGGTAGTGAAACATGACGTCGAACGCGTCGTCGGCGAGGCCGCTTTCGCGCTCGATGCGAATGTCGGCGGTGACGGCTTCGGGGCGGCCGAACAGCTGCATCGCGTGATCGATCAGGTGCGGGCCGATATCGAACAGAATGCCTGCGCCGGGAACAAGTTGTTCGCGCCATGCGTCGGGCTTCAGGTTGGGGCGGAATCGGTCGTAGTTGGTTTCAAAGCGAACGATGCGGCCAAGCGTGCCGGCAGCGACGACTTGCCAAATGGCCTGAAAGTCGCCGTCGTAGCGGCGGTTTTGGTAGACAGTGAGCAAGCGCCCGGATTTTTGTGCGAACTCGACGAGGCCGGCGGCTTCTTCGTAACTTGTGGCGAAGGGCTTGTCGACGACCACATCGCGGCCCGCGGCCAGGGACTGGCGAGCAAACCGAGCATGCGTTTCATTGGGCGTGGCGATGACGATCAGCTGAATATCGGACATTGCTAGTAGTTCTTCGAGGTTGCGCACGATGCGCGCGTTGGGGTACGCCACGGCCGCTTCGGAACCGGTGCGTTGGAGAATTGCGGCAAGATTCAAGCCCGGGACGGCGTTGATCACGGGGGCGTGAAACGAGCGTCCCGCCAGGCCGAAACCGATGAGTCCGACGTTAATCATGAGAACGGAGAATCATGAATTCGCGAAGCGTAGAAAATTGAGCACATGGGAGCCGAAAACTACCTTCAACGGGCCAGTCAAAGCGTATCCGAAATTGACGTGAAAACGTAACCCTGTTCATTAACTTTTCATGAATGGAAGTTGCCGCAGATTGCGTGCTCCCTCAGAATGAGTGTGCCGATGGCCGCTACAATTCCAGCCCCAATCCGAACCGGAAAACGCGCGGGCCTGCTGGCTTTGCTGGGGGCTGGATTTGTGTTGCTTGGCATCCCCACCGTCATCGTCGGACCGATATTACCGGTATTTATTTCGCGATGGTCGCTTAGCGATACGCAGGCGGGGCTGTTCTTTAGCGTGCAGTTTACCGCGGCGCTTTGCGGGGTGTGGATCACCACAGCACTGACGTCTTGGCGTGGCTATGGGCCGAGTCTGGTCATCGGATACATGCTCACGGGGGTGGGATTAGCGGCGCTCAATGCGCCGACGCATATGCTGGCTCTGATTGCCACGGCCGCGTTTGGCGTGGGCTACGGGATGGTTGTGCCGCCTACGAATCTTTCGGCCGCCGAGGCCGGAGGTGCGAGCGTCGTGAGCCTGCTCAATTTTGCGTGGTGTATCGGGGCGGTGGCGTGTTCACCGCTGATTTTGGTCGCGCTGCGGCATCACTTCTTGACGGGCTTCCTGTGGATGGTGGCGTTCTTCGCGCTAGTCCTTGCGGTATGCTTCTTTTTTGCTGTGTTTCCCGCTGAGCATGGCGCGCCTTCGACCGAATCGCCTGGCGCGCCTTCGACGAAGCCCGCGGTTGGGATCACCGTTGCGGTATCGGCGCTTTTTTTCCTCTACGTGGGGACCGAGACGAGCATGGGCGGCTGGGCGGCCGAAGATACCAAGCGGCTCGCTGGTCACGCCACCAGCCTGACTACGATGGCGCCGCTGTTTTTCTACGCCGGGTTGATGACCGGGCGCGCCGTTGCTCCCCTGATTTTGAAGTGGCTGGGAGAGTTTCGCGTTGTGCTGACGGCTCTGACGTTGGTGGTGGTCGGGATCGTAGTGGTTATTGGCGCGAATTCGCCACGCAAGGCCATTGTTGGTTTGGCGATCGCGGGTTTAGGTTGCGCCTGCATTTATCCGATTTATATTTCGTGGTTTTCGAAATGGTATGGGGTTGAGGCGCGGCGGTTGGGAGGAGTGGTGTTTTCGATGGCGTCGCTCGGCGCTTCGGCGCTGCCTTGGCTGGTGGGATTTATTTCGACGCGAACGGGAAGTTTGCGCGTGGGATTATTGGCGCCTTTGGTGGGGTGCTTTGTGATGCTGGGTTTGTTGGCGCTGCTCCAGCGGCGCGGGTTGCAATTCAGGGATTAGTTGGCGGAGCGGGATTCTGAGGGGCCTTCCATTTCCGGAGCTTTGAGTTTCGCTGTTTCGGTAGCGGCTGGCCCGTCTAAAGGCCGGCCACTCCACGGGTAAGGTCTGAGGTATTCTTTGCGCGTGCAAAGGACTTCTTCTTGGCAACGATCGCCTACCAAGGCGCTGCTGTTGGGATTGATCATCACTTTGGCGGCGATTGTTGCGTATTCAGCTTACATTACGGTGCAAATTTCCGGGTTGCGACAATTGCAGAGCGATATGGTGGACCGCAACCGCAAGGACTCGCTGCAGCTTTTGCGGTTGCAGAACGATTTGAATTCAGTGGCGCTGGCGATGCGCGACATGCTGGACACGAGCGAGCCGTATCCCCTGAGCGCTTGGTCGGCGCAATTTGACCGGCTCAAGGGAGACCTTGGCGCGGCGCTGGGCTTGGAAGAGGAAAACGCGGAGGCGCGGCGCACGCCCGAGCAACGGAATTATTTGCGGCAGCAATTGACGCAATTCTGGGATGCGATGGACCGCATGTTTGCGCTGGCACGGAATGGTAAGGAAGGCGAAGCACGCGAGCAGATCCGCTTGTCGCTGCAAGCGCGTGAGGCGGCGCTGAGCACGGCAGTATCGCGGCTATTGGTGGAAAATAATGAAGGCGAGCAAGAGGCCGCGGCGCAGATCGAAGCGATTTACAATCGGGTGCAGCGGCAGGTGTATCTGTTTCTGGCGGCAACACTGGTGGCCATCGTTTCGACCAGTTTGTACCTGATTCGGACGAACAAAGAAGTCTTCGCGAGGTTGGCGACACTTTCCGAGCAGCGCAGCGAGTTGGCACAGAAATTGATTTCCACACAAGAATCTACCTTGCGGCATATCTCGCGGGAGCTGCACGACGAATTTGGTCAGGTGCTGACGGCCATCGGATCGCTGCTGGGACGTTTGGGTCATCAAGCGCCGGAGGGATCTCCGCTTCGGCAGGATTTACAGGAGGTCCGTGAGATCGCGCAATCGACGTTGAACAATATTCGCGGGTTGTCGCAGGCATTGCACCCGGTATTGCTCGAGGAGCAGGGGCTGGAGAGTACACTCGATTGGTATATACCGACGGCATCGCACCAGATGGGGCTCTTATTGCACTATGAAAAGTCTGGTGGGACGTTTCCAGTGGACATCGCCGCGGGCGTACATATTTATCGCGTGTTGCAGGAAGCTCTGAATAATGTCAGCCGCCATTCTGGCGAGCGGGACGCGTGGGTGCGGCTAAAATTCCTGCGTAGCGCGCTGGAGCTGGAGGTGGAAGATCACGGCAAAGGCTTCGCCCCGCAGGCGGCGCATCAGGGTATTGGATTGGTGGGCATGCGCGAGCGCGCCGAATTGATCGGAGGGACATTGGAACTGTTGCAACCAGAAAGTGGCGGAACGATGGTGCGGTTGCTGGTGCCGCGCGAGAAGGCTGAGGCTCATGGCGGATAAGATCACCGTTTTGCTGGTGGACGATCACGCACTGGTGCGCAAAGGTTTCCGGCGGATGCTCGAAGACGATGCGGCGATCGTAGTGGTGGGTGAAGCGAGCGATGGAAACAATGCGGTGAAGCTGGCGATCGAATTGAAGCCGAAGGTGACGGTGATGGACTGCGCGCTGCCGGGAATCAGCGGGATCGAAGCGACGAGGCAAATTCGCGCGAAGCATCCTGAGGCACGGATTTTGATGTTGAGCATGCACTCCGAAGACACGCTGATCCGGCAGGCGCTGGAGGCCGGGGCGCGCGGATATATCTTGAAAAATGCAATGGACCTCGACCTGATCAACGCGGTGAAAGGCGTGGCCCAGGGGAATACCGTTCTCGATCCGCAATTGGTGAAACCCGAAGCGCTGAAGGGCGAACGCGACTCCGGGTTGACGGTGCGCGAGCTGGAGATTCTGCAACACATCGTGGCCGGGAAATCGAACAAGGAGATTGCGACGGAATTGAAGCTCAGCGCGAATACCGTGGCGGTACACCGCGCGAACATCATGGATGCCTTGGGAATCCACAAGACGGCGGAATTGGTGGTCTATGCGATCCGCAATGGCCTGGTCAGTTTGCCGTGAGGCGGCGGGAATTTTTGGCCAGCGCATGCGGCTTGGGCCTCGCGGCGTGGGCGTCACCGTTTGAGGCTATGGCGAATCCGGGCGCGTCGCCTGGATTCCAGTTGGCGGATGTCACTTCGCAGGCGGGAATTCACTTCCAACACAATAGCGGAGCCTATGGCGGGAAATTGCTGCCCGAAACGCTGGGTTCGGGTTGCGCGTTTCTGGACTACGACGGCGATGGCTGGCAAGACATTCTGCTGATCAATGCGATGGACTGGCCCGGGCACAAACGTCAGCGCTCGACGCTGCGCTTGTATCGAAATAATCGCAATGGGACTTTTGCGGACGTGACAAAGAGTGCGGGACTCGACATCGAAATGTACGGGATGGGTGTGGCCGTCGGCGACTATGACAATGACGGCTTCCCGGACATTTTGATTGCCTGCGTGGGGCAAAACCGGTTGTTTCGTAACACCGGCAAGGGCACGTTCGTCGATATAACGCAGAAAAGCGGGCTCCAGGGGCGGCAGGCGCTAAGCACTTCGGCGATCTGGTTCGATTACGACCGCGACGGATTGCTGGATCTTTTTGTGTGCAACTACGTGCGCTGGTCGCCCGAGCACGACGTGTTCTGCAGCCTGGATTCCATTCACAAATCGTATTGCACGCCGGAAGCATATCGCGGAGATACCTGCTGGCTGTTTCACAATCGTGGCGACGGGACGTTTGAAGACGTGACCGCCACGAGCGGAATTTTCGACAGCAGCTCGAAGGCGCTGGGTGTGGCGTTGTTTGATTACGACCAGGACGGCTGGCCGGATTTGTTGGTGGCCAACGACACCCAGCCGAACAAACTCTATCGGAATCTGGGGAACGGAAAATTCAAGGATGTGGCGGTGGAAGCGGGATTGGCGTTCAGTGCAGACGGCAAGGCACGCGCGGGGATGGGCGTGGATGTCGGCGACTTCGAGAATTCCGGCAAGCCAGGCGTGGCCATCACAAATTTTGACAATGAGATGATCGGTTTATACCGGTCGACGCGGACCGGAGTGTACGACGATATCGCCACGGCGTCGGGAGTTGGGCTTGCTTCGCGCAACACACTCGGATTCGGTTGCACTTTTCTGGATGCGGACCTCGATGGCGCACTCGATTTGGCGGTGGCGAACGGACACATTGACGAGACCGTTCGCAACATTCGCGGGAACATCGGCTACGCGCAGGCGCCACAGCTTTTCTTGAACGAAATTTTGACCCAGGGTCGCGCCCGATTCCGCGACGTGGCCAGCGAAGCGGGCGGCGGATTCGATCAGCCAAAAGTGGGACGCGGACTGGCTTACGGTGATTTCGATCGCGATGGGGATCTGGATATTTTGCTGACCACGAATAACGGTGCGGCGTTTCTGTATCGCAACGACCAGACGGCGGGGAATCGCAGCATTCGCTTTCGATTGATCGGAACGAAATCGAACCGCGACGCCGTGGGGGCGGTGGTGAAGATTTTTTTCAACGGGCAGATCGAGAGCCGCACGGTGCGCGGCGGGTCGAGCTATCTTTCGCAGTCGGAATTGCCGGTGACGTTTGGCGTCGGAAAACGCGACAAGATCGAGCGGGCGACGGTGGAATGGCCGAGCGGGCGGAGCGACGAGTTCAAGGACCTGGACGCCGGAAAAGCCTATCAGTGCACTGAAGGTAAAGGAGTTACGATAGAAAGCAAAGCCTAATTCTTTCGCATTATTGCCAAGCTTTCGCGCTGCGGCTATAAAGGGTGCAACATACATCGTCTCCAGCGAGGCTAGAAAACTTTCGCCCCCCAGGAGGCACCCCAAGCACTTGCGGCCGGATGCACACCCATCCGGCCGCTGATTTTTTCAGGCGACATATTTCCGCCGCAGCGGTGGCGGACCAAGCATCATTCCCGCGACCGATGCGATAGCAATGCTTAGAGCAAGGAGGAGTAGCGATGACCTGGATCAAAACGGTGAGTATGGAACAGGACGAGCGGGTCAAGAAGGCCATGCTCGAGCAACGTAAGCTTTATCCGGTGGAATACGCGACGCCGGTGCCGGCCGTGGACCATGGAATGACGGCGGGAATCGTGGCGTCGCATTCGCTGATTCCCGATGTGTTGTTCCACTCGTTCAGCGCGTTTGGCGCAATGATGTCGCCGGAGCTGCCGCTGAACCGGCGGCAACACGAAATGATCACCACACTCGTGTCGGTGACGAACCGGTGCCATTATTGAATCGAATCTCACGCAGAGTTTCTGCGTAGGGCGACGTTGGATGACCAGTTGGTGGAAGCGCTCAGGAAAGATTACCGGTCGGCGCCGATTACCGAGCAGGACCGCGTGATGCTTGATTACGTGGTGAAGATCACCAAGGATGCGACGCGGTGCTCGCCGGCGGATCACGATGCTTTGCGGGCCGTCGGATTCGACGATCGAGGGATCTTGCAGATTACATTGATCACCGCGTGGTTCAACTACATCAATCGCGTCGCGGATGCGCTGGGAGTGGGGCGCGAGTAGTCACGGGCGGCATTCGTTCGTTTTCGCCTACTGCGAGATGATCATTTCCGAGGTGCTTTGCATCGCGTACGTCGATGTCGGCAGAAACGGCAGAATGAATTTGAAGTTGTAGGTGACGTGCACCTGCACCGCGCAGCCGGGGTTGTTGGCGGCGCCAATACAAGAAGCCGGGTTTTCTGGCGGCGGGATCCAGGCGGCGGTGACGGCAAGGGTCTGGGGACTTGGATCGATCCCTGGCGGCGCAATACCGGCCACGTAATTTTGAACGTCCGCTTGAATCGCCGGGCAAGCCTGGGGCCAAGCGGTGCACTGGCCTCCTCGCACGCTAGCCCAGCGCGTGGCTTCGCGTGCCGCGTTGGACACGAAGTGATAGGTGTACAGCGCGCGTCCGAAATCGATCACGCCGAACATCATCATCGCAAGCAGGGGCAGCACGAAAGCGAACTCGGTCAGCGTGCTGCCGCGAGCCTTTGCCGGTCCGCGCAGTCCACCGCTGATGGATCGCTGCCGCCGACACGCGTTGCGTCTCTTGTTCATTGGGCTACTCGCATGATGGCTTGGCCGTTCGCGCTGAATGTCGCCGGCAATCCCGGATAGTGGAACAGTGACGGAACTTGCGCTGTTGTATTGACCTGGAGAAAAATCACCGCATGTCCGGCGCCGCAGTGTTGTGCGGGACATCCGACGTAGTGCGACGGATTGCTCGAGCAAGCGCACAGATCTTTTGCGGTGACGTTCAATTGCATCAAATCGGGCGCGTCATTCGACGCCGCAACCTTTATTCCGGCGACGTCCTTGGAGTCGATCAGACTCTGCGCTCCGTACTGCACTCCCGCGCGCGCCGCGTTGGTGGCCTCAATAGCGAAGTATGCGTAGCGTCCGATCTCGATGGTTCCGACCAGCATCAGCAGCAACACGGGCGCGAGGAGAGCGATCTCCAGCACGCTCTGCCCCTTCTGCCTCGCCAGCTGACGAGGGTTGCGAGCGAGATTTTCCTTGCACGCGGAATCCGCGCCTGGCCTTGGCTTCATTGCACCAACACCGCTGCCTTCACCGGGGAGCCGCTGGGAAGCGAAGAGAAGTCCGAACCAATACCCACAGTTCCTTTGAATTGGATGACATCACCCACGATGATGGCGTATCCGCTGTTCACCGTTCCGCCCAAGGTCAGCGTGGCGCTTGGAAAATACAACGCTCCGGTAAAGGTTATGTTGCCATTGATGGAGGCGTTCTGCGTATCGCCGCGGTCCTGATAGAACAAGATGCCCGCCGGAATTCCCGGAGAGGGCGACGTTGTGGGAGCGGTAAGCGTCACATTTCCGGTTCCGTTGAGCTGGGCCGAGCCGCCGCCTGTGATGTAAAACGTCACGCCGTTGCCGCTCAGGTTCGTGGGATTTCCGGCCGGTACCACCAGACCGCCGCCATCCAAAATATATAAACCTGGGTTGAAAAAGATGTCGCCACGGTTGGCATTCGCCACTTTGATTCCACCGCAGTACGTTGCCGGACCGAGAGTAGTTCTGGCGCCACTGTTTACCACCAAATTCGTGAAATTGCAGCCTCCGACCGGAGGGGGATCCAGATACGCAAGCGGATCGGCTGCGGGATCAATGCCCACCACGGGCGCTGGATTCGTACAACCGCCGAGCAAGCGGAGCACGACGCCGATGGATGACGCCGTGATGCATCCTCCGCCCACGGAGAGAATCGCGTTATCGAGTACTCCGCAGTTTGGGGCATTCACATTTCCTTGCACGGTGATGCCATTCAATAAGCCCAGCGCATAGATGCAGCCACGCGAACTCGCCAGTTGCGCCACCGCCGTGGCACTTATGGTGGCCTGATTCACTCCGAAAATGCGCATGAAAAACGTGGGTGCGTGCTGTTGAACTTGTACTTCCACAAAAGTGGTTGCGTTTGGTTTCGCGTTGAAAGGAGCGTCGACCGGAGGATGGGTGGGGGTCACCGCTACGCCGTTGACTCCGTTCTCGAACCCGTTAGATTTCGAGTCGTTCAGCGCGGCGGTGAAAAAGTTTCCGTTGTTGAGTTCAGAAGCGCCGGCGATCGCGGCGCTGTCGGCGGCGGTCTGCAATCGCCGCTTCGTGTAACGCAAGTAGCCCATGTCGATCGCGAGACCCACGACCGCGGTGAGCACGACCAAGCTGAGCCCGACAAAAACCAGTGCCTGGCCAGATTCACGATTGCGGTCCATTACAGGTTGGCTCCATTTGAGCAGGGCATCGTTGAAAAAATACTCGCCTTCAGGGCATTACGCCAGAGCTCTAAAGCCTTAGTACGTCCAGTACTTTTTGAACCGCTTGCCGGCCTGTGCGCGAGAGCACCGGTCGCTTTGTAGGGGCACAGCACCGCTGCGCCTCAGCTTGCCCAGACCCTCTCTGCGGAGCAAAAAGTTTTTGTCGCTCAACAGGTTGCCGAGCAGAGCTGGGCGATCGATGGGGCTGAGCCTTTCGTGAATGGCTAGCTTTCTTGCGCTTAGGCTGAAATACTTGCCCGCGACTGGAGTTACTCTTAGAAGCTCGCGCCACTCCAGAGTTCGCGCGACGCAGACAGGTTTCTCATGACCCGTGCCTTACAGAAGCCGAATCACCGTTCCGGTTTGTATTGCGTGCTGGTGGGACTGGTGGTCTGCGGTGCTGCCTGGGCTGCGGTTGCGCCGCGCCCTATCCTTGCAGACAAAACTCCCGCGGCAGCGCCGGCGCCCGATCTCGTGTTGGTCAACGGGAAGATTCTGACGGTCGATGCCAACGATTCGATCGCTGAGGCTATCGCAATACGCGAAGGAAAAATTATTGCCGTCGGCTCGAACGGCAACATTGCGAAGCTCGCGAACGATACAACCAGGGTCATCGATCTGCACGGCCGGACCGCCACTCCGGGCCTGATCGACAGCCACGGCCATTTCGCCGACGGCGGCGAAAGCGAACTTTACGACGTAAAACTCAGCGACGCCTCCAGCATCGGCGAGATCGTCCAAAGAGTCCGGGAAAGAGCATCCACGCAGAAACCCGGAGAATGGATTTTAGGAAGTGGATGGGATGAAGGAAAGCTGTCCGAACTGAGGTACATCTACGCTTCCGATCTGGATAAGGTCGCGCCCAACAATCCGGTCTGGCTGATGCACACGACAGGCCACTACGGCGCCGCCAACAGCTATGCGTTGAAGCTGGCGCACATCGCCGCCGAAACGAAAAACCCTACCGCCGGAACCATCGACCGCGACGCGCAGGGCAAGCCTACCGGAGTGCTTAAAGAAGCGGCGATGGACGCCGTCGCAAGCCTCGTCCCTTCGGCATCTCCGGAACAGGAACGCAATGCGATCCTGCACATGATCGATGCCATGCACGAAGAAGGCATGACCGCGGTCAAGGAAGCGGACATTCAACCGCTAACCTGGGATTCGTATCGCCGCGTTCTCGACGACGGTAAGCTGACCATCCGGGTCTTCACGCTGTGGCACGCCGGAACGACGATGGATTCGGCACGGCAGGCGCTGGCGCGCATCGCCACTCTCCCGAAGCCGCCGCAATCCTTGGGCAATGGCAAGCTGTTCTCTGGCGGCTCAAAATTTTACATGGACGGAAGCGGCGGCGCGCGCACTGCATGGGTTTACAAGGAATGGCACAAGAAATCGACGGAGATCGACACGGGCAACTTCGGATATCCATCGATCGATCCCGAAATTTATCGACAGGCAGTACGCATGTTCCATCAAGCCGGCGTGCATGTGGGCACGCACGCGGTGGGCGATCGCGCCATCGACTGGGTGGTGGACGTCTACGCGCAAGTGCTGAAGGAGAAACCCACGCGCGGCCTCCGCCACAGCATCATCCACGCGAACATACCCACGGATCACGCTCTGGAAACGATGGCTGCGCTCGAAAAGGAATACGACGCCGGCTACCCCGAAGTTCAGGCGCCTTTCCTGTGGTGGATCGGCGACATTTACGCCGCGAGCTTCGGTGCCGAGCGCGGCGCGCGCTTGATTCCATTGAAGACGTATCTATCACGGGGCATCCACTGGGGTGGAGGTTCTGACTTTTTCGTAACACCATTTCCGGCGCGCTACGGATTGTGGGCATCCGTGGAGCGCGAAACGCTGAAGGGCGTTTACGGAGCGCACCCGTTCGGCACCGCCGAATCGGTGGACATACACGCGGCGCTGCGCTCGTACACGCTGTGGTCCGCGCACCAACTCTTCCTAGACGACAAGGTCGGCTCGCTCGAGCCCGGCAAGGAAGCGGACATTGCCGTCTGGGATCGCGACATGTACGCCATGCCCTCGAGCGAGCTCAAGAACTTGAAGTGCGAGATGACACTGTTCAGCGGTCAAGTGGTCTACAAGGCCGCTGCCACTCCCATCACGGAAAAAATACCGGTAGCGGGTAGGGTCGCGGTGCCCTGACCAGCGCGCAGCCCTAAGAAGAGAATTTGTCGTTCTAAAGGCACGCGACAACGATGCCCGAAAAATCTCAACCACCGGAGGGCCTGAGTTTGCGGATTGTCACGTGCTTTAACGAGTGTCTGTTTCGAATCCGGCCACTGCCCACAAGATCGTTATTGTAGTGTAGTATTCGGAGGTTTGCTGTGACGCAGGTCGGCATAATTCGCGAGGCGGAGGGCATCGCCGTAGATGCAAGATAATCTCGTCGTGGGGGTCGACATCGGTGGAACGAAAGTCGCGGCGGGCCTGGTCGATGGCGCGGGAAAGATCCACGCGCACAGTCGCACCCCTATGGTCGCAAATGACGCCGCCAAGGGCCTGGCAGCGGTGGCTGCCGCGATCGACGAACTTCAACGAATTTCGCCGGCTCCTGAGCGAATCCGGCCCATTGGAATGTGTGCGCCCGGCCCACTCAACCCCACTACCGGCGTGATCATCAATCCGCCGAATCTTCCCGCTTGGCACAAGTACCCATTGGCGGATGAAATCCGGCGCCTCTATCCCGGCGCCAAAGTCGAGATTGACAACGATGCGAATGCCGCCGCGCTTGCGGAAGCGAAATGGGGAGCGGGACGCGGTTATCCGAACATATTTTATGCCACCATCGGAACGGGTATCGGCACCGGCATCGTTTTCGACGGAATCGTATATCACGGACGGACGGGATCGGCGACCGAAGGTGGTCACCTGGGAATTGATCCGCGAGGCCCGCTTTGCCCGTGCGGCAAGCGCGGCTGTATCGAAGTTCTCGCCGCCGGGCCGGCGATTGCGCGACGCGCCCGCGAGAAACTTCCCCAATGCCCCAGATCGGTTTTACTCGAATTGGCTGGCGGCAACCCGGACTCGATCACCAGCGAGATGGTAGCCAAGGCCTATTGGGCGGGCGACAGTCTCGCCAAAGAGGTGATGAAGGAAACCCTGGATTTAATCGCGTACTGGCTCGGCAACGTCGTCGATCTGCTGGAGCCCGATGTCATCGTCATCGGCGGAGGCGTCTCTTCGATGCTCGCGCCTTTTCTCGACGAGATCCGCGGGCGCTGGATCGGTGCCTGCCTGAATCCGTATCCGCAAGACATCCCATTGGTACTTGCGCACTACAAGGAAGATGCAGGGATAGCGGGCGCAGCGGCCCTCTGTGATACTAATTGAACATAACGTAACAGGGGATGGGTGACCTATGGCACAAACAACCGTAAGCACCACGTCTGTAACCGCGGGGATCGACTCCGGCCAGGACTACCGCCGCCCCTTGTCGATGGTTACCACGCTGTTTTTCATGTGGGGATTTCTCACCAGCCTCAACGACATTCTTATCCCGCACCTAAAATCGGTTTTCGATCTCAACTACGCGAAGGCCATGCTGATTCAGTTCGCGTTCTTCACCTCGTACTTTGTGTTTTCGCTGCCTTCGGGAAAACTGATCGACGCCGTTGGCTACAAGAAGGCCATGGTCGCGGGTTTGTTTACGATGGGATTCGGCGCGCTCTTGTTCCTACCCGCGGCTAGCGTTCCTTCGTTCCCGTTTTTCCTCACCGCGCTGATCGTTCTGGCCGCGGGCATGACCATTTTGCAAGTCTCGGCCAATCCTTATGTTGCGATTCTTGGCCCGGAGAAAACCGCCGCCAGCCGCCTTAATCTCGCGCAGGCGTTCAATTCGCTGGGGACCACCATCGGCCCGAAACTTGGTGGGCTGCTGATTCTCAGCAGCGCGCCCCTGGCGGTCGAGGTCATGCGGCAGATGTCCGCGCCGGACCTGCACGCGTATCGAATCCAGCAAGCCTCGTCGGTCAAGGTGCCGTATCTGGTTTTTGCGCTGGCATTGATGGTCCTGGCCGTCGCGATTGCGCTCTTCAAGCTGCCGCGCATCGCTTCTGTCGAACAACGCGACGGGGCTGTGCACGATTCCATCTGGCGGCACAGCCATCTGGTTCTCGGAGCCGTAGGAATTTTCGTTTATGTGGGCGCGGAAGTTTCCATCGGCAGCTTCCTGGTGAACTACTTCAGCCAGCCGGATATCGGCAACATTTCAGAGAAAGTGGCGTCGGGCTTGGTTTCGTTCTACTGGGGCGGCGCCATGGTCGGCCGCTTCATCGGGTCAGGGCTGCAGCAGAAAATATCGCCCAACAAGATTTTGGGGGTCGCTGCCCTGATCGCTTCCCTTCTCGTCGTCGCGTCGATGCTTACTTTCGGTCACGTCGCCATGTGGACGATCATCGCCGTCGGCTTGTTCAATTCCGTGATGTTCCCGACGATTTTCACTCTCGCGATCGAAGGACTCGGCCCACTCACCGGCGACGGCTCCGGGCTCCTCGTCGCCGCCATCGTCGGCGGCGCCATCATCCCCGAACTGCAAGGCATGCTAGCCGACCGCATCGGCATCCATCACGCGTTCTTTCTTCCCATCCTGTGCTACTTCTACATCGCGTTCTACGCGTTCGTAGGCTCGCGAAGAAAAGTCGCGACGCAGACTGCGTAAACACCCGCACAATTGGTTTCGCGTTTGGCGCGGAAGGGCGAGGAACCACAGCACCGCAGCATTGAGATCCTCTGACGAGGATATCCGAAGGACCTCAACTCCAACATCCGTTCCGCAGCCATTGCCTCACGGCTTCGCTTTTCCGTCCGCCACCAGCCGATCCAACCAGCGCCGGGCCTTGGCGGCTTCGGGACGGTCCCCGTGCTGCTTTAGAAAATCGCGGAGCGCCTGGGCGGCCGCATCGTACTGGCCCGTTGCGGTAAGCGATTGCGCTACCAACAACTCGATCTCCGGAGCTTTGCCATTCGATTTGGCCTGCGCTTGCTGAGACGTTTTTAGCGCCTCGGCGTATTTTCCGCGCTGGTAATACGCCTGGGCGAGCAACCAATCCGTATCCCACCCCGCATTCCCCGAATCCAGTTCCACCGATTTCTCGAGCGCTGGAATCGCTTCTTCATATTTCCCCTGGTCCGAATACGCCATTCCCAGCGCCGCGAACGCCCGGGGGTTTGCGGGATCAACCTGCGTTGCCTTCTCCAGCACGACTTGCGCATCGGGAAAATTGTGTTTTTTCAGATCCAGCACCCCCTGCAAATACAACACGTCGGGATGTCCCGGAGCGAGCCTCATGGCCTCGTTCACATACTTTTCGGCCTCTTTCAGATTGTCCGCGCTAAGTGCCTGGAGTCCTTTGTCGAATGCTTCCTTGGCCTTGGGCGCCAGCACCGGCCTGCCCGGCACACCAACCGTTTCCCCTGCGGTCGCCACCGGCCTCATGGTGATGTCCACTTCCATCCGGATGGCGACCGAAACGCTTACGTCCTTTTGCGTCGCCTGGTATCCGGGCGCATCCACCGCGACCGTATATTCGCCAAGCGAGCTCAAAATAAAGAACGCGCGGCCCTTGCGCACCGCACCTTGATCCACCGGATTTCCGGACTTGTAGATCTTGACCATTCCGGGGCCCGACATCGGCTCGCCCGAAGGGTCTCGCACGGTGATGGCTAGCTCCGGGCGGTCGCCGCGGTTGAGATTGGATTCTTCCGAGCTGTCTTGTCCGCGCGCTGCCGGGGTCCCACCGAATAGCTCGCAAAACAGCACGGGCAGAAGCAATCCCAACATCAATAGGCGCAAGGGTTGGCTCGAGGGAAACATGAGGTCTGCCACGGACTTCTCGAAGCGTAGTCCCGCGTGCCAAAGCGCGTCAACAACAACGTTTGCTCCGCACCGTCCAGCAGGGGCAGCCGGTCGGCGACCGCCGTTATTCCCGGCCACCGGGAACGCCAATCTCTCGATTGGCCGCAGCCACACCCGACCGATTTTCAACGGTTTCCTCGCTATGGTATCGTCCCTCGGGCATTTAGGAGGGTAACTCATGGGCAAGCTGGAATCGTCGCTGGTACTTGCGGTAATGCTAGGGACCGCGTTGTTCGCAGCCGCCGTGATGCGCGCTGCAGATTCCGCTCCAAAGGTGAAAGTCGACACCGGCAAGCTCGAAGGCAAGTCGGACCGAACCATAAACGCTTTCCTCGGTATTCCCTATGCTGCCCCGCCGGTCGGCAAGCTTCGCTGGAAGCCACCCGCCCGCGCCGCCAAATGGAAAGGAGCGCGCAAAGCCACCGAATTTGGTTCGCGCTGCATGCAAGGCGCAATCTACTCCGACATGATTTTTCGCGATCCCGGAATCAACGAGGATTGCCTCTACCTGAATGTGTGGGTCCCGGCTAAGAGCATGCGCGCCAAGAGCAAGCTCCCGGTCATGGTCTGGATTCACGGTGGAGGATTCGTGGCCGGCGCAACTTCCGAGCCGCGGCAGGATGGCACCAATCCGGCGAAAGAGGGCGTAGTGGTCGTTTCGATGAACTATCGCCTGGGGATTTTCGGATTTTTCGCGCACCCGGAGCTGGCAAAGGAGTCCGGCCGGAATTCCGCTGGTAACTACGGCCTGCTCGACCAGTTGGCGGCCCTCGAATGGGTCAAGCGCAACATCGCCGCGTTCGGCGGCGATCCCGGCAACGTCACGATCTTTGGCGAAAGCGCAGGCTCGTTCTCGGTCAGCGACCTGATGGCCTCGCCGGTGGCGAAAGGTCTATTCCAAAGAGCAATCGGCGAAAGCGGCGGCGCGTTCTCCAGCCAGGGCTTGCCCTTCCGCACGCTGGAGCAAAGTGCGGAAACGGGCGCGAAGTTCGGCGAGGAAGTGCTCGGCGCAAAGACGCTCGCCGACCTGCGCGCCATCCCCGCGCAAAAGGTTCTCGACGCGGCGGTGAATGACAAGAACGTGCGTTTCGCCCCCAACGTCGACGGCTACTTCTTGCCGGAACCCGTCCCAGTCATCTTCGCCGCCGGAAAGCAAAGCGACGTTCCTCTCCTTGCCGGCTGGAACAAGGATGAAGATAACTTCGGCGGTCCCAAGGAAAATGCACAAGCCGCCCTGAAGGAAATCGCGCAAAAGGATTTCGGCGACAAAGCCGACGAATTCCTGCGCGTCTATCCCGGCGCGACCGACGAGCAGGCGGCGCGCTCGATGGCAGACTTCGCCGGTGATGGCTTCATTGCGTTCTCCACCTGGAAGTGGATGGAGTCCCAAAACAAGACCGGCAAGGCGCCGGTCTATCGCTACCGCTTCGACATCCAGCACCCGGCCGATCCCAAGCGCCCGCCCAACGCCGGCGCCTACCATTCCGCCGAGATCGAATATGTATTCGGCGCACTCGATTCGGAGAATTGGATCAGCTGGCGCCCGGAAGACCACACGCTGAGCGAACAGATGCGGAAGTACTGGTCCAATTTCGCGCGTAGCGGAGATCCCAATGGTCCGGGTTTGCCAAAGTGGCCGGTCTACAATGCGGCAGACGGCTGGCAGGTGATGCACCTGGATGCCGAGCTGAAGGCGGAGAACGATCGTCACCGCGATCGCTATCTATTCCTGAATTCCACCTGGGCGAAATAACGATACCCGGGTTCTGTCTGCGTGGAATAGTGGAATAAAGGTTCGCGGTGGTCCAACTCGCGCGCCAACCAAAGGCCCATCAAGCACGAACCAAAAACGTGTCATCCTCAAGCCTGTCACGGCAGGCAGGCGAAGCGAAGGATCTCAGCCGATCGATGATGGCCACGAAAGATTTAGGCTGCGTGCCGAGCAGCTAGCGAAAAGTGATCTGGCGTTTGGCAACCAGTCGTGACACCCGTCACAGGAAAGCCATCACCACAGATGGAAGATCGAATGGCCCAGTACATACCCGGCGCCGAAGACGCCGATCAACACCACGCCTGACCAGAGAATCAGCCCAAGAAAAGCCCAAGCAAGTTCTTTCTGATCGTCTACCGGCTTTGCCGGGAATACTTCAGGGTTCGCGCTTTTGAAAGTCGGCCGTGTATCGTCTAGGTCCATGAAGGTGACTCTGCGGACTGGTCGAGCGGATGAATGCGTTTCTGGCTCTGCACCATTTCCCAAGTTTTTTGTAATAGCTCCTCGAATTCGACGTCGGACAGCGCTCGATCGGTAGTGTGTGTGTCGCTTGCGGTTGCCATTGAGTCCCTCCACCCGGCTCTCTGCCCCTATAGGGGGCGTTTCGGGAGCAAAGTGCCATGTCAGGCAGGAGCACGTTAGATTCCAGCTGGCGTGGATTGTGGAAAACCGCCAACCGAATGAAAATAAAGGGTGAACGGCCCCGCCGGTAACGATGGTTTGTAAAAAATGAGAAACTAGTCTCCGATCAGATACACGATTTCAGGGCGGTTTGACTCCGAAAAGTCTCAATGCGAGAAAGCCGCATGTTCATAATCGCTGGTTTGTCGGCGTTAGGCCACCGTGTTTCTCGTAGCGCCGTGCGGGGTTTCGCGCGGTTCCTGCGGCTTTTGTCGCTGTTCCTGATTGATCTTGCAGCGCTAGCCTGCTCTCAAGCTGCCACCCTTCGCAAATGAGCCGTCATCGCTGCAAGCCCCGCCTCCATATTGTCGCGGCCGTATCCGACGCGAAACCGATCGTTGGGCGTCGCACCCAAGTCCGACTTGTAGGCGCTGGCCGGCACCAAAAGCACGCCGCTCTGTTCCACGAGCCGGCTCGCAAAGGCTTCCACGCCATCGCGTCCCAGATACCGCGGGTAGCCAATGCAGCCACCATCCGGCAAATACCATGCAAACAAATCCGGATGCTCGGCGAAGAACGCCTCTAGCAACGGCAAGTTCTTAGCGATCAATGCCCGGTTCCGTGCCAAGATCCGGTCGCGCGCTTTCAGCGCAATCTGCGCCAGCAATTCGCTGGGCGCCGCTCCGCAGATCGAAGTGTAGTGCTTCATCCGTTCCATTCGCCGGAGCACCCCTGTATCCCGGCAAGCCGCCCAGCCCACGCGAATTCCTGGCAGACCGTAAGCCTTGGACATCACCCCCAGCGAAATCCCTCGCTCGTAAATGTCCGCCACTTGCGGCAAGGTCAACTCCGGCCGCCGCTCGATCAGCCGGTGCACCTCGTCACTGAACAAATAAATCCCCTGCGCCCTGCAAATCGAAATCAACTCGTCCAGCGTCGCTCGCGAAATCACTTTTCCGGTGGGGTTGTGCGGAAAATTAATGCAAATGACTCGGGTGTTGGGCCGGATCGCATCGCGCACCGCGCCCAAATCCAACTCCCAGCCACGCTCCGCATCCAGCGCAATGCCGGTTGTCTCGCAGATGCTGAGCGGCACAGACTCCACCGACTGGTAGTTCGGGATAACGGTAATCGCGTGATCCTCAGGCCCGAGCAGCGCATGCATGACCGCAAAAATCCCCTCCTGCGCCCCAACCAAGGTAAGAATCTCCGAAGCCGTCACATTCTCATAGGTGCTGGCGATGGCGTCCCGCAACCCAGGCGAACCCCAAGTCTCGGTGTAGCCCAGGTACAGCGCATCCCAAGCCGTCCGGTCGGACGCATCCGCCATGCCCAGCAATTCCGACAGCGGCATCGACTGCATATCCGAGGCACAAAGATGATGCCGCGCCGTAAACTCCCACTTGCTAAAGAACACCTCAAGCGCAAACGGCTGCAACTCCCGCATCGTTTTTCTCCGACGATCACTCCCTCGAGGCCGCGATTATAGCGCAGCCGCGCAGCACGCCATGTCCGTTGGGAGCGTTACCGTTCGAGACGGTGCGGGGGCTAGTTAATAATTTAGCTCCCTCCCCCGCTCTTTTTCGGATCTGCGGATGGTAAAGGAGTTACGGGCGCTTTTTTTGAAAGTGCGGACTCTAACGTTCGATTAGCAGCCTGATAGAAGTGCGCCGGGCAGGGAAAACCAGCTCAAAATCAGGATCGTTGCGGGACGCGATCGGTAATTTCATCCTTCGCTGCGTCCCAATATAGCTTCTTTCCAGAGAAATAAGATTGCGCGGCCATTATGGATGCCACCGATTGCGCGAAGCCATCGCGAACCGTGGCGACAGGCTGATGGCGCGAGCGCATGCAGTCAAACCAGTTGCTCATGTGACCAGTCGACATGTCGTCGATGCCCATGGGCGGTAGCGATTTGTCCGGGAGAAGCAGGAAATTTGCCTTGCGCTGCTTGTCGATATCGGGATTGTCTTCGTGGTTGCCCTTTTCTTCGATGAACTGGTAACGCGGGCTTCCTTCACCGCCTAGGTTGAACAGCGTGGCCTTCTTGCCCATATAGCGGGAGAAGCTGGGTGAATCATTTCCGAAGCTGGTGGCGTAGCTGACCAGAAAGCCCTTGGGGTATTCAAGCAGCGCCTGGAACGTGTCTGGAGTTTCGCGTCCATCTTCCCAGGCGAAGATTCCTCCGTGGGCTACCACGGACGTCGGGAAGTGCTCACCGGTGAACCAGTGGACCAGGTCGATGCCGTGACTCATCCATTGATCGGCAATCCCGCTGGAAAAATCCTTGTACAGGCGGAATTCGAAATAAAGGCGAGGGTCGAAGGGACGGTAGGGCTTGGTCATCAGCCAGCGTTTCCAATCGGTGTCCGCCTCGCGGAGCTTGGCAACCTCTTCGCGTCCACGCCAGCGTGGTCCATTGTAGTTCCACACAATCTCGACTTTGGTGAGATCGCCGAGCGTGCCGCTCCGAAAAACGTCATACGCCAATTTCTGATACGGCTCACTGCGGTGCTGCGTGCCCACTTGCACGATGCGGTCACTGGAGAGAACCGCATCCCGTGCGGCTTTGACTTCGGCCAGCACATTGCCCATGGGCTTTTCCACGTAAACATCCTTGTTCGCAGCCACGGCGCGCTGCAGGATCGGCGAATGAGCATGTTCGGGCGTGGAAATCAAAACCGCGTCGACATCGGTCAGCGCGAGAACGTCTTCGAGGTTCTGGAACGCTCGTGGCGATCGGCCATAGTACTTTTCGTTGGTGGCACGCGCGGCTTCGCGATTGACGGACCAGAGATCGCAGACGGCGGTCATTTCAACGTTGTGCGTTTTGTGCAGGATCGAAGCAATTTCGCCAAGATCCCTGCCACGGCTCCCGAAACCGATGTGCCCGAGAGAAATTCGGTCATTGGCGCCAACAATGCGGCCATAGGACAAAGCCGTGGAGGAAAACGCGGCTCCGGCTGCCAGAACGGTAGCTGATTTGTTCAGGAACTTTCTGCGGTCCATGCGCGTATCGTTCAGGCTCATGATTTCTCTCCCCACCGGCTGCCAATCAAAGGATCCTTGATACCACAAACCCAAACCGCGTTACCAACAGCAAAAGACATTTGCTCTGGAGCACAGAATCGTGCGCGCAGTGCCAGTTTCCCGATGAGCGCAAACCAGACAAGCCGGGCACTGGAACGGAAGATGTCGATACCGATCCGCAGCTCACAATCTGGATTCTTCCTGTACAGGGGACCACCGGTCCGGAACCGTCGGAACAGCTGGAGTGACGGGTGTCTCTTGCGATACGATTGCACGCATGTGCTCCTTGGCGTAAAAACAGGAGACAGTATGGGGACGTTGATTCAGGACTTGCGTTACGGCCTGCGCATGCTGCGCAAATCCCCCGGCTTCACGGCGGTCGCAATCCTGACGCTCGCTCTCGGCATCGGCGCGAGTAGCGCAATTTTTTCTGTTGTTAACGCCGTTTTGTTCCGCCCGCTAGGGTATGCGAATGCCGGGCAGCTTGTCTTAGTACCTGAGTCCGACCCGAAGCAGGGAGTCACGGACGCGGGGATGTCGTATCCCAGCCTGCTTGAATTGCGAGAACACAGCCACGTCTTCAGTGCCGTCGCGGGCCTCGCGGGCCACGCCCTCACGCTTACAGGCCGCGGAGAGCCCTCCGAGGCAAACACCGTTGTTGTCACCCAGGATTTCTTTTCTGTCTTTGGTACCAAACCTCTCCTGGGTCGCACGTTGCTTGCCAGCGATGGTGAGCGTGGCGCAGCGCCGGTCGTGGTTCTCAGCGAGGGCATGTGGCGCAGCCAGTTCGGAGCCGATCCCAAAATCACAGGCAGCCCAATTACGCTGGACATGCGCCCCTATACTGTCGTGGGCGTCATGCCGGCGGAATTTCGTACGCCCTTCCTCGATCAGGCTGATCAGCTCTGGATACCTCTGGTCCAGGATCCACTTTTTTCAGGCTGGATGATCCGTCCCCCCCAAACGCACTGGATGCCTGTGATTGCGCGGTTGCGCCCCGGAGTGTCCTTCGCCGAAGCGCAAGCGGAAATGGACACGGTGAGCGCGCGGCTGGCCAACGAGTTTCCCGCGGAGAAAGGATGGCTGATTCAACAGGTCCGGCCGCTTCAGCAGGCCATCGTTGGGGACGTGAAATCCCCCTTGCTCATTCTGTCGTGCGCCGTTGGTCTGGTGCTCCTGATTGCGTGCGCGAATATTGCGAACTTGCTACTGACCCGTGCCACGTCGCGCTCGAGGGAAATCGCTGTTCGCATCGCGTTGGGCGCTCCGAAGCGCCGTATCACCCGCCAATTGCTGACCGAAAGCGCCATCCTGGGTATTTTCGGGAGCGTGGCTGGGATGTTCCTCGCTTATTGGGGCGTATCTGCTCTTGTCTCACTTCTGCCTCCGGGATTGCCCCGAATCCACGGCATTCGCGTGGATGGTTCGGTGCTCGGATTTGCCCTTGTTCTGTCTATGGCTTCCAGCTTTGTATTTGGCTTGGCGCCGGTACTTTTCGCCGTCCGATCCGATCCGCAGGCAAATCTTAGGGAGGGCGCGCGCGCGGGAGAAGCGACAGGCTCGCGGCGCGCTCGCAGTTTCTTGGCTGCCATCGAAGTGGCCCTGGCGATGGTTCTTCTTGTGGGAGCGGGATTGCTGATGCGCAGTTTCGTCCGGCTTACCTCGGTCAGCCCGGGCTTCGAACCGAGTGGTGTCGTAAAAGCGATGGTGTCTCTTCCACAATTCCAGTATTCCACACAACAGCAGTGGACCGCCTTCGCGACAGAATTAATGACCCGTCTTCAGGCCGAGCCTGGAATGCAAGATTCGGCTTGCGCTGCTCCGCTGCCAATCAAGGATGGCCAGATTAATCTCCCGTTTGAGATTGTCGGCAATCCACCGTTGCCCGCGGGAGCGGCCGATACCGCTGACTACGTCACCGCGAGCCCGCGCTATTTCTCGGTGATGGGAATTCCGCTGCTTCGCGGCAGATTATTCGATTCAAGTGATTCGCCTTCGTCTCCACCCGTGGTCTTGATCAGCAATGCGCTGGCCCGGCGCTACTTTCCAAATCAAGATCCGCTTGGCAGGCATCTGGTCTTCGGATTTCCACTAAATGGCCGCGCCTCGCGCGAAATCGTTGGAGTGATCGGCGACGTGCATGACGTTTCGCTGGGCAAAAAACCCGAGGCCATGATGTACGTGCCCTTCGCGCAAGCGCCTCTGTACGGATGTGAAGTGGTCGTCAGGAGCACGTTAGCTGCTTCGGCGGTCGCCGCGGCCATCCGCACGGAAACTCACGGCATCGATAAAAACCTTCCCGTTACAGATGTTGCCACACTCCCGGGCGCCCTCAGCGCATCCCTGGCCGAGCCCAGATTTCGCACCCTGATTCTCGGCTTGTTCAGTACCATCGCCCTCGCACTCGCCGCAGTCGGAATATTCGGCGTGATTTCGTATTCCGTTTCGCGCCGCACGCGCGAGATTGGAATTCGCATCGCGCTCGGAGCTACTTCTGCCAGCGTTCGGCGTTTGGTCGTCGGGGAATCCGCGAAGCTTGTCTTCTTCGGCTTGGCTGCGGGCGTTCCTGCAGCGCTGGTGCTGACGCGTTTTCTGTCGACGCTGCTTTTTGACGTGCGCCCGGCCGACCCGCTCACCTTTACGGGCGTCGCCGTTTTGCTGGCGCTCGTTGCGCTCGCGGCTTCCTACATCCCCGTGCGCCGCGCCATGCGTGTCGATCCCATGGTCGCGTTGAGAGACGAATAGTCTTTGGGACCGATGAGCTGCAATCCCAGGTAGGACAATGCTTGCAGGAGCGCCTTGGCCTTTCTCGTCAACGGAAGCCTAGTACAGGTCTTTCGTAAACAGAGGCTGGCCATGTTGTACGAGTTACGTAACCGCGCTCGTTCTCCAACATCACCTGCGGTTCCTCTGATATTCTCTCTCGGAATTTGGGGTGTCTCATGGCTCAACTCGGCGGTGGCATCGGCAATGTAACAACGACGAATACCGGGCTCGTCGAAATGGCAATGGCGTATTCCCGCAGTCGCGTGCTTTGCGCGGCTGCACGTCTCGGCGTTGCCGATGCGCTTGGAGACCAGGTGTGTAGCGTTGGCTTCCTGGCCGAAAAGTGTCAAGCAGATGCCGACGCTCTGTATCGTCTGCTGCGCGCCCTCGCCAGCATCGGCATGACGGAAGAGACAACACCCGAACACTTCCGGCTGACTCCTTTTGGCAAACCCCTGCGTAGGGATGTGCCTCAGTCGGTCTGGGCAGCCGTCATCTTCTGGGCGGATTTGCTTGCCGACGACTGGTCTCTGCTTACCGACTGTGTTCGGACCGGCAAGCCGGCCTCTCAGATCCGCGATCCGAAAACATCTTCTCGCTGGTCGCAAGACGCCGAAGCTGATTCTATTTTTCGCGCGGTGATGGGTACGGCTCCGGCAGAAGATTACGCGCCTATCGCCGCAGCGTGGGATTTTTCCCGCGCGAAGGTGGTCGCCGACCTCGGTGGCGGCGGTGGGTCGCTGATTCTTGCAGTGCTTGAACTCAACCCGCATTTGCGAGGAATGCTTGTGGACCTCAAATCCAGTGTGGATGCAGCCAAATCTCGCTTCGCGGATGAAGATCCTTCCTCCCGATGCGAACTGATTGCCGCAGATCTGACGCAGTCGGTCCCGGCGGGCGCCGATGTATATCTGCTCAAACATGTACTGCACGGTTGTCAGGACGAGGATGCTGTTCCTATTCTCAGGAACTGCCGCGCAGTCATTCCGCAGAATGGCAGTTTGCTGGTCATTGAGTTCGTCCTGCCTCCGCTTGTCTCGCATCCAGATCCGCAGCTGGAAAGCCACCTGATGAGCGACCTGAACATGCTTGCTGTTACCGGCGGCAGAGAGCGTAGCGAGCGCGAGTGGAGAACACTTCTTGAGGCAGCGGGATTCATTCTGACCCGGGTGTGCCCGGTCGGAGGCGACACTGTTATGGTTCGGAAGGTCGGGATTCTCGAAGCGAAGCCAGCCGCGGGATGACCCAAAGTTGTTGCCAACGTTGGACAGTTTTGTTGGGGATGACATAGCTTTGCTCCCGCCACGTACGGGGGCCCGCGCGTGCACCGATCCCAAGATCGCAAAACGTTGTTTTCAACGATTTCCAAATCGTTGGCACACCCCATTGCGGATGGAAGGATGGCGACAGAGGCGGCTCG